>OCVV012873876.1_pt1 | contig 34453 bp, 27 predicted proteins | sample 1539721 | NCBI WGS metagenome assembly OCVV01 (sample SAMN02144230, study PRJEB22623) | gut metagenome | biome: sheep rumen | host: Ovis aries | place: New Zealand | reverse complement strand
ATTCCGTTTGATGATGTTTTGGTCTTCAATCTATGATGTTTTGAAGTTCGTTTGATGATAGATTGAAGTCCGTTCTATGATAGATTGAAGACCGTTTGATGATAGATTGGAAGGCAAAACATCATCGAATGAAATGAATTCTCTAGATTATTCAGAAAGTAAAAGATTAAGACAAAAATCTACAAAAAAAGGAGACCCACCCCAGCCCTCCCTGCTTAGGGAGGGAGCTAATATTGCTGAAACGGGAATGATATCCATTTGCGATAGTAATAACTCCCTCCCTAAACAGGGAATTTATGGAATAGCGAGAGCAATGTTAAGTTTACTTAGACATTGCCGAGTCATGACATAAATCGCCGAAAGGCAAAGGCTGGGGTGGGTCTCCAGTTAGGGCCTCCAGTTAGGGCCTCTTTTTAACCCTTCACCTCAAAACGTTGGTTTACAAATGGTTGCGCGGTTCGGTGAAGTTTTTTTTCGATGAATAAAAGCATTAGAAAGACAGCAAGTAGGTGGATGCTAGTGGAGAATAAAAACAAAAAAGAGACTGCACGGGCCACGGGGCGGGTGCAGTCTCCTCTGATTTATGCTTTAAGCCTGAGGCTTAGAAGTCCATTTTGTCGAGCTCATCGGTGAAACCCTTCGGCTCCTGCGTGGGCTCATGATACTCCTCATTGTTGTTGTTGCGCTCAAAACGCTGACCGTTACGCTCGGGACGGGGACGACGCTCGCCGCGATCGCCACGCTCAGGACGCTGACCGTTGCGGCGCTCTCCACGCTCAGGACGCGGACGACGCTCACGCTCTACATATCCCTCGGGCTTCGGGATAAGCACACGGTGAGAGAGTTTGTACTTACCGGTCTTGGGATCAATCTCAAGCAACTTCACGGTGATCTTGTCGCCTTCCTTTAGACCAGCCTCTTCGACGGTCTCCAGACGCTTCCAGTCGATCTCCGAGATGTGGAGCAGACCGTCCTTGCCAGGCATAATCTCAACGAAGCAACCGTAAGGCATGATGCTGCGGACGGTTCCCTCATAGACTTCGCCCACCTCGGGAACGGCCACGATGGCCTTGATCTTGCGGATGGCAGCATCGATACTTTCCTTGTTGGGAGCAGAAACCTGGACGATTCCCTTGCCGTCAACCTCGTCGATGGTGATGGTTGCACCCGTCTCTTCCTGCATCTGCTGGATAATCTTTCCACCCGGGCCAATGACGGCACCGATGAATTCCTTGGGAATATCGAACTGCTCGATGCGCGGAACCTGAGGCTTGAGCTCGGGACGCGGCTCGGCAATGGTATCGGTGATGCATTTGAGGATGTGCTCACGACCAGCCTTGGCCTGCATGAGCGCCTTCTCCAGAATATCGAACGACAGACCGTCGCACTTGATATCCATCTGGGTAGCGGTCAGACCGTCCTTCGTACCGGTGGTCTTGAAGTCCATGTCGCCCAGGTGGTCCTCATCACCGAGAATGTCAGAAAGTACAGCATACTTGTCTTCGCCGGGGTTCTTGATAAGACCCATGGCTATACCCGAAACGGGCTTCTTGATGGGTACACCGGCATCCATCAGGGCCAGCGTACCGGCGCAAACGGTTGCCATAGAAGAAGAACCGTTAGACTCCAGAATCTGGGATACCACGCGAACGGTGTAAGGATAGTTCTCAGGAATCATATCCTTCAGGGCGCGCCATGCCAGATGGCCGTGACCAATCTCACGACGGCCTACGCCGCGCTGGGCCTTGGCCTCACCCGTGCAGAACGGGGGGAAGTTATAGTGGAGCAGGAAGCGCATGTAGCTCTTGTCGAGCACATCATCTACCATCTTCTCATCAAGTTTCGTACCGAGGGTAACAGTCGTGAGCGACTGTGTCTCACCACGGGTGAAGATAGAACTTCCGTGAGGCATGGGCAGCGGAGATACCTCGCACCAGATGGGGCGAATCTCATCGGTCTTACGACCATCCAGACGCTTGCCTTCATCGAGGATGCAACGGCGCATGGCGTCGCGCTCCACGTCGTGGTAATACTTATCAATCAGGGCCTCGTAGTCCTCCTTGCTGATCTCGCTGTCTTCAGCAATCTCGTGCTCAGCGAAATATTTCTCCTTGAAGTCCTCTACGATCTTCTCGAAAGCCTCGGCGCGGGCCTGCTTCTCGAGAGCCTGACCCACTACGTCGTAGGCGGGCTGATAGCACTCCTTGCGAACCAGTTCGCGCAGGGCCTCATCGTTAACTTCATGGCAATATTCGCGCTTCACGTCCTTGCCCAGTTCCTTAGAGAGGGCAACCTGCATCTCGCACATCGGCTTGATGGCCTCCATGGCACACTTCAGCGCACCGAGCAGATCCTGCTCAGAGACTTCCTTCATCTCGCCTTCCACCATCATGATGTTCTCAGCCGAAGCACCTACCATGAGGTCCATATCGGCTTCCTTCATCTGCTCGAAGGTGGGGTTGATGACATACTCACCGTTGATGCGGGCTACGCGAACCTCAGAAATGGGGCACTCGAAGGGGATATCCGAAACTGCCAGGGCGCAGGAAGCGGCGAAACCGGCAAGGGCATCGGGCTGATCAACGCCATCGGCAGAGAAAAGCATCACATTCACAAACACCTCTGCATGATAGTCAGCAGGGAAAAGCGGGCGGAGCACACGGTCCACCAGACGTGAGGTAAGGATTTCGTTATCAGAAGCTTTGCCTTCGCGCTTGGTGAATCCACCAGGGAAACGGCCGGCGGCAGCATACTGCTCGCGATAATCAACTTGCAAAGGCATAAAATCGGTTCCGGGAACTGCATCCTTTGCTGCACAAACAGTTGCGAGCAGTACGGTGTTGTTCATGCGGAGCATGACCGAACCGTCGGTCTGTTTTGCAACTTTCCCGGTTTCAATTGTGATGGTTCTTCCATCAGGCAATTGAACAGTTTTTGTAATTACGTTCATCTAAAAAATACTTATTGTTTTAACTAACATCAGAATGCGAAAAGATTGCTCTTCGCAAAAATCCGTGCAAAGATACGGAAAAGATAATGAACAAACGAATAAATCCCTGTAAATTATCTTTTTTTACCAAATATACTTTTGGACAGTATTTATTCGGTGCTTCTTTTCTAAAACAAAAATCATGCTGGGGGAGCGGAATCACCACGCTTTCCTCACCCAGCTGATCGTCATCTGGGTGATCACTCTCTTGTCGGCCTTTTCTTCATCGACGGTAGCAGTCACGCTGCGGGGCCAGCCGTCGTCGAAGTAGGCATAGTCGTAATAATAGTGGGTGGGGACACCTTCGTCATCCTTCCCGCTGATCTCGGAATAGAGTTGGTATTCGTTCTCATTGGAGTCGCTTTCGTCTTCCAACGCCCCTATTCGAGCCAGATAGTACAACGAGTTACCCTCCATATTGATGGTAGATTCGCCCACAGGCAACTGCTTGCCGTGGAAGGCAAACAGCAATTTGAGGTGGTTAAACAAGTTCGTAATCTTCTCCTTGCTGCCCATCAGTTCCTCGGTATTCTGTTTGATCTGCTTTTTCAGTTCCGAAATATTCTGGCGCGCATAGAGTGCGGGATGCTCATAATAGATACGGTTGACCAGTTTGTCTTGGTAGTCCAAAGCGTTTTTATAGAGTTCCTTCCAGTTGATGATGCCCTGAAAAACGCCCATTTCATCGGTAGAAAAGCGCACTTTGGTTCCTGCTGCCATGCGGGCTGCCTCCAAGGTCATCCGTCCCTTTGCCGAGGTGGAATCACTCCGCCACGGATTACTGTTAACCAGTTCCATGGTGTAGCCTTTCTTGGTAGAATCGGTGACACAGATGCTGAAATCATTGCCGCCGGCTTCCACTACGGTAGTATCCGTGCCAACTACCTCGGCTACCACCATCGAATAGTTATATTCCAGGGTGTCAGTCTTGCAGAACCACCCGATCACTCTCACCACGGAATCCTTGGCAACGCTGTCGGCTGCCTCTTGATTTTGAGCCTGGGCTGCCATCGACAGGAACAGCAGCACAGCACAAAGCATCGTTTTCATTTTCATCTTCAATTGGATATAATTGTTGGAAAAGTAGTACAAAGGTAGTGATTAAAACTTAATGCTGCAAGAAAAAAAAGTTTTTCTTTTGGTTTTTCCACTCATTTACACTAACTTTGAATAAGTTACTCCATCTCGGCATAAAAAATAAATGGATTTATTTTGTTCTGCTCTCGATTTTTCGTAACTTTGCACCAAAAATAATAAAGAATAAAAAGATGAAGAACATTATTTTCAAGACAATAGTTGCTGGAGCTGCCGTGCTGACACTCTCCGCCTGCAACCAAAAGAAATTCCACATCAATGGCACCATCTCGGAGGCCAAGGACTCCTTGCTCTATCTGGAAAACCTCTCACTCGACGGTCCCGTGACCGTTGACTCCGTGAAACTCGATGAGTCGGGAAACTTCGACTTCTCAGAAAATGCGCCCGAGGCTCCCGAGTTCTACCGGCTGCGCATTGCCAACCAGTTTATTTCGCTGAGCGTGGACTCCACGGAGACTATCAGCGTAAAGGCCAATTACCCCACGATGGCTACTGGCTATACCGTGGAAGGATCGGAAGACTGCGAAACCATCAAGACCCTCTCGCTGAAAAACATCGACCTCTATAACCGCGTGCTGGCCATCCAGCAGAACGCACAGATGGGTATCGAGGCCACCCGCGACAGCATCAATAAGGTGATTGAGGCCTATAAGAACGACGTGAAGAAGAACTTTATCTTCAAGGCACCGATGAAGGCCAGCAGCTATTTCGCCCTGTTCCAGACGCTGGGCAATATGCTCATCTTCAATCCCCGCGAGAACAAAGACGACATCAAGGCCTTTGCCGCCGTGGCTACCTCATGGGATACGTATCATCCCAATGCGCTGCGCGGACAGAACCTCCACAACATTGCGCTGGAAGGCATGAAGACCGTGCGCATCCTGGAGAACAAGCGGAACATGCAGATTGACCCGAGCAAGATCAACACCTCCGGCACGCTCGACATCTCGCTGGTGAACAACAAGGGACAGGTGAGCAAACTGAGCGACCTGAAAGGCTGGGTGGTCATCCTCGACTTCCATGCCTTTGCAGCCAATGAGAGCACAGCGCGCATCATGAAACTGCGCGAGATATACAATAAGTATCATGCACAGGGACTGGAAATCTATCAGGTCAGCGTGGATCCCAACGAACACTTCTGGAAACAGCAGACGGCTGCCCTGCCGTGGGTTTGCGTGCGCGACCCGCAGGGCGTAGGTTCCGACCTGATGCAGACTTTCAACATCCAGGAAATCCCGACCTTCTTCACGGTGGACCGCAACAACGTGCTGCATAGCCGTGACATACAGATCAAGGATCTGGATGCCGAGATTCAGAGTTTGCTTTAAAAGTTGACGATATGGCAAGAGGCATACTGACATCATTCCTGCTGTTCAGTATGCTTTTTGTGCTTTCTGCTACGGCAGACGAAAACCCCGACAGCGCCCTGTTTACGCTCCGCCAGGTGAACGACACGCTCCACGTGCTGGAACTCAGGAGCAGGCCGCAGGATGCTGGGAATGAAGAACAGGTGAGCAAATGGCCGCTGCCCTACCCCGTCTATCAGTTCCAGACGGGCGACGTGGATGGCGACGGAAAGACAGATGCCATGGTGGGTGTCATCAAGAGCACCCGCTACTTCCCCGAGAAAGCCCGGCGGCTGTTTATCTTCAAGAACTATGAGGGACATGTCAGGGCGCTCTGGCTGGGTTCGCGTCTGGGCGGCATTCTCCAGGATTTCCGGTTTGTCAACGGGATTATCAGAAGTCTGGAGACCACGACCGATGGCCGCTACGTGGTGGCCGAATACCATTGGGAGCACTTCGGAATGGGTTTCCTGAGGTTTCTGGCCAAGAACGTGAGCCGCGAAGAAGCCTTGCTGGTCTTTAACCAATGATAAGTACATAAACTATAAACCATTAATGAATATTATGAAAAAAGTTATTTTATCAACGCTTTTGCTCTTCACCTTAGGAGCAAGTGCACAGCAACTGAAGCCTTCACGACTCGACGTGGAGAAACTTAATGGTAAGATAGATCTCAATCAGGACATCTCGGGCTATAGCCTGAGTGACCTGCGAATACTTCGCAACGCCTTCTCTGCCCGTCAGGGTTACTGCTTCATGAATGCCGACCTGCGCGGCATCTTCAGCAGCACGAGCTGGTATGAAACGGTGCTCGAAAAACGATTCTGGGACAGCGAGGAATACACCGAAGAGGGGGAAAAGAACACCAAGCGTAACCGCATGGCCCCCATCAGCTATACCAAGGAGGAACAGGCTTTCATGGCCAAACTGAAAGCTCGCGAGGACGAACTGAAAGCCAGCAACTTCCCCAACACTCCCGGACAACTGGTGAACATAGCCAACATCGTGAATCCCTTCCAGCTCTCCACGTTCGACCCACGGTTGCAGAAGGCTTTGAGTCGTCAGGGATTTGCTATCGTGCCGGGAGAGGAAGACCAGCTGTTCCACGTCTATGAGCGCAACGACTATCACAACTTCCCCAGCTTCGTGACCACCGACCTCTTCCTGCAGGCCTTCCACATGTATTTCGACTGCCTGCTGCGCGACGTTGAGGAACAGAAGATGCTGCCCGTGATGACCGAATTCAGCAAACTGGCCTATCAGGAAATGAGCCGCACGGCCAGCCAGGCGAAGAATCCCGACCTGAAGGCTGCCGCCGAATACGACATGGCCTTCTTTGCCATTGCCCACACGCTGCTCACCGGCAAACAGACACTGGCCTATCCAGCCTCCTACAAAGCGTCAGCTGAAGTGGAAATCAAAAATGTCAAGGATGCCGGCATCGAATACTCGGAGTTCCTGGGCTATACTCTAGAAAACGAGATGCCCAAATATTTCTACAGCATCTATCGCCCACGCGGCCATTACACGCGGTCGGAGAGTCTGAAACAATACTTCATGGGCATGATGTGGCTGCAGAGTGCGCCCTTCGGTACCGACATGACGCCCTATCTGAAGAGTGCGCTGCTCATTGCCGACGTCATCGGCAAGAACGACAAACTGACCCGACTCTATGAAACCGTGAACCAGCCCATCACTTTCCTGATGGGACAGACCGACAACATCTCGCTGATGCAGGTTTATCAACTGATGAAGGAGCAGAACCTGACACCCGAGGAATGTTTCAAAAATAAGGGTAAACTTGCAAAAATCCGCAAATCCATCGAGGATTTGGCCAACAAGCAGACACGCATCAAACCCAAGAACCTTATATCCAGTGCGGTGAAGCTGAACGTGATTCCTCAGCGCTATCAGCCCGATGCCGAGGTGCTGCAGGAGATGGTGGACAATGAAAGCAAACCGACACTCCGCCCGGAACCTACCGGTCTTGATGTGTTGGCAGCCATCGGTATTCAGTCGGCCGAACGCATCCTGCTGAAAGAACTCAACGAGCAGGACCGCTGGAACAAATATGAAGAGAATCTGCAGCGCATGAAGCAGCGGATGAATGAGATTGACTGGAACTGCTGCGTGGCTAACCGCTGGATTGCTTCCACAAAGGACATTAACGCCGTTCCAGAGGGCGCACCTTATTTTATGAAGACGCCACAATGGGACAAGAAGACGCTCAACAGCGCGCTGGCTTCCTGGGCTGAACTGAAACACGATGCCATCCTCTATGCCAAGCAGCCGTTCGGAGCAGAATGTGGCGGCTATGGTGTGCCCGAGCCTATCACCCGCGGCTACGTGGAGCCCAACATTGCCTATTGGACGAAAGCCATCGAACTGATCGACGCCACCAATGCGCTACTCAAGAAATACGACCTCACCACGGAGAAGAGCATCAGCTGTACCGAGGAACTGCGCGACAAGGCTGAATTCCTGCTCAACTGCAGTCGCAAGGAATTGGCCGGCACTCGCCTTAGCGACGAGGAATACCGACAGGTGGAAGCCATCGGCTCTGCCTTCGAATACATCACGCTGCACCTCATCCAGCAGAAAGACGAATATCTGAACGGCTGGGATGCCGTGGAGGGTGCCGACAAGAAGATTGCCCTGGTGGCCGATGTCTATACGGCCAATTCCGACAACAATCCGAATCCAGCCGTCGTCTATGAAGCCGTAGGCCCTGCCCACGAGATTTACGTGGTCGTAGAGATTGAAGGTTATCTGTATCTCACCCGTGGTGCCGTCTTCTCCTATCGCGAATTCCATGAAGCCCTCGATACGCCGCGCCTGACCGACGAGGAATGGCAGAAGCAGCTGCAACAGAATTCCAACAAAGGCATTCCTGAATGGATGAAGGAAATCATCGTGCCGCTCAACGGAAAATCGCTCGACAACGAGAAAATATTCTATAGTTCCGGATGCTAACTTATTTAGTCGCCTTCGGCGAGAACCAACGGTCGCTGGCCGAAGGGAAAAGCAAATCTCACAAATATATTAAAATATCATCCTCTATAATTAATAAAAAGATTTTGATTTTATTTGTGAGATTTCTGCCCGAAGGGCACTAATAAACGAAAAGTGAAGAATCATTTTACGACATATTGCCTCCCGGCTATTATAGCGATATTCGTATTCGCAGCCACAATATCTGCCTCAGCAAAGGCGGCAGCCGATTCTTCACTCTTCACTCTTCACTCTTCACTTAAAGACACTCTTCACTCTTCACTTAATAAAGACACCGTCGAGGTGCTCTTTACGGGCGACATCCTACTCGACCGTGGAGTCCGACAGCGCATTGAACACACTGGCATTGAGCGCCTTTTCTCGAAAGGCATCGACTCGCTGTTCCGCCAGGCGGACTATGTAGTGGGCAATCTTGAATGCCCCGCCACCAAGACCGTGCAGCCGAACTTCAAGAAATATGTATTCCGTGCAGAACCGGAATGGCTCTCCGTGCTCCGCGAGCATCACATCACCCATCTGAACCTGGCCAACAACCACAGCATCGACCAGGGACGCCAAGGCCTCATCGACACCTGGCAGCATATTCGCGAAGCCGGAATGACGCCCGTAGGAGCCGGACAGAATATGGAAGAAGCCATACAGCCCGTACTCATCTGCAGCAGTCCCCGGCCCGTCTGGCTGTTTGCCTCACTGCGACTGACACTCGAAAACTATTCCTTCCTGCCCGACAAGCCATGTGTCAGTCAGGAAAACATCGATTCACTCTGCCAGCGAATCCTCCGTCTGCGCCAGTCGCAGCCCGAAGCCTATATCATCGTCAGCCTCCATTGGGGCGGCGAACATACCTCGAAACCCGTACCCCAGCAACGCAAGGAAGCCCGCCAGCTCATTGATGCCGGTGCCGACGTGCTCATTTGCCACCATACCCACACGCTGCAGACCATCGAGGACTATAATGGCCACCGCATCTACTACAGCATCGGCAACTTCATCTTCGACCAACAGAAGCCCATCAACACCCGCGCCTGCATGGTTCGCCTGATAATATCACGGGAATCCTCCCATGTAGAGACGATTCCCGTGGAAATCCGCAAGTGCGTACCTTTTATAATGTGACGGGTAAGCCCATCATTTTGGTGAATCAACGGTTGCCAATCAAAAACAAGGCTCCATCTTGCAAGAGCAAACGCAAGACCGGAACCTTCAGAGACTGTTAAATGGAGATAAGGCTGTTGCTGCCTACATCATATCGAATGCGATGGGCGAAGCTGACAGTGCGGCCATGATGAACCGCAGTGGTACAGATACCACGCCGCTGGAACTCATCAATGAGAGCCTGATCGTGATAGGCCCGCATGCCAGTCCAGCCCCGATTACCAACCTGACGGTTGAAGATGTTTACTAACTCAGTGATTTGCATGTCTGCGAATTGCAGAGCGAACTTGGTGTAATAAATGCTTTTTTGCATAACGTTTTTGTTTTTGAAGTGAAAACTATTTTACTTCCGCATCGTACTTTACCACCGTGGCTCAATGTTATTGCTCGGTTGGCGAGTCCACTCTTGCGAGTGCCTGCTCTTGATGCTTTGTTTGCAAAGTTACGGATAATTACTGGAATAGCAAAACAAAAACAGCATTTTCCGCTGAAAAAATCGCCCCTAAACACTCAGTTTTTCGCATTTAAGTTTTTATCTCTCGCAAAACGCGCTGTTGTTTCTCGCAAAAGTGCGAGCCAGTTGCAGCAGTACTGCAACCCATTGGCAGTAGTACTGCGCATCATCCGCAGTACTACTGCGGAGGCCTCCCAGTAATTTAACGCATCATCAGCCACCACACAATTCCTAAGAAACCTCACGCCGAGTCATAAGAGTTCACAGAGGTTTTATTCACTCTGCAGACTCCATGCACACTACATGAATAATCTCAAAAACCGAGCTTTTTATCATAAAAATCAGGATAAACCATCAACCTTATTCAGGACGAGTCATCGGCGTTTTGCTATCACTGCTATCACCTGTGCTATCACTAAAAATTTCTCAGCAACTTATTGCAAACCAACCATTTACTGTTTTAGTGATAGCAGTGATAGCAAAAACAGGGAAAACTTTTTCTTACGTGTATTATGTGAAAGGGGAACCGACCTCGTAATCTCTCTCAGGTCAATTATCTCCCCGATTCAATGATTTGATAAGGCGTTGCGTCTCTCGTAAGAGTTTCTTTGCCCATTTCATACCTTCACCATGTTCGGAGAATGCGATATAATCAACACCTAATGCCACAATTTCTTTAAATTGAACAAGGGCTTCATCCGCCTGCCCGTTAATCATTAATCCGATAGCATAATTGTATTTTACAAGCGGGTCATACGGTTCTTGTACAAAGGCTTCTTCCGCAAACGTCAGGCATTCTGCCTTATTCCCCAACATTCTACAATATTTAGAGAGAATAATCTTTAAATAATATTCCTTAGGATAACGCTTGCATTTTGCTTTTAGATAATGTACCATTCTTTTCCAATCCTTATTCTTCTCCATGTCATCAATCTTCTTGGATATTCTATTTCGTTGAGACTCTGACGCATAGTCTTCGTCTGTGATTTCCACCGGTTCGGAATGATGGCTGTATTTTAAGACCTTATAAAACAAAACCGCTTCTTTTTTTGTAAAATCACTCTCTATTCCCTTTCCCCTGTGGGCTAGATGCTTTTCCATAAGATCCAAGGCTTCATTATCTTTATAAAGATGATACAGGCAATCCGCCTTGTAATATCTCGAATCATTGATAACAGATTTTGACCAACCTAATCCAAATCCGCTTTTTGCGATTTCCGTTTCTGGCATGTTTAGGATCACATCCCATTCTTCCTTTGACTGTTCATACCTTTCCAAAGACCATAGGATTCGTCCTCGAGTATAATTTAAAAGAGGATAGAAGGAAGAAAGCTTTTTGGCCATATTGGCGTAGTGTAAGGCTTCCTCATCCTTATATTGGTTCCACAGCACGTTAGCCAATTGAGTAAGTGCATATACATCTTCAGATGATTGATCCAGCATCTCGCGCAAAATGCGCTCAGCGGATTTATATTTTTTCTGCTTTATCATTTTTATGAGTGTTTTCATTTCATCTGTGTTTATTTGGGTTAATTGGATGCTCATTTTTTCTGTTTTTATTTCCTCGGTTTGCATTTCTTTGTTGACCAGTTTGCTGACCAGACCTGCGTTTTGTATGTTTGTCCCAATTTCTTCTACTTTTGTTTTTGGTGTGTTCTGCTGTCATCGGCATCATGTATTGTTTTTTCGTGTTATACTTACTTATAAACGATTGTACCCTATCGTACGTATATATAACACCAGCTGAAACATAGAGAAAAGCTGCAATAGGGTCATCCCAAACACCGATACCTGTAACATCATCTGCCAAAAAGGTTGTACCAGCAAGTGCAAGAGTACTAGCAAGTTGAGCAGTCCCATCACCGTCTTCATCGTGGGGTTGTTTGATATTTCGACTTTGTTTATTATGCATCATATCGTTGAACAATATAGAGAAAGCACCAGTAACAGCACCATTGGCAAACTTGCCACCACCAATTTCATCAATTGTGCCACTTAGTATGGAATTAGCTGCAACTTCTCCGACTTTCCCCAATGTTTTAAGATTATTATCTATTAAACTTCCACCCAAAGATGAAGTCGCTCCCATCATAAAACCATGAAGCATGTTTCCACCTTGCAATCCTTCAAGTGCTCCCTCGGAAAGGGTGTGTGCCCCTATACGCAGCCAAAAATGATTTATGTCTCCAACAGAATTATTTACAGCCCCTGCTACTGCACCCCAAAAGGCTCCAACAAAAGTAGTTCTGGCTATTTGTCCAATATTCGATCCGTTAAGTAAGGCACCCGTTAAAGCACCTGCAGCACCTCCTGCTGCACCGGCTATGATCGCAGCTCCTATGGTAGTACCAGACCCAAGTGTTACTGCAGAAACGGCTATACCAACTATAGATGCAGTGATTGACTTCCAGTTTTTACTGAACCAACTATATCCTGAGGGATCAATTAAGGAGAGAGGATTGTTTATACAGTACGCATAGCGGTTCAGGCTCTGCGTAAAGTCTGGACTTTGTATAAACGGGTCGGCAGAGATAAAACGTCCTACGACGGGATCATACATCCTGCCGTCCATATTGACCAATTCAAACAGGTCAATATGCTCATGCCCGCCGAAGCCATGCTCGTTATAGGCATTGCTTGAGGCCACGACATCAAATACCACCCATGTGTCCGGATTGCGCCTCAGTCCCCATGCGTCATAACTTAGTTCCTGATACAGTTTGCCGAGTTCGTCAGAAAAGGCCTGGATGGATCCCAAATGGTCATGGTGCAGATACTTGATGTCACGCTTCCCATTGTCCACCTGTGAAACAATTGCTATAGCCTTTCCAAAGGCGAAAATATAATTTGTGTTGCTTATCTTGCTGCTTTCTATCTTTTGTTCAAACAGGTTATCCACATAATATTTCCGTACGTTATGGATATCAGATAATACTCTCGATTTGTCGGGGCCGTATTCTATTCGCAATATCGTATGGCCAGATGCAATTTGGGTTATCTTGCCGAAAGAGTTATAACTGATCTCATCCCATGTAGCAACGGAGCATTTGCAATTCGTAATGGAAGAAAGTCTGTTGGAACCATCAGTATAGATATATTTCCCTACATCAGACTTGCTGGTTATATTACCGGCATTGTCGTAAGTCATGGACTGTGTTACCTGACCATTCTTGCTAACCGTGATCAAACGGTACAGACCATCATAAGAGAAGGATTCCGTGAGGTTCCTGCTAATATCACGTCGCACGACGAGATTTCCTACCACATCAAAGGTATATGCCCAATTCTGGATTCCTGGGGTTACAATACTTGAGACTGTTCCTCTCTTCGGATCGTGTGTTGTTGTAGTGATGAGTCCATTCCCATATTCCTCCTTCTCAATTTGTCCCCTTGCGTCCAGGCTGTGAAGTTTCCAATATGTCTTCTGGCTATCTGCGTCTGAGACTGATGTTTGTATGCCACAGGCGTCGTATGTGTTCCTTATCTTGAGATTTCCGGGATATTTTATGGTCTCTACCTGATTCGCAGAGTTATAGGTATAGGTCGTCTCATACTCCTTGTCATCAATGACAGTGTGTTTCTTGACAACTCTTCCATAACTATCGTAAGTATATCCATAGGAGGAATATATGCTGCCGTCGGATACGACCTCATCGACTGCACCTTTCCATCCACTGTCATACGAGGTTGAAATCACGACGTCAGGGCGGCTTTCCTGTATGATACGCCCACCGGCATCATACTCAAACAGGGTTTCTCCATGGCTGTCTTTATGGGAAACCAGTTCACCGAAAGCATTATACGTATCTTGGGAGGAGCCTAAATCCGAGTCTTCCAAAAAGGTACGGTTTCCTGCCATGTCATAGAGACAGCGGACAGTCGTCCTCGGCCCATTTGTTATTATGCACTTCCCGTCTGCATTGTATTTGTATGTGATGCTTGTGCCTGCATTGTCAGTACTTGACGCTAACAGACCGTTGAGGTTGTTGATCTTGGTGCTGATATTTCCATACGGATCTGATGTCGTGGTCTTAAGCCCGTCATACATAAAGGTATGACGGCTTCCATCGGGTGCTATCTGGGCTGTAGTCCTGCCCACGGCATCATATTCATTCCTGTTCCAGTGCTGTTGCTCTCCAGCGTAATACGGTTCCGAGGTCTTTTCAATAAGCCCTCTGTGGTTATAAGCCTGATCTATATAAACCCTCCTTCCATTTACTGATTCGGTGACTTTTCTTAAAGAACGTCCAAGACAATCGTAGAATTCAATGGTAGAAGGCCCTCCTGTGGCTTTGTTCCATTCAAAATACAAGGCATTTGCAGGTGCATCAGACATCCCGGCACTCCAACCAGTTGTTTTCAACGACTTGGAAATAGGGGTGGACACAGTAACGAGGTTGCCAAATCCATCGTAAGTATAATTGGTGACGATGCCGTTGGGGTCCGTGGAAGTGGTAACAAGCCCTGTCGCATCATCATATCTTGATGTTTCTACAAATCCCAGGCTATTTACAGAAGTTACGATATACCTGCCTTTTGAGTCGTAGTTGGTTTGGGTAACTCTTTCCGAAGAACCGTCAAGAGAAGATACCGTGCTCTTAACAATGTTTCCAAAACTGTCATGAATATATGTCTTCCTATAACCCAAATCCGAATTGTCTGGTGCGAAGACCTCTGCGGTCAGCAAGCCGGAATTCCGATCATATTCGAAAGAGGACTTTCTGGCTATTGTACCATATTGATTGGATTTCGAGACCGTGCTTTCAGTCAGTCTGCCCAAATACCATTTTTCTGTATTGTTCGTGAATGTATTGACGGTTGTCGTCTCAATGCTCCCATCCTCAACTATGGTCTTTGTGGTATTCCCCCAATCATCATACTCATAGTTTGTCCTTACATCCTTGACCAGTTCACCGGTATTGAACTCGTAATTCCTTTGGTGAACGGTTGCCGGCATATAGGTATAGATACCGGAGTTATAAGACGACGAGGCATAGTTTGATTTAAGCGTGTAAGTGTGGTCGCTCTCCTCAATGATAACTCCATTGACGCTTGTCTGACTGTGTTCAGGTGCGATTACATATTTCTCTGTATTCACCGAGTATTCGGTAGTGCTCAATGTGTTGGTGGTCTCGTCCTTCACATGGGACTTTGCAAAGCCCAGCAAGCCACGGCCGTTTTTATGGAACAGTGCATCTTCATACTTGTATGATGTCACGTTAGTCCCGCCTATACCGTCGGGGGATGAAACAGACGCCACTACTGGCCATGACAGACCGGCGGATACAAGTGGGTATGAATTTGTCTTACCCCTGGTAAACACACTTTTATCTGTCAGATACTTATAATCAATTGTAGTGGAGTTGTTCAGGCCGTCTGTTATGCCTGTTAAAAGGCTGTGCTGATCAGACGGCATCAAATAGACCTGATATCCGTCCCAATTGCTTTTGTTCCAGTCGGACGTACATACGAAATCGGCCTTGCCGTCACCGTTGAAGTCGCCGACGTAGAAATGCCACTTGTCTGTTGCATAGACGTTCCCGCCCTTAATCTGCCGGTAAAAATTACCCCGACCGTCATTAAGATAGGCCTGAGGTTGCGTTGTGTTGTTACCGGAAGACGTCTTGTCTATGGCCTGGAAATCATCAAAGCCGTCTCCATTCAAATCGGCGATATACAACTGCTTCGAACGCGCATCTAGAGGCTTAGTAAAATACTCTTTGGCAAATCTGCCATCTCCCTTTGAATAATTGATGCACCAATTACTCCACCCGTTTTTATTGGGGTCTTTTGACCACCCGGTAAGCAACATGTCTGTCTTGCCGTCGCCGTTGAAATCGCCAAGTTCCAGATAGTGGTTTTTTTCAGGCCATGAAGAGTTGTCCTGCTTTGTCATAGTACCTGAGCCATCACTATACATGATGTAGTTACCCTTATCGTTGAGGTTCATAACATCTGTCAGACCATCGCCATTAAAGTCGCCAAATTCCACCCTGTCCCACTTTTCTGAACAATAGCGAACCGCTGTGTAACCGAAGGGAGTTATCCCGTTCCCTCCCATCTCAGAACGGATGAGTTTGCACTCTTTGGAATCGGAAAGCCAAGCGAACAGATCTGCGGCTCCGTCTCCATTCAATTCTACAGCCTGAATGGTGTAATCGGTTGAAAGTGATAGAAAGCATTTTGAAAACTTCAGGCTGACTTTTCCGTTACCATCCACAGATGTCGTGTACAAATCGCAATTATGCCATTTACCGGAATGGCATCTCTTCGAAACAACATCAGCATAGCCGTCACCATTAAAGTCTCCGCACACAATCTGCTCAAGTTTGTCATCGCTCCATTCCCATGTTCCACTTGCGACCTGCTCAAAGTAGGTACCATGGCTTATGAAAAGTTTCCAGCCTTTCCATCCTGCATCGTCATTCTCTGGGGTGGCTATGAAATCTGCCAATCCATCGCCATTGAAATCTCCTACGGTCAAGGTTGCCTTATGAATCAGGTTCGTTTGGGAATAATTGTAATTCCGCACATTAAAATTGCTAAGATTGGCCCACGTCAGTTTTGTCGGATTCTTAAATTCGCCTCCAGCGGCACTCTCCGCAACTTTCGCAAGTTGGTATTTACGGTTTATTACCTGATAATTAAAAAGGAAACTGCGCACGACTTGGTTTCCCATGTACAATGCAATAGAAGAAAGTATCTGGCTTCTCTTGACTTTCACTCCATTGACATAAGTTACAGGTGAATAAGGATTACTCATGTAACTAAAGCGGACCGAAGCATAAGGAGAAAGTCCCGCAGCGGCATTTCCCGTATAGTCAATTCGTGAAGGATAGAAATCATTGGTACCGGCATCACCCCCGTATGTTACTGTGAAATAATTTCCTTTGGTATCAGATACTCTTGAAACAAGCCAAAACAGGGTTGAATCAGTTTCCGCCTTGCCCAATGCTCTTGATACTGTCACATAATCATATATCAATCCGGACTTGGTATATATTGTGAAAGACGCGGGGTTGGTGCTTTTACCTTTTGCCAGGATTTTTGCGAAAGAATTGTTTTCTGTTCTGTATTCTGTTTCAGTATCATTGGAATAGCCATAGTTTATGAGCCTCTGGCCATCCAGTGCAAAGTGGTCTCGGCTAGTAAAATCAATTGCCGTGGCCACCCCATCATGAAACCTGTCTGACGGAATCCTGCTTATAATGGATAGTCCCGTGAGGTCAAAACCATATCCTGCCAGTCCGTTTTTCGTGGAACTATTGTAACATACTGATAAGCATGGCTTCATCCCACCCGTTCCGGGAAGAACTGGTATGGGGATTTCATAAGAGAGTTGTCCGGTAGGAGAGACATTTATCTCATCATTGATTTTGCCGAAAACGCCATTCTCGGCTCCTCCGTGTTCCTTGTCAGTATAAAGACGCTCCTGTGCAGAAGCGCTTATGACAGCCAATGTATATATTAATAGGAGTATATTTTTTTTCATGAATGTTAGTCTTTAAGCAATTTATATGAATTTTCAAAGTTATCCCCACTTACTTTAAGAACGTAAATTCCCTTTGGCAACGCCGAGGTATTTAGCGTAACGCTTTCATTCTCTATTGAGCCATCGAAGAAAACTTGACCGGATGCATTTGCCATCACATATGACAAAGCATAGTCTGAAGGAAATCCTTCTATTGAAATTGAAAGATAATCCTTAAAATTTGTGGACGGGGAGAGAACAACTTTAAATAGATCGATGTTTGGGGAGATATTCCGTGGTCTTCTGGGATTGATTTCTAATCCTTTAATAACCCGGGAGGTACAACTACCCTGTGCATCATATTTGTAAACAATATTCTTTTTTAGCTCAAAAACAACACCCTTTTGTCCTGCTGCCTTAGTGAATGTAAAGGCAAACAATAACAAGAGCAAAATGACTTTGTTCTTCATTGTTTTTATATACTCTGATATATTAACTGAGTGCAAATATATAAACATTTTCTTTATAAACAAAAAATAATCTCTAAATATTCAAGGAGCTATTCAATTACGCAATTCGATTACACCTACATAACATAGGGATCCGATGGACAGGCGGATAGTGTATTCACCCGAAAGTGTGTTGGGGAATACAAGGGCGGTCTGACCGGGAGCCAACCAGTCTGTGTATACCACATTCTCGTCTTCGTCGAGAAGTGTAACAGTTACCACATCTTCAAATGCGGAGAAAAGGGTTAGGGTATGACCAGTGATGTCGATGGTCAACGGCCGTGCAGGTGCTTTGGGATACTGAGGAACATTCTTAATGGTGGGTTCCACATAACAGTAAACAGTCTCGGCCATGCTTCCTGTTGCCATGAAGAACAGGAATGCAATCACATTCAAAATCTTTGTTTTCATACTTTTGTCGTTTTGGTTTTGCGGCAAAAGTAGAATTTATATGCCGTTTCTCAAAAAAAACAACTTAACAAAAGTAAACAAAGTGTTTTACTCCCGATGAAATGGGCGATTTTTAAAGTTTCATAATCAGTCGGTCAAACTCCTTTGAGCCTCCTTCGCTCTGATGAAACACCCTTTGGAGGAGTCTGCGACGGACGTTTGAGATGGCTTGAACAGACATTCCCGTAAGGTTTGCGATTTCCTTGACGGGGAACTGAAGTCTGATCAGCAGGCATACATCCACTTCTTCTATCCTCAATAGCGGATCACTTTCCTGGAGTTTATTCCAGAATGCGGGCAGTCTGTCCCTGAGTAAAGAACGCAATTGTCGCCATTCTTCGAGAGTTGGTTTCTTCTTCGGTGATTGTGATATCATATGGAAAGAATTGACCAGCGGTGAGTCAGAGATTTCTTTCTCTACATCCTTTATTTCTTTAATCGTAAGTTGCTGCTCCAGTACAGACAAACGTTCGTGTAACTGATGCTCCACAATTTGCGCCCTTTCACGATGATGCCTGAACCTGATAACAACTATGTAAAAAATGAGTAGCAGGATGCAGAGAATAATGCCTAAGAATAATGCTACATAGAGACTGGCCAAGGCATGATGCCGCTCTTTTTCAGCCTGTAGCCTGAAATGGGTGTAATCGTAGATTGCCTGTGTCCTTATGATGTCTTTTGTCAGGTTTGTTCTGTATAATGAGTCCCTTGCCTGAAAGGACTTGTCAGCATATAGCCTGAGTGAATCTGCATTACCCGTTTGTCCAAAAACCATTGACAGCCCCCTAAGGGCGGCAGACTTGTTTCTCCTGTCTTTAGCAGAAGATAACTCTTTCCTGAACATATCCTCTGCCTCTTTCAGTTTACCGGTTTGCTGCAGGTACAGGCCTTTATAATAGTAATAGATTTCCAGCCCGTCGGCAATATTTCCCAAACTGTCGAAAAGGCCTGACTCTTTCTCATACTTGTCAAATATCAACGCGGCTTTCGGATAATCCTTTTGCTCCAAAAGAAATGGCAGCGAAGAGAACAAAGTGGAGGCGGCATAGTTGGTATGGCCTAATCTCGTATACATTTCTGACAAAGCCTTGTTGATCTGAAAGACCGAATCAGGTTTGTCGAGTTCCTGATATGCACTGGCTTTCTGCGTAATATTGACAAGCCACATCAGAGTGTCACCAGACAGTCGGGCATATTTGTCAACCCTGCTGATTTCAGCCAAGGCATTATTAGGTGCTTCCTGCTCCAAGAAAAGCCGGGCTGTTTGGCCGTGAATCCGGCTCAACAGCCGATAGTCACAATCGGCAGAGGTGGTATCGGCAAAACGGGCTGCATCCTGAAAATTCTCAAGGGCTGCCGGAACTTCACCCATATCGTAATGGGCACGTCCTAAAAGGTAATAAGCCTGCATCTTCTCGTTAGCTGTACCATGACGGTCGTAGTAATCAACGAGTAAGCGTTGGATGCTGTCGGAATGGAAAACGCTATCGCTTTTGTTCTGGGTATCGATAAGCTGAAGCAGGTGATGCATCCGCTGGGCCTCCCTGCTGCCACAGGCAGAGAGCAGCAGGAGCACAAGAATAATATGGAATAACCGTTTCAGCATTCGTCTTTCCCGTTTAACGATTACAAAGGTAATGCTTTCCTTCGGATTATCCAAAAGAAAGGCTAAAATATAGATACTGCAAGTATAGAAGTAGTATTATAAAAATGTCCTCTCCGCGCGTGCGCGAAAAAAACAGTGGAGGGTAAACTAAAAGCTCTGGAGCCAGGCTTTCAGCTCGAGCAGCATTTCGATGTGATACTTGAACGAGGAGCGCATGCCCCAGCCATGACCTCCCGAAGGATAGACATGCAGCGAGGCGGGCACATCGTGCTTGTAGCAAGCCTGATAGTAGCTGACACCATTGGCAGGCAAGACGGCATGATCATCATCACTAAGGGCAATCCAAGCCCGGGGTGTCATTCTACTTACTTGCAAATCATTGGAATATTCCTTTTCATACTTAGACTTAGCATCAGAGCCCAACAGATTGTCATGCGAGCCCTTATGCGTGATATCAGGCATCATCGTAATCACCGGATAGAAAAGAATCTGGAAATTAGGAGCTTCGCCTTTCTTGGCATGCGTGGCAATGGTGGAGGCCAGATGACCGCCAGCCGAAGAACCCATAATGCCTACGTCATTGGGATTGATATTCCATTGCGCAGCATTGGCACGTACGAGACGAAGGGCTTCCTCCGCATCGGAGATAGGCACTTCGCGCTTGCCGTGAGGCATACGGTATTTCAATACGATGCCGGCAATACCGATCTGATTGAGCCATTCGGCCACCTGCTTGCCTTCATGATCCATGGCCAGATGGGAATAGCCACCGCCCGGACAGATCACCACGGCACGGCGCGTGGCCTGACTTTTATTAGGCAGATACACGTATATCTTTGCCGTATCATTGGGGTCGGAACTCTTCACTTTGGGCTTACCCTGCCACAGATTCAGTTCGAAAGGTTTATCGGCCTGAGCCGTCAATGTAGTTGCCATCATGGCGATTAGGATTAATAAATGTCTCATACTTAAAATGTTTTGGCTGCAAAGATAATAAAATAAAAATAAATATCAGCACCTTTTCATAAGAAAAGGCGGCACTCGGAAATACAAAACACAAAAATTCTTTTTTTGTTTTGATATTTCTCTCGTTTGCACTACCTTTGCAAAAAGTTTATAAACTATTAGCATTATGAGAAAATTAATTCTGACGGCCACGGTGGCTCTCGCCATGAGCGCACAGGCCAAAGTAACGCTGCCCTACTGTCTGGGCGACAACATGATTCTTCAGCAGAACACAGAGGCAAGACTATGGGGCAAGACAACGGCCAAGGAAGTGAAGGTCACCACATCGTGGGACAATGCCGTTTACACGGCCAAAGCCTCAAAAAAAGGCGATTTCATCGTGAAAGTGAAAACTCCGGCAGCTTCCTACAATAGCTATAGCGTCACCTTCGACGACGGCGAGCGGCTGACCGTCAACGACGTTCTGATCGGCGAGGTGTGGGTCTGCGCCGGACAATCGAACATGGAGATGCCCGTGAAAGGATTTGGCAACTGCCCCGTGGAGGGATATAACGACGAGGTGGTCAACGCCAATCAATACCGCTATGTGCATTATGTGAAGATTCCATCCGTGATGCGCGTAGAACCCCAGTGGAACTCACAACCCACGAAGTGGAATGCCGTTTCGCCTCAGACGGTAGGAGAAGCTTCGGCCACGGGCTACTTCTTCGCCCAGGTTATCAACAAGGCGCTCGACGTTCCCGTGGGCCTCATCATGGCCAACAAAGGCGGCAGCCGTGTGGAAAGCTGGCTGACGAAGGAGAATCTCCAGAAATATACCAAGGAGCCGACAGACTCTGCCGGCATCGTGGCCTTCAAGAAAGAATGGGACTACCACCGCGCCATGCTCTGGGGCAACGGCACGTTCAATCCCATCCTGAACTATACCGTGAAGGGAATACTCTACTATCAGGGCTGTTCCAACGTGGGTGACCCCGGCGACCAATACTCTGAAAGGATGAAGATTCTCGTAGATCAATGGCGCAGCCAGTTCGGACTGGGGGAGATTCCTTTCTATTTCGTGGAGATTGCGCCCTATCATTACGACAACATCAACGCCGACAACGGAGCTCGCCTGCGCGAACAGCAATATAAGGCTTCGAAGATAATCCCCAACAGCGGTCTGGTCTGCACCAACGATCTGGCCTACCCCTACGAGACCACGCAGATTCATCCGGCACAGAAGAAACCCGTAGGTCAGCGACTGGCCTATCTCGCGCTGAACAAGACCTACGGGATGCAGGCCGTGGGCTGTATGAGTCCATCGTTTAAGGACATGAAGGTGACGGGCGACTATGTGGATATCCACCTCGATAACACGCTTGGCGCCATCAGCCGATTCGAAGACATCCGAGGGTTTGAACTTGCCGGAGAAGACCGTGTGTTCCATCCGGCCAAGGCCGTGCACTTCTGGCAGCCCGGCGGCGGTTACTGGGACGAGACCATCCGGATCTCTTCTCCCGACGTGAAGAAGCCCGTAGCCATCCGCTACTGTTTCAAGAATTTCCAGATTGGCAACCTGAAGAATGCAGCCGGTCTTCCGCTGTTCCCCTTCCGCACGGATAATTGGTGATTGGGTTGATGCATTGTTTAGATAAATTCAAGTACTGCCCTGCCTGCGGGTCGCAAAAATTCGCCATTTCATCGGAGAAAAGTCGCCGATGCGAGAACTGCGGATTTGAGTTTTTTCTGAATCCCAGTGCAGCTGTGGCAGCCTTTATCCTCAACGATAGGCAGGAACTGCTGGTGGTGCGGCGCGCCAAAGAACCAGCTAAGGGAACGCTCGACCTCCCCGGCGGCTTTACCGATATCGGTGAAACCGCCGAGGAAGCCGTTGCCCGCGAGGTGATGGAAGAGACCGGCCTTCCCGTCGGGCAGACGGTTTTTCTCTTCTCCCTACCCAATACCTACGTATATAGCCAGTTTCCCATCCCAACGATGGATCTGTTTTTCCAATGTACAGCAAAAGGTTGCGCCACGGCAACACCTGCCGACGATGCAGCCGAAGTGTTGTGGATTCCCGTAACAGACTTAAGTCCAGAGCTTTTCGGACTGCAGAGCATCCGTCAGGCCATAGGCAGATTTAAGGCTTCATTCAAACCTTAAAACCGCCCGAAAAGGTTAAAAAAAGAAAAAATCGCATATATAATAAGGTGTATGCGATTTTTTTGTTCTACATTTGCAGCCCGAAATCAAATTCAATACATATTTATATGCAACAAAACTTAGTGATCGTTGAGAGCCCTGCAAAGGCAAAAACCATTGAGAAGTTCTTAGGTAAAGACTTCAAGGTGATGTCGTCGTACGGGCACATCCGCGACTTGAAGAAGAAGGAAATCAGTATCGACATGGATACGCTGGAACCCGACTATGAGATTCCAGAAGAGAAAAAGAAGCTGGTGAGCGAACTGAAGTCGAACGCTAAAAAGGCAGAGAAAATCTGGCTCGCATCCGATGAAGACCGCGAGGGAGAGGCCATCTCCTGGCATCTGTGTGAGGTGCTTGGGCTGGACGAAAAGAACACGAACCGCATTGTCTTCCACGAAATAACCCAACCTGCCATCCTGAAGGCTATCGAAGAGCCTCGCCATCTGGACATGAACCTGGTGAATGCCCAGCAGGCCCGTCGTGTGCTCGACCGTCTGGTAGGTTTCAAACTTTCACCCGTGCTCTGGCGCAAAGTGAAGCCCGCCCTTTCGGCAGGCCGCGTACAGAGTGTGGCCGTACGGCTTATCGTGGAACGCGAACGTGAAATTCAGAATTTCAAGAGCGAGCCCTACTACCGTGTGAGTGCGCTTTTCGGCCTTACCAACGCCGACGGATCGCAAAGTGAGGTAAAAGCCGAACTGGACACCCGATTCAAGACTCACGAAGAAGTGGAGGAATTCCTGGAACTCTGCAAGACGGCTGAGTTCACGATCACCGATATCCAGAAGAAACCTTTGAAGCGTACACCGGCACCTCCCTTCACCACCTCCACCCTGCAACAGGAAGCAGCCCGCAAGCTGGGCTTCACCGTGAGTCAGACGATGATGGTGGCACAGCATCTCTACGAGCACGGATTGATCACCTATATGCGTACTGACTCGGTAAACCTGTCGAGTCTTTGCATCAACACCAGCAAGCAGGAAATCATCAAGCTATGGGGTGAGGAATACAGCAAGGTGCGTCAGTACCACACTTCATCGAAGGGTGCACAGGAAGCCCACGAAGCCATCCGTCCCACCTACATGGAGAACACGGAGATTCAGGGCACGGCCCAAGAGAAGAAACTCTACGAACTGATCTGGAAGCGCACCGCTGCCTGCCAGATGGCTGATGCTCAGATAGAGAAAACCACGGTGACCATTGAAATCAAAGACAATGGAAAAGCGCTGAAATCGAACTTCATTGCCAACGGAGAGGTTGTGAAATTCGACGGTTTCCTCAAGGTTTACCGCGAGAGTATCGAGGAGAATGAGAACGAGAATGAAGACGACAACGACAGCCGCATACTGCCCGAGATGAAGGCGGGCGACGTGCTGCAGCGCCGGGAGATTACGGCTACGGAACGTTTCACCCAAGGACCGCTGCGCTACACGGAGGCCTCTCTGGTACACAAACTGGAAGAACTCGGCATCGGCCGTCCTTCTACCTATGCGCCCACCATCTCGACCATCCAGCAGCGCGAGTACGTGCAGAAGGGTGACAAGAAAGGCGAAGAGCGCATCTACACCATCGACACGCTGAAAGGCATCAAGGTAAGCCAGAAGACACGCAAGGAAATGGTGGGCTCCGACAAAGGCAAATTGCTGCCTACAGACATCGGAACCGTAGTGAACGACTTCCTGATGAAATACTTCCCTGCCATCATGGACTATAACTTCACGGCCAAGGTGGAACAGGAGTTCGACGAGATTGCCGAAGGCAAGGAGGCTTGGACCAAGATGCTGAAGGACTTCTACAAGAACTTCGAACCTACGGTGGAAAAGACAATGAACGCACGTGAGGAGCATAAGGCCGGCGAACGGCAGCTGGGAAAAGAACCCAAGACTGGCAAACCCGTCTTCGTGAAGATTGGCCGCTTCGGTCCTGTGGTGCAGATTGGTACGGCAGAGGATCACGAGAAGCCCCGCTTTGCCCAGCTGCCCAAAGACAAGGGTCTGAACACCATCACGCTGGAAGAAGCCCTGGAGCTGTTCAAACTGCCTCGCACCCTCGGTGAATATGAAGGCAGCGAGGTGATTATCGGTGCCGGCCGCTTCGGACCCTACGTGCTTCACAACAAGAAATACGTCAGTCTTCCTAAAGGCGAAGACCCGATGTCGATCACGCTGGAGACTGCCATTTCACTGATTCAGGAGAAAAAACAGCAAGAGCAGCAGAGCCATCTGAAACAGTTTGCTGAGGATCCGAAGCTCGAAGTGAAGTCGGGGCGTTACGGTCCCTACCTGGCCTACGACGGCAAGAACTACCGGTTGCCGAAAGCCTTGCACGCAAAGGCTACAGAGCTGACACTTGCCGAGTGTATGGACATCATCAATAAGACAAAGAAATAGTTCACTCCCGCAGGTTAACAGCTAGAAGACTATGACAAGGATTATCATCGTAGGGTATATGGGATCAGGCAAGACCACCGTGGGCAAGGCGCTCTCGAAGGATCTGGGAATCCCGTTTTATGACCTCGACTGGTACATCGAAAGCCGCATGCGCAAGACGGTAGCCCAGATATTTGCCGAACGCGGGGAGGAAGGTTTCCGCAAGATTGAGCACAACATGCTCCATGAAGTGGCTGAGTTTGAGAATGTCATCATCAGCTGCGGCGGCGGGACCCCCTGCTTCTTCGACAATATGGACTATATGAACGGACAAGGCGAAACGGTCTATCTGAAGGCATCGCCCGAAGTGCTCTACGGACATCTGAAGATGGGCAAGACGGAACGTCCCCTGCTGAAGAACAAGACACCGGAGGAGATGCAAGTGTTCATAGCCGACCAACTGGAGAAGCGCGAGCCTTATTACGCCAAGGCCAAGCATACACTCGACGTGAACCTGCTGGAGAATTACGAAAAAATCAAGATCAGTGTGGCCAAGATGCGCGCATTGCTAGGAATATAAAAAGGGTTTTACCCGCCATGCACCACCAATAATAAAGAAAATGAAGAAATGGACGATTGAGGATTCCAGGGAACTGTACAACATCAATGGCTGGGGTACTTCCTATTTCGGAATCAATGAAGAAGGAAACGTGTTTGTAACCCCCTGCAAGGACGAGGTGCAAATCGACCTCCGGGAAGTGATGGACGAACTGTCGCTGCGCGATGTGCAGTCGCCTGTCCTGCTGCGATTCCCCGACATTCTCGACAACCGCATTGAGAAAACATGGAGCTGCTTTAAGAAAGCCTCCAAGGAGTACGACTACAAGGGTGAGAACTATGTGGTCTATCCCATCAAGGTGAACCAGATGCAGCCCGTCGTGGAAGAGATTATCTCCCACGGACGGAAGTTTAACCTGGGACTGGAGGCCGGCTCCAAGCCCGAGCTGCATGCCGTGATTGCCATGCAGTGCCAGAGCGACTCCATCATCATCTGCAACGGCTATAAGGACCAGAGCTATATCGAACTGGCTCTGCTGGCACAAAAGATGGGTAAGCAGATCTTCATCGTCGTGGAGAAGATGAACGAACTGGAACTCATCGCCAAGGTGGCCAAGAAACTCAATGTGCGCCCCAATATCGGCATCCGCATCAAACTGGCCAGCAGCGGCAGCGGAAAATGGGAGGAAAGCGGCGGCGACGCCTCGAAGTTCGGACTCACCAGTGCCCAGTTGCTGGAAGCATTGGAACTGCTCGACAAGAAGAACATGCGCGACTGCCTGCGGCTCATCCATTTCCATATCGGTTCGCAGATTACCAAGATTCGCCGCATACAGACGGCCCTCCGGGAGGCTTCGCAGTTCTATATCCAGCTTCACAAGATGGGATACAACGTAGATTTCGTGGATTGCGGTGGCGGTCTCGGTGTCGATTACGACGGCACACGGTCGCCTTCGAGCGAGAGTTCGGTCAACTATTCCATTCAGGAGTATGTCAACGATTGTATCTATACCTTCGTGGATGCTGCCAACAAGAACGACCTGCCACATCCCAATATCATCACCGAAAGCGGCCGTTCGCTGGCTGCCCATCATTCCGTGCTGGTCATCGATGTGCTGGAGACGGCCTCACTGCCCGAAATGCCGGAAGAATTCGAGCCCGACGAGAACTCCCACCAGCTGGTGAAAGATCTCTACGAAATCTGGGACAACCTCTCGCCGCGCAATGTGCTGGAAGACTGGCACGATGCCGAGCAAATCCGCGAAGAAGTGCTCGACTTGTTCGCTCACGGTATTGTGGACCTGAAGACACGTGCCGAGATTGAAGCTATGTACTGGAGCGTATGCCATGAAATCAATGCGCTGACCAAGAACCTGAAGCATATCCCTGAGGAGTTGATGAATATTGACAAGTTGCTGGCCGACAAGTATTTCTGCAACTTCTCGCTATTCCAGAGCCTCAGCGACTCATGGGCCATCGACCAGCTCTTCCCCATTCTTCCCCTTCAGCGTTTGAACGAGCGCCCGACGCGCAATGCCACCTTGCAGGACATCACCTGCGACTCAGACGGAAAGATTGCGAACTTCGTCACCAACCGCCACAACTCCCACTCGCTGCCCGTTCATTCACTCAAGAAGAACGAGCCCTACTATCTCGGTGTCTTCCTCGTAGGAGCCTATCAGGAGATTCTCGGCGACATGCACAATCTGTTCGGCGACACCACGGCAGTTCATATCTCCGTCAAGGATGGCGGTTATCGTATTGACCAGATCATCGACGGCGAGACCGTGGCAGAGGTGCTGGAATACGTGCAGTACGCACCGAAGAAACTTGTGCGCCAGTTGGAAATATGGGTGGCCAAGAGTGTGAAACAAGGTAAGATCTCACTCGAAGAAGGCAAGGAATTCCTCAGCAACTACCGCTCAGGTCTCTACGGATATACATATCTTGAATAAAAACATCATCATCATGAAAGAGAAATTAACTGTGGTCAAGGTGGGCGGTGCCATCGTTGAGGATGAGGCACAACTCCATCAGCTGCTCAAGGACTTCTCGGCCATACCCGGCAAGAAAGTGCTCGTGCATGGAGGTGGACGCCGGGCTACACAGGTCGCTGGCCAACTCGGCATCGAGACGCAGATGGTCAATGGCCGCCGCATCACGGATGCCCAGATGCTCCAGGTGGTCACCATGGTCTATGGCGGACTGGTCAACAAGAACCTTGTAGCCCTACTTCAGGCCAACGGAGTGAACGCAGTAGGACTTACCGGTGCCGATGCCAATGTCATTCAGGCGCATAAGCGGCCCGTCAAGGACGGAATTGACTACGGCTACGTGGGCGACGTTGACACAGCCAACGGCGAGACACTCCGTAGTCTCATCGAAGCCGGAATCACCCCCGTCATGGCTCCCCTTACCCATGACATGAAGGGCAACATCCTCAATACCAATGCCGACACCATTGCCTCAGAGACGGCCAAGGCCTTGGCTCCCTTTTATGATGTGACCCTCATCTTCTCTTTCGAAAAGAAAGGGGTCCTCAGCAATCCCGATGATGACGAAAGCGTCATTTCCACCATCACCCGGGAAGACTTTGAGCGTCTGAAGGCCGACGGCACCGTTGCCGGAGGTATGCTGCCTAAGCTGGAAAACGCCTTCAATGCCATTGCAGCCGGCGTCAAGGCTGTCAATATAACCCTGGCTACAGCCATCGACGGAGAGCATGGAACGTTAATTTTCGGGTGATGGGTGTTGGGTGATAGGTGAAAAAAATCAAAGAATTTTGTAACTTTATTGAAACCCAGTCGTCATTAAATTAGAGTGCAGATGAAAAAGATCAGTTTCACGGCCGACATCTTGCCGATGAAGAACCTGCTATACCGTCTGGCGCTTCGCATCACGATGAACCGTGAAGAGGCGGAAGACATTGTGCAGGATACGCTGATCAAAGTCTGGAACAAGCGAGACGACTGGGACAACATCGAGAGCATAGAAGCTTTTAGTATGACAGTCTGCCGAAACTTGGCACTCGACAGGATGAAACGGGCTGAACACCAGAACGCATCGCTCGAACAAGAGGTAATAGACAGTGCAGACCGATCACGGTCACCACTGGAACTCATGGAACATCGAGACAGAGTGGAAACCGTCAGACGACTGGTCAACAGCCTCCCGGAAAAGCAGCGCAGCTGCATGCAGCTGCGCGATTTCGAAGGGAAAAGCTATCGCGACATCGCCAACATCCTGGGCATTACGGAAGAACAAGTCAAGGTGAATATCTTCCGTGCACGCCAGACCATCAAACAAAAGTATCAAGAAACCGAAAATTATGGATTATAAGTACATCGAACAACTGTTGGAGCGCTATTGGAACTGCGAGACCTCCCTTGAAGAAGAGGAGATTCTCCGTATGTTCTTCTCACAGAAAGAAGTGCCCGCTGAACTGCGCCGCTACGCCAGCCTGTTTGCCTATGAGCATCAGGAAGTGCGCAACGACGTACTGGACGATGACTTTGATGCCCGGATGATGGAAAAGATTGGAGAGGCTCCTCAGAAAGCCCGTACCATCAGTATCACCCAGCAGCTCATGCCGCTTTTCAAGGCAGCTGCCGTAGTGGCCATCTTCCTCACCCTGGGCAATGCTGCACAACGCGCCTTCGAGGCACCGACCGATGAACTCGACATGGCCGTTATTGAGCAGCCAACCACTATTGAGGGTAAATCGGTAGCCATGGGCGACACCCTGAAGGTTGACACCTTGCAGAAGGCTCAGCAACCCGAACCCCTCATCGTTAAGTAGATTTTTTCTATGCTTTCTCTATAAATCATATTTAGTAAAACAATTCAAAGAAACTGTGAAGTTTCAATTCTCTCAAATTTTTCATAACATACTAACGTAAGATGAGAAGGGCTCTATCCGTAGATAGGGCCCTTCGCTATTATATTCATCATATATGTGCTTCCGAAAAGGCGGTCATCGCCTACATGCACCCCTTCAGCGGGACCGTTTCATGCGGAGATGGAGTTGATAGAGCGACGGCAACAGGATGAGCAGCGAGCATCCTACAGCTTTCAACACGCCCATCTCGCTACCGAGAATATCCGTGAGCGACATCTCCTCCACCTGAGGATAAAGACGGAGCATGATATAGGAAACCGTGTTGTTCACCACATGAAGCAGCACACCGGGAATGATACTGCCCGTGCGCCAATACATCCAGCCCAACAGCAGTCCCACCAGAAAGGCATGGGGCATCTGGGCAGGATTCAGATGGATTAGTGCAAACAGCAAGGCAGAAATGGCAATTGCCGTCCATGGCCTGGAGTATTTCTCAAGCAGTGATCGCAGAATAGCCCCGCGGAACACCACTTCCTCCGCCAGTGGTGCAATAATGCCCAATGCCAGATATCCTCCGGGGGTATTGACAAGTCCCTCAAAACTATCATTCAGAAAATTCGGCAGTTCAGGCATTTTCTCCTGTAACCAGAGCGAAGGCACGATGATGCCCATCGCCGCCAGAAAGGTCCAGAACAACACCGCCAAAGGCCGTGACTTGAGAAAATCACCGTTGACCGGCATCCACCGCCGCCACAAGAACAGCGCTACGGTAATCACCCCAAAAAGAATGGTAGTCGTGACCAGCAGCGCTCCGTCATCTTTCGGCACGCCACCCGCCACCAGATACCACACTCCCATCACACAGTAGGTGACAATCAGCTGAATAGCTACAAAAAATACCAGATATTCTATCGCTTTTTTCATATTTCTCACATTTCAATTACCTATCATTTTTCATCCGCCACAATATGCCTCACCTCTTCGGCATCCTTTCTCAACTGGTCGGCAAGATCTTCCGCACTCCTGAACTTACGCTCTCCGCGCAGCCGGTGGTCAAAACTAACCAAGAGTTCCTTACCGTAGATATTGTCTTCAAAATCCAGGATGTGCACCTCCAGTGTCTGCTCATTCTCACCGAAGGTAGGCCTTGTACCGATATTCATCATAGCCGGTTTCAAGGCTGCCGATCCTTCCAGCCGGGCCGTCACGGCATATACCCCCGAGGCTGGAATCAGTTTCTCCGCAGTAACCTCGATGTTCGCCGTGGGGAAACCCAGCTTGCGACCTTCCTGCACACCGGGCATCACCTTGCCAGAGACGAAATAAGGATACCCCAGACAGCGGGCTGCCATCTCCACTTCCCCTTCTTGCAGGAACGAACGGATCACCGACGAAGAGACATTTACCCCCTCCAGGTCGAAAGCCGTGTTCTGAAGCACCTCGATACCCAGTTCACGGCCATAGCGAACGTAGTCCTCAAAACCTTCCTCACGGTTATGCCCGAAGCGGTGGTCATAACCGATATACAACCGTTTCACGTTGAGTAGTCCCGTCAGCACGCGCTCCATAAACTCGCGAGCCGTCATTTGGGCCATCTGCCTATCAAATTGCAGCACAGCACAGTTGTCCACCCCCGTCCTCGAAAGCAACAGCCGTTTCTCTTCGAAAGTCGTCAGCAATTTCGGTTGATAGTCGGAGGAAAGCACCTGTCGCGGATGCCGCTCAAAGGTGATAACCGTTGACTCCAGCCCGGCAGCCTTAGCATCCTCCTTGAGCCGTTCTATAAGAAAACGGTGACCACGGTGTACGCCGTCAAAGAACCCGATGGTCGCCACACAGGGCTTCACGGGAAGTATCTTCTTACCAGGGTAGATTGTCAACATAGTCTAAAGATTTTTCATGAATCGTCTGGATTCCCAATACCGCAGCAGCATCACAGTTCCGCTTGGAATCATCAATGAAGAGCGTTTCCTCGGCTTTCATTCCACCTTCCTGCAACATCCGCAGGAAAATTTCCTTCTCAGGCTTCACCTGATGCATTTCATAAGAAAGGAATATCTTCTCAAAATAGTTCTCCGGCTGCCACCAGCGACGGGCATATTCCCAGTGAATCTCGTTCGTATTGCTCAGCAGGAAAAGCCGGCCATGACGCTTCAACTCCTCCAACCTCTTCAGCCTTTGCTCTGGAATTCCCGAAAGCAGCACATTCCAGGCATGGCAAAGTGCATCATCGCTCCCCTTATATGCAGGGTCCTGCTCACGGGCCTCACGACAGAACTGAGCCGTATCAATCTGCCCCAGTTCTAGCCGCAAGAACATATCCTCCACACGGCAGTATTCCACGTAGTCAGCCACCTTGAAAGCTCCGATACGATGAAATTCATCTATGCTCCTTCGCTCATCGAGGTCTATCAGGATTCCTCCCCAGTCAAGAACAATATTTCGAATCATGGGCGCGAAGTTACGAATAAGTGAGAACAAAAGCAAATAAAACGCACGAAATCAACACCCATCGCACGATTTTCGACTGAAAATTTGGAAATTTGCCCAAAACCCCTTAACTTTGCATCCGCAAATGCGAAAGCGTTTCACCGGACTTGTAGCTCAGTTGGTTAGAGCAACAGACTCATAATCTGGAGGTCCCAGGTTCAAGCCCTGGCTGGTCCACTCAAAGTCCAAGAGAAATCTTGGACTTTTTAGTTTCCAAAAACCTCTTGATTTTAAAGAACTTACAGGTTTCCGTACAAATCCGATTCTTACAAAGTCTTATTCTTGTGGTTTTTCTGAATTGTTAAAAATCAGCGCATTTTTTAACATTTGGTTTACCCGAGCTTACCCCAAGTTTACCCTGGCTTGCATGAGTGCGGCCTGCAATTGCAAGCCTACTTATTCCATCTATGTATCCTGGCTTTTGTCAACTTGTTCCGTTTTTATTCTATTCAGTCGGGCAACTACCAGCTCTTCATACGCTTGTTTCTGTTCTTCACTGAGGAAGGAATCTTTTATAAGTTGTTGCCATTTAGGAAGTGCCTTATAAAAACCTGCAATGAGACGCTGTACAACTTTTTCTTCCAGTCCCATTGTCTTTGCGGCATTCAGGAAGTCTGCTAAGCGGAGTTTTGTTTTCTTTCCAGAAAGAGTAAGTGCAAATTCTTCTTTGTCCTTTGGATTTGCTATGACAATATTAAGGAGGTCATAAGCTGGCGTCAGTTGATAGCCCTCTGTAGGTCGGTAAAGCGAGAAGTTCTTCAGGTGCATGTCGTTGTTGCCTGTGACAAAACAGAAGAGCAGCAACTGCATGTAATTCGTAAGGTCGAGTTTTGGCGTGTTGCTGTACTGCAAGATTGTCTTGGCAATCTGTTCGTGCGATCCTTTGTATTTGTATTCCGTAGGGTGCAACGTGAGTTGGCACATGTCTTCCATGTCTATCTTCTCGCCATTCTTGGTGCGGTCAATGCGTTTGGTAATGTAACCGAGTTCTCCGTCAGCTAAACGAATAAGGCTATGAGGCACCACACTAATCTTTGCGGCTTCCGCAAGATGCATCGTCAAGTCCTCATTTTCGGGCAACTGCCCGTAACTTTCCGTTTGTGGCTTGAAGATATAATCTCCCCAAAGTCCTACGATAGTCAATCGGCTGCAGCCATCGTGTTTGTCGAGGTTCAGAGACAATTTGGGTTGAACGCCTGTCAGAGATGTTTGAGCACGAATTACCTGCTCAGCTAATTGGTCGAGCTCTTCATGTTTGTACTCCAGCAAGGGCACATCTTTTGTCCCGAAGAATTTTCGGGCACATCTTGGATGAAAGTCTTTCTGACCTTCTTCCAATTCCTTATAACAGTATAGACATTTACACATGGTCACCTCCTTCCTTATTTATTGGTACAACACTGACTGAGCCGATGCACTCCTTGCAGCATAACAGCAGTAGCGACATACGATCAAGAATACTGATGTCGGTATTGTGAAGTGCCACATCAAGCAGCCATCCTTCTGGTATCAACCCGTCAAAAAACGGGAACAGCACAGGGCTTACGAATGCCTCCGTCTGTAATGGTAGTGTCAGGCTTACAGGCAGCGCATCCTCACAGGCAAGGTACGCTTCATCATAACAAAAGCGGTATTCGCCACCATCTTCTGTCAAGATGCCTGCAAGGACCTCCTTTCGATATATCTCTGCTTGTCTCATTGCTTTTTAGTTGCTGTAAGTTCGTAGTTAAACAAATCAAGCAGTTGGTTGACCTTATCCATCCTTAACGTTGGCTTTCCTTGTTCCAGATTGCGCACAAAGCACAAGCCTACGCCAGACTTCATAGCCAGATCTTCTTGCGTAAGGCCATATTCCTTGCGCAAATCCTTTACCACCTTCGATAACTTTGTCTTTTCCATATAAATTATATTCTTTCGAATGCAAAATTACAATATTATTTGTAAATTACATGCTTTCT
>OCVV011331056.1_pt1 | contig 34493 bp, 43 predicted proteins | sample 1539721 | NCBI WGS metagenome assembly OCVV01 (sample SAMN02144230, study PRJEB22623) | gut metagenome | biome: sheep rumen | host: Ovis aries | place: New Zealand | reverse complement strand
TGTAGCTATAGACTTTGAAGGTAGTGGTCTTTATGTAAATACAAAAAATACTACATGGAGTGGATGGTCAGTAGTAGGTAAAGACTATGATGCTGTTATAGCTCAGATACAGAACTCTATAAATGCACTTGATACCAAAATAGATACTTCAATAGGAACAGTAAAAGAGCACGTTTCTTATGACTACTCTTATCCTCATTACATTCCAGTACCTTTCAGGCATGGTACTAATGAAAAAGTATTTTTGTTTGGAGACTCTATTACAGTTGGTTCTACTGATGACGGTGGGCAGACTTACTATAGAACACCTTCACCTTGGGGTGTTTGTTTTAGTGCATATCTTACAGGAGATATGAACCATTATGAAATGGATGCATTTGGTGGTAAAAGACTTCATCAAACCTCTGCGGGAGATGGAAGTATTACTTCAGATATTCTTTCAGAAGACCTTACAAATTATAGAACTATTGTTATTCAAGGCGGTACAAACGATGCTGGAACTTCAACAGCAGAGGTATTGGCAACAGACATTGATAAAATTGCTAATTACATAAACTCTAACTGGTCTGGTAAAAATGTTATAATTTGTGGACCTGTATACAGATTTGATGCTGCAGATGAAGCAGCTATTCAAACTTATAGAAAGATGTATCGCGAAAAATGTATTCAGTATCAAGGTACAAATGGTAACAATTACTATTTCATAAACAATGAAAAACTTTTGAATCATACTGCACAATATCCAGGGTTATGGAGGGACGTAACACATCCTTCTCTTCCAGGTTCTATTGTATTAGGAACAAACTTTTATAAAGCCTTGACTGGTATGGAATGTGATGGAATTGGTGGTTGTATTACTTGGAGTGGAAAATACATGGGTGCAGATAAATATCCAATTCTTAGATTCTGTGAAAATACTTCATACTTATCTAATGGTTCTCATTCTGCTAAGATTGCTAAATCATTTACTAATGTTTTTCATACAGACATTACTACATCTTGGGGAATAGGAACTACTGGTAGTTCTGGTTCTATAAACCAGACAACTAAAAACTACATTTATGGTAATGTATTCAATGGAACAGTTTATATTGAACTGAATGCGGGCTCACAAGCATGTGAGTTTGATTTCTGTTCAACCCCTACTGACCCTGAATTGCAAGTTGTTCCGACTTGGAACTAATGGAGAAAATAAAAATGATAGGAAAGTTTGATGCTTTAGGAAATATGATAAACATGTCTGGTAACGTTGATTATCAGACTGTGTTGAATGCGTTGATGCCAATTGGATATGTATATGTACAATATCCTCAGACAAAATCGCCAGAGGAACTTTGGCCAGGTTTTACATGGCAGGTAAAAGATTATAGTGGTGCATTCTTCCGTGCAAGTGGTGGTAATGCTAACGGTTATGCTTCTTGCACAGATGTATTGTCAAATTGTAGACAGTCAAGCCAGAACGCTTATCATACCCACCAAGTTTGTAACCACTCTCATAGTGCTAGCACAAATGCAGCAGGTGGTGGACAATTTTGGACTCACTCAAATGGTTATGGTTCTGTTTTTGCTACTGGTGGTAATGGATGTTTTGAAGCCATCTGCTGGGGAGACGTATATGGTTCAGGCGACTACAACTTTACCCACTATGGAAGATTATGTTTACATGACCACAGTCATACTGTAACAGGTGGTGGTGTTTGTGGAACTCTTCCTTATACTTCTTATAATGGTTCTTCAACTAACCAAGAAGCCAGACCAGAAAACTATACAATAAGAGTTTGGGTAAGAACTGCCTAATAAACAAATAGAATAAATAAAAGGTGTTCGACTAATGAGCAAAGTCGCTCCCGTACAGGTGGAGAAACGTTGGTTGGACTCCAACACACCTTTTTAGGAAAATAAAAAGATGATATGCGAAACAGTATATGGATATTGCAAAGATGACATTAGTAAAATTGAAAACTATGAATTAGCAATCGCCGATAAAGAGCATTGCTGGGAATGTCATCATAGATTAGAAACTCATACGTCAGGTGGGGAACTTAGAGAAGTTCAGTTATCAAGAGCAGAATTGATTGCTCTCGGTGTGTATTATTACAGACCAGCCTCTGAATTGATTTTTTTATCTAAAAAAGAGCATAGACATTTACACATTCACCCTAAAAACTTATTAGAACATATAAAAAAATGTGGAGCTTGGAATAAGGGTAAAAAAGGAATTTATTCAGAGGAAACTAAAAAGAAAATCTCTGAAAAAAAGAAAGGTAGACCTAATCCGCATACAAGTGAGTGGAACGAAAAAATTAGAAAAGCTAATTTAGGAAACCATAAAGGTATGCATTGGAAGGTTGTTGATGGTAGGAGGGTTTGGTACTAATGCAATTCAGTTGTAAAGAAATTATAGATTTAGCAAGACAATTATCCCAGACTCAGGATAGTCAGGCTTTCAGTTTTCAGTTGCTTGTTCATTTATTGAATAATGTCTATACAGGCCTTTATAATGAACTTGCAACTTCTCAGGCATTTATGTCAGAGTTTAGATTTACTGGAACAGAAGCTGACTTACCTTCTGACTGTTATAAAATTACATCAGTTGCTAGAAATAGCAAATACTTTTACCTAAATCAAAGTAGTAACAGCTACAACATTCCAGGAACTTATTCTATTGAAAATGGCTCTATTAGAATAAACGGTGAAAATGGCGGAGAATACACAGTAAAGTATCAGACACTTCCAGAGGTTTTGACTGCTTCTGGTGATGTAGATTATTTGAAAATTGGAGCAAATACAGAGTTTGTTCCATTCTTAGAATATGATATGCTAGAAAAAGAGTATATCGTTTACTACAAAGACTGGTCAGATGTTTATCATAAATACAACATTGATACAAAAGAAGATACAACTTTAGAATCTGCCCCTGTAAGACCTGTTAGACCATTCAATAATAAAGCAATAACATTTAGTTTTACCGATGGTTCTCTATCTCAAGTTTTGTGGAATGGCGAAGATGTAACAGACTATTTTGATAAATCAGAACAAGGCCTTCATTGTGGTTTTGTTTCAAATGATAATGAACATATTACTGCTACTTATTTTGATGAAGAAGAGGACACTCCTTTTATTTATGTTTTTGATACAAGCTGGGATTCAGTAGAAATAAATCCTTGGATTAGCAAAGGAAAGTATTTCCCATTCGCTGCAAGTGATATTCTAACAGATGATGAAACTGGAAAGTATCTTTTGATTCATGATGACCAAGGAAACTTAGCTGTTACAACTTATGTTCCGGATACAATCTTAGAGTTCCCAGAAAATACATTCTTTGATGTTTTGATTGACAGATTAGCTGCACAGCTAGGTTCATTGAATGGTTTGACAAACGAAGGTTTACAGACTAAATTGAGCCAAGATGAAGTTGCATTCTATGCTTCTATAAATCGCTCAAATCAAGGCTGTAGAATTAGAAATGATGTAGGTGTAAGAAATTCGAGGTTATTCTAATGGAACAGAATTATAAAGAATATAAAACTTGGTTAGAAAATGTGAATTCTGTTGGAGCTCCAGAAGTTTCAGAAGAACAAAAACAAGCACAATTAGCAAGTGATAAAAGAATAAAAAAATTTGTTACTGACGCTATAAACAGTGATACTACACTTTCTAAAATGATTGGATTAGGATTGCTAAACAGTGGATACATTGATCCATCTTTAGCTCAAATTTATATATTAGGTAAAATGGTAAGAGGATAATAAAATGAGTACAGTTTTTAGCGATATTTTTGAAAATTTTTGGGATGATCTTACAGGTGGTAACAAATCATCTAGAGATTATAATGATAAAGTAAAAGCGGCAGCTGAAGAATACGAGAGAGCTGTAAAAGAAGCTTCTAGTAAAAGGGATGCTTCTTATAAAGAACTCAAAGAAGAGTATGCAAACTTGATGAAGGAAGCTTCAGATGAATATGGTGTTTCTATAAAAGAAATGCAGGATTATTTGAAAAGTGAAACAGAAGCTGCTGAAGCTACTAGAAAATCAGATAAAGAACTTACAGCTGAAGGAAGAGAAGCTGCTAGTGCTACTGCAAATAATAAAGCTGGTTTAGCTAAGCGTAATGCCAAAGCTGCTGCTATGCAGACTTCTGGCAGTAAATTGATGAGTGCAATTCAGGCTGCTCAAGGTGCTGTTGACGCTTCTACTCAAGGTTATGATGAAGCTTCTTCAGAACATGCTAGTAGAGCTGCTGCTTTGAATCAAGCTTCAATAGCAAATAGAATAAATCAGGCTAATCAATTGGCTGGTACAATGGGTGAAGCAGCTAAGAATAAATATTCTACTAAAATTGGTGAAGCAGGTACAAATCTTGATACTGGATTGCGTAATGCTGATACTGCATTTGAAGCAGCTACAGCTTCTAGCAAATCTAAATTGGATGCTGCAAATGCTGCTGCTGAAAATGCTGCAAATACTGCTTCTGAAAGAAGAAAAACAAGGAATGATTTGGCTTCAAATATATTCAAATTATTTAGCTAATAGGAGAAAGATAAAATGGCAAGATATGATAATATTGATGTAAACGGAAAAGACGCTTTTGAAAATCAAACACCTTCTTATGATTCTATTATGAAACAGAAGGCTAAAGATACAAAAAAGGCTTTACATAAACAAAAGAAAGAAGATGATATGGAAGCCGCTGGTAAAGCTATGGATGAAGAAATAGCAAAAGAAGCAGAAGCTAAGAAAGAAGTTGAAAAGCAAGCAATTGAAAATAATGGTTCAACAGTTGAAACAAGAGATAAGAATAAAGCTATTGAAACACAGGAACCAGCCGCTACTGCAGTAGAAGATATAAAAGCTCAAACAGCAGAATCACAACCAGAAAAATCAGAAGAGTTCAAAATAGATACAAAAGTTGATTTTACACCAGAGCAAGAACAGGCATTGGATGAAACAGACGAAGGTCAGTTTGCAAAAGAAGCTGTTGATAACAAAGATCCTTCTGCTTTACAGAATTTTGTAGACAAAGATGGTAATCCTGTAATGAAGGGTGAATATACTTTTGGTGAAGATAGTGTTTATAAACCACATACTTATAGTTTAGATGAGGCAGCTAAATTACAGAATAAAGGATGGGCTGGAGTTGCAACTATTGTTTCTAAAGCTTTATCTGCATTTGGACTAATGTTTGGTATTCCAATTGTACCTATCAACTTTTTCAAACTTTTAGGTACAGACGAGTATGTAAAAGGTCTCAATGAAAATGAAAAAAATTATGCTAAGATTCTAAACTCTGGTAAAGAAGAAGCAAATATAATTACTAGAACAGGAAATGCTAAACGAGAATCTAATGTAAAAGATGTTGAAACTTATAAAAATCTTTCAGATGAAGATGTTCAGAAAACAGCTCAGGTAAATGCTGCAACTGCTGGTCAGAACGCTCAACTTGATGTTCAGAAACAAGCTCAAGATTTTGATAAATGGAAGACTGAATATGCTGGTGATTTGCAGAAAACAATGCAGGAAATTCAGAACAAATTCCAACTTGACCTTACTGATAAACTTTACAGACAGCAAGTTCAAGCAATTGTAGATAAAATTATTTATATGAATGAAAGTGGTCTCAGCAATGATGATATTGCAAAATCCATTCAGTCTATGGAAGGTGTTACAACCCTTCAAAGAGGTATGGGCTATGCAAAAGATACAGTTGGTATGGTAACTGATGTAGTAAATTCTGCTGGAAATATTATGCATGGTAGAGCTTATGCAACTAGAGCTAATGCTGCTGCTCAGAATGCAAATTCTAATATGTTTAGAGAGAATAGACTTTGATACAGTCGGGAGTAATTTATGGATCTTAGCTTTTTCGATAGAGTAGTAGAATATACAACACCAACAGCTAATCAGGCTATGGCAACTGAAGATGCAGATCTTATTGCTATAGCTAAAAACATTCCAGCTCTTCATTGGTCTTATGACCCTGAAAAGGGTGGACCAGATGATGGTGCAGAAGACCATCTTGGGTTTATTACTCAGAGTTTGAAAAGAGTACCAGGACTTGCTAGTGCTGTTAGTGTAGATGAAAATGGAGTAGAAACTTTTGATAGTAGATTTGTAGCTAGTGCTGCTCTTTCATTATTAGCTGCTCTTGCTAGAAAAGTTTATAATATAAAATTAGATGAAAATTACGCACAGGAGATATAAATGGCTAGTTTAGGAAAAGGATTTGTAAATGCATTCTCAAATAATATGGCTTTAGACCAAAATAAAACTTCTGTTCCTAAGCCTGAAGTACTCTCTAATAAGATGGGTATAAATAAAAAGAAAACTACTCAATTACAACAGAATATTCTAAATACTATTCAACAACCACAAGGTATGCAGCAGCAGGGGGCATAAATATGCCTTTAGCTAATAATGTACCTATTCTTTTAGATAATCAGTCTGGTTGGAATGAAGTTCAACAAGAACAGATAAATATTATTGTAAAAACTACTCGAAGAGCTATGGAAGCAAAAGCTAAACAAAAGCAGCTTCCTACTCCCGTTATATCTAATCCTATCAGTAGAAAATACGGAAGAATCCTAGATGTTAGGGCTTATCTTTATAAGGACACAATGTCTATTTCTTTTATTTTGGACCCAGTTGGTTTTGTTCCAAAGGGTGTATATCCTTTGTTTGAAACAAAATACAAAATAGACAACGCCATGCTACAAGGTTCAAATGATACTTTTCGTTGTGAAAAACCTCTTGCAATATTAGGCCACTTATCTCTTAGAAGAATACAAAACGATAATGTATTAGTTGAGTTTGTTAGAAGTGAAGAACCATGGCCAGCAATTGATGGGGAAATGGTAAAATACAGCTGTTATATGAGAGGTAATGTCTATGCAGAGTAATGTTACATATGTTTCATCAGTTGGAAATACTTGGAAGAAAACCAAACTCAATAACGTAATAGAAAGTCTGAACTGCTTTGTATCAAACACTACAAATGATAAAACTGTTCAAGATTATGGTACATTATCTTATGAAGGAAAGTTGTATAAAGGTCTTCATATTCAAGGAGACAAGAAGCCAAAGACTGCAGGTACTCCAGTTATTTATAATGGCATTCCTCTTGGAAAGATAGATGGTAACGGAACTCTTGTTGTTCAGAATGTTACAAATGTAAGATCCTACCCCTATGATCCAGGTACTAGATGGACTTGCATTTACTATAGTCTTTGTAATAATCAAACTACTGCTAGTTCTTGCACTACATGTACTGGAGAACAATTCTGTACCTGGGTTGATTACTGTTCTGAAAATTGCAAAGTAACAAACTGCTGTTGGTATAATGATTATACAACTTGGTGTGGTAGTTGTCCTTGGTGCGAACAGTATTTAGGACTTAGAGAATTCGAATGTTTTCCTTTTAGTTACATGTATTATTTCCCTTCAGTAATAGAGGGACCTAGATACCTTTATCCTAGAAGATTTGCTTACATGGTTTGCGATGGACTTTGGGTTTTGAATTATGCAGGTGGTACAATGCATAAAGTACGCTCTTACTATTACTACAGAAAGGCCAGCCCTGACCCTCAAGAAACTCGTGGATTTGTTGATTATTGTTATGAAATTGATGCATGCTCAACATTCTTCAAAATGTGCGGCAATTGCCTATGCTATTTCAACTTTGAATGGTTTATAGATTTTGACACCTGCCGCTGTGCATGCTGCTGTGGTTGTAATTATGAAGGTAGCTACGATATATGTACTAATGAACCTACTGTTTCATTTACCGTACCTGACTTTATATTGGCACCAGTTCGAAGTCCTTTTACACCACTTGGTGCAACGGAAATACACCACATGGGATGCATGTGCGTAGGTATTAGTCCATATTCGGGGTGCACTTGGATTTGTGAAAGTAATGGACTTATTTATACTTGTGATAGAAATGCAATCTGTTGGGTTGTAGATGAAACAACTCAACAGTGTAGACCAAAACTGTGGTGTGAATGTCCTAATACAATGGATAGAGAAACTGGTTGTCCATGGTCAGACCCTGCAGCTATTGTTTTGAATGAAGCTTGTAGAAGATCTATTGCAAATGAGTTATTCACCTATAGAGAGTATTGGAATATTCATTCATCTTTTGTAGATGATAATTGCAAATACGTAAGGTTCTGTAAATCATCAAGATGCTATGATTTGTTGAAAATTACTGATATTACTTCTGATGCTATTACAGAATGTGTTCATTTGAATTTGAGGTATTACTAATATGTTTATTTCTATAAATAGAAACGCTGACATTTTTGACAAACAGGTAGCAGATGAACTAAACATTTCTTTTGCTGCTATAAGTAAAAAGATTGAAGATTATAAAACCGAGGATTTGGAACATAAAGAAAATCTAAGATATCTGGGCGGAAATTCTTTTGTAGCAGGAAAAATAGTTTGTATTAGAGAAACTGTTAGAATAAACGGAAGGGCAAAAAACTTTACAGAAGTTGGAAGATTGAATGTTACAATACCTTATAATGTTTGGACTACTGCAGTAACAGAAAATGGAGAGTCTCTAATTTGTTATATTAGAGACAACTCAATTTATGTTCAGGGGACTTTGTCAAAATACCCTCAGGAAGTTTATGTAGTAGAAGATATTGTTTTACCTAAATAACAATCTCCACTTGACCATATCACAACCTACCTTTCACAAATCCTTCAGGGCAATCAAAAGCTAGAAGTTCTCTTTTACCATTATTGTACCAGTGCTTTCCAAGACAATACATATGTGGAAGTTTTCTTTGAGCTTCTGACTGTCTTTTTCTGGTTTCTTCAGAAAGTTTATAACCACCAAAACCAGTCTTCCCTTTATTCCAAGCTGGTTTACCTTTTTTAGTTTTAGACATTTTTGCTAAACCTATACAGGCACCTTTATGCCAAAAAATATTATTATCATGTTCAGACTTTTTCAGAAAAATCAACTCACGAGCTGGAACATGATAGTATCGTTTCATAGTGATTAGCTCACCCTGAGTAAAGAACATTTCCAATTTATGATGCAATACATATTTCTCTTTTGATAGTAGTGCTTCCTCATAATTCTCAACTTTCGTAATATCCTCTGTTACTATTCCATTTACTTTTCCAATCATATAACTATTTCTACATCTCCGTAATCTGAAACAAATGCAATGGCAAATATTTGATTGTTATTTCCTGCTACTGCATAAACACTTCTGAAGTCACCAGCTGAACGACATAAGTAAAAAATATTTCTTACTTTCTTTTCTGTTTTGTCTGCAAGTTCAGCTTCGATATTTTTTCTGATTCTTACTGTTATGTCTTCAATTTGTTTACTAGTTATCATTCTTTTATCTCCTTTACCTGTTCAATCTTTTCATTTACTGCTTTTGTTCTTCATTTCCGCTTCTATCAGTTTCCTTATTGTCTCTATATCCTGCATCTTCTTTCCTCTCTTTCTTTTCATTTTTATCGTTAGTAAGATCTTCATCCACAAGTAACTCAATTCTATCAATTATTTTATCAAGCAATTTGTAAAGTCTGTTAGTTGATTGTTTTGCATCTGCATAAAGCAGATTAGAACATAATAACAATGCTAAAATAATTTTTTTCATAATTTACCTCCTTGATTTGAATAAGTTTATAATTTCTTGTTTTACACCTTCTTCGGTTATTTCTATTTCAGAAATCTCTTTGGCTATATCACCTAAGTACTTGTAATTATATGGTTCTGGTTTACAAACCTTTATGTATGTAGTAAGTACACCAGTATTTCTATCATAGTCATAGAGGTAGAAGGCGCTCTCTTCTGGCGAAACCCTACTACCGTGACTGTATTTGCTTTTTTGGCTCTTGAAAAGTTCTATAACTTCTTCTTCGTAAGTGTCTTTTCCAAGAGTCATGTCTGCCTTTTGAGAATCAAGTAGCTTTCCAGAGCATATGTTTATAGTTCTAAATTTGCAGTCTGTATCTCTGAAAAAATACTTTTCAGCTGACAATTTACAACAAGCACCTGTTACAAGAGCCTGAACAATTAGAAAGATTGTAATTACTAAAATTGTTTTTCTATTCATAAATAACTCCTTATTTATCTTTATGATTTTATTATAACAAAAAACAGAAAATTTTTCAAGACTTATTTTTTGCATTGAAATAAATCATACCAAATAACGACACTGGTAATACAATCAGTAAGTTTAGCAAATACCATATGAACAAGCTTGGTATAAGAAAACAAACAAAGATTCCAAAAACACTAAACAAACTACTGCAAAAACATAAGATAACAGACCAATATAAAAATAATAAATTCAACATAATTCATCCTCCTCTATTATCTTTACGTTTCAATTATAACAAAATTTATATTTTTTCAAGAAAAAAAGCTGTACAGCGGAGGTACTGTACAGCCAAAGAATAATTTTATTTGAGGTTTGTATTTATCTTTATTATTTTCCATATCTTTGGAAATATACTGGTAGTTTACTTTTTGGAATATCACCTAAATTTTTTATAAATTCATCAAAAGCAGTTTGACTCATTCTTTTTAGTTTACTTCTATCAGATGACAATTCAAATGCTAATTTCAAAGTTTCTTCTCTTGTTATTTTTATATTTTGTTTTTCTTTTTCACTTACATATACAGCTTTACCATTTTCATAATAATAATCTCTGTCAACTTCTGTTGGGTCTTCATTTATTGCTTCTTCTATTTCTTCTCCAAATATTTTATCATAAGTTTCATCAAATTGTTTGTATAATCTTTCTTCTCTTTCCAAATCTGTTTCTTCTGAAAGTGATTGAATTACTGTTTGTTCTGCTTTTATTTCTGTTGTTTTTTCATTTATATTATATGAATAAGTTTTTACTTCATTTATTTTTGAAGCAAGCATATCTTTTATTTCTTTCAAAGCGTCTGGCAAATCTTCAATTATATCAAGCATTTCTTCACTGTTATTTTTGATAACAGAATTGAAATATTTTATTTCTTCTGCTTTTTTTGCTGAAGAGATAGCTAAATCTGTAATTGTATGCAGTCTTACATTTACAAATCCTTTCCAGTTTCCATGAGAAATCATTTCTTTTTCCAAAAAACCAAGTCTAGCTAAATGATTGCAATTTTCTTTTAGAGTATCTTCTGATATACTGAAACCTTTTTTTGCAAACTCTGAATAATAGCAAATTTCTTTATATTGTTCTCCATTTGGTTTCAACCAAACATATTTTATAATTGCCATCAAAACTTTTAGACCAGCTGACAAATCTTTATTTTTGATTGTTTCTGAATCCATTTTCACAAAGTTTCCTATATCATTCCAAGAAGCTGTACATTTAGTTTCAGCTCTAAATGCTGATGAGTCTTTTCTTGGTTTGTATTTTCCTTCATTATCTGGAATTGAAACAAAATAATAACCATGTTCATCAATTGAAAGAAGTGGAATATTTTCTTGAGTATCTTCGTCAAACTGAACATTCTCCTGTAATGATTTTTTACATTTGCTAACTGTTGTTCTTGATAAACCTAAACTTTCTGCAATTATACTTTCTGTTGGAAGTTTTTGAGTTTCAAACTTTGTTCTTATCCAATTTTGGAATAAGAAACTAATGACTAATTTTTCTGAATTTGTAATTCCTAGTTTTAGAATGTTGATAGGTAATGCTAACATAAAAGACTCTCCTGTTTGACTGCCCGCGCGGAAACAGGAGAGTCAAACTAACAAACTTTTTTGTTTGTTTTTATTAGCTTTACTATAACAAATAAAATTTGACTTGTCAATAAATTTTCTTGGTAGTTTTTAGAAGAAGTTGAGTAATTTTATTAGTAACAAAAATAACTTTTTAGTTTTGTTCACTTTTTCCCCCTCACTTTTTAGTTTTGTTCACTTTTTCCCCCTCACTTTTTAGTTTTGTTCACTTTTCCCCCCTCACTTTGTAAACTTTTCCCCCCCATAACATATATTACATATTTTATATTATTATAATAACATATAGAAAAATTTTTTTTGGAAATTTTTTTAGTTAGTAACAAAAAGAAAAATCTTCTCAATAAACTAACTTGACTCTTCAGAAAAAATAAACTACAATCAAACTAATAAAATTGGAGAATAAATTATGGAAGTAGAATTAGTAACTAATGAAAACAAAAAAGAAATCTTCAGTCTAACAAACTCTCAATATAAAAATTACAAAGAAATGCTCAGAAAAGATTCTAGTTGTGCCAGTGATATGTTATACAGATTTTATCTAATAAACAAACTAGATAATGATAAAACTCCTCCAGAAGAAAAATTAGAAAAAACTTTGAAAAAATTCCCAGAAAAAAAGTTTCAATTAGGCTCAGAAAATCTCTTCTAGAATGTCTAGGATTGATTCTAAGAGCTTCAAAATAAATTTTTGAGTAATTTTATTCTGAAAAGTTTTGATATCTAAAAAAGGCCTTTTTATATTGTTTTGGTCTAATCGAAAAATGATTCGTCAGGATCAACATCAAACAATTTCTTCTTACTCCAGCGAAATAAACTGTTTGCAGATTTCCAGTCGTACAGAAAATATTCTAAGCTAGTATTTTTTCCAATAATACTGATTTTATAATATTTGTCTAAATATTTTTCTAGCCTCAAAATAATGTTTCTTATTGTTTTTTCTTTGATTATCATCAAAACTATTTGCTAATATAAAGATAATTTACAAAATTTTTTTGTAATCGTAAGATAATAGTATAGGAGAAAATAAAATGAATTACATTGAACAGACAGCATTATTTTTGGATTTACTTATGAAACACAGAAAGTATTGTATAGATAATAATCTCAATTGGAGCGTATATCCTGAATACTTTTTGGATAATGGAGTTACTAAACAAACTCTAAGATTATTGGAAGAAAGCCATTACATCGCAATCCACGAAAATCAACCAATCTGGTTGGCATGGAAAGAAAATCCAATATTCCCAACTCAAACAATTGAAAGACTAAATTCTGAAATTTCAATGAGACTTCTAAAAATAAGGGAAGAACAACAGAAAAAAGATATTGACAAAGATAAAATATAATTATTATAATTTTATATAGTAGGAGAAAAAAGTATGAATGAAGAAGATTATAAAAGTGTTATCAGATTGCTTAGAAAGCAATCAGAACTATTATTAGACCTTATCAATAATTTTTATTTGGATAAGTCTACTATTGAACAAATTCTAAAAATCAGTGATTTGATTGAAGAAATAATCACAGCAAATTATATTGAGGAGAAATAAATGTTAGCAAAATATAAAAAAACATATGCAAAACATGGTTTTTGTGTTTTTAGGAAGATTGGCAAGAATTGGGTACCAGTCGAAGGAGTTGCAGATTCAATAGAAACAATCTTGTCACTTGGTTGCCAACCTGATCAAGTAAAATTATTCAAATGTGATTACGTTGGTTATTATATAGATTGTGATAATTTCACGGAGGTGTAAAATGGGATTGCCGATTAGTTTTTTAGAATCGATTCTTCATCCCCAGCAAGATGAAGAAATAGATATTGTAGCAGAGATGGAGAAGGAAAATGAAGACACTAGACTTGAAGGCAGAGTTAGCAAAGATTCAAGCAAAAATAGTAAGAGTACAGGAACTTCAGCAAAGAGAACTAAGACTGCAAAAGGAAATACTAAAAGAACTGGACAAAATGAAGAAAAAAGAGGAGAATAATGAAAATAAATGAAAAGATTCGTAATTTTTTTATCGGCTTTATTACTGCTCTCGCAGCTGCATGCGGAGCAGTATTTTACTATTTCAGAAAGTCAGCTAACACAACTGGAGACAACGATAGACAATCAGCAGAACTTACTGAACGAGTGGGAAGAGAAATCGAAGAATTGGGAGATGAACTGGGAAGAACTAGCGAACAAGTACGAAACGAAATCGAAGGAATGGAAGAACGCAATAGAGAATCAGAATCAGATTATTCAGCAGCAAAGCAAACAATTGCAGAAATCAGAAAAAACCAACAGATTTTGGAGAACAACGGCAATAGTAGCTGCTAGTATAGCAATAGGAACAACTACTTTACTAATTGTAAAGTAAAGATAAATATATAGAGGAGAAAATAAATGAAAATAATTCCAATGAACAAAAGAATTGTAGTAATGAGAGATGAGCCAGAAAGCAAAACAGCTTCTGGTATTTTGCTTGCAAATCCAGAGAAAGTATATACAGGTATAGTACTTGCAACTGGAAGTGATGAAGTAGATGTAGGAGACAGAATTCTTTTTGAAAAATATTCTGGAATAGAGTTCAATGAAAAAACTATTATTAGTGAAGATTCAGTTGTAGCAAAACTTAGAGAGGAAAAATAGATGAAAAAGTTTTTTATAGATGTAAAGGGTGGATTGGGATATAATATTGCTTTGATTCGTGTAATTCAGTCATTGCCAAAATCAGATTATCAGGTAAAAGTTCTGTCTCCATATTGGGATATTTTTGCTGCTGCTGGTATTGAATATTACAAACCAGAAGAAGTAAAAGATTTTATTTTTGATGCATTTGAAGAAGGAGCAGAAATCATTGAACATCGTCTTTATGATATGAGTGATTTTATTTATAAAAAACTAAATTATAGAGACGCTTGGTGTAAATTATTGAATGTACCAGAAGTACCAGAAGAAGATTATAATCAGCTTACTTTGAATCCAGAAAAAGTATTTCCACAGCTTACAAATCAAGTTGAGGACATTTTATCTAAAATAAAAGACAAGTTTATTCTTGTACAAATTGCTGGTGGACAATCTCCCTTGGATAACCCTCCAGATGGTGATTGGTCTAAAAAACCTTATGATTATGAACATGAACCATTGAAACGTGCATATAAAAAAGATAAAGCACAGAGGTTTGTTGATGAATTCAAGAAAGAAAAACCTGATGTAGCAGTTATTCAGTACGCACTTCCTAATGAACCACAGTTAGACAATTGTGAACACTTTATAGTTCCTTATCTTGTTTATTATGTTCTATCAAAATCAGACAGATGTCTTGGTGCTTTTACTATTGATAGTTCTTTGGCACATCTTATTACTGGAAATACAAAAGTAATGACAATATGGGCTCATTCCCTTCCAGATGCTTTTGGATACTGCTGTAATAAGAATATTATTCAGAAATGTAGAAGAAATGATATTCTTTATTTCAGCTTGTTAGGACCTTCTGGTGCAAAAGTAGAATATGCTGACCCAGAAGAATTAGCAAAAGAATTTATTGAATATATAGGAGAATAAATTATGATGAATTTGCAAGATAAATACATTTGTTTTGGAAAATGGAGTTGTCTTGCACAATGCTATATTTATGCTGCTTTGCATAATATAGCATCTGTGGAAGAAAGAGAAAATAAAGATTTTATGGAAAGTATGGTAAATTCTATTTTATTGGCTGCTTTTAGTGATAAAACCTTACTTGATGATGAATGTACAGTTTTAGATGGTGCAGAACTAATGAATAGAGTTAGTGATAAAAAATATAAAGTAGAGAAATTAGAAAATATTTCTTCTGCTTTAGATTTACCAATGGGATATGCAGCAGTAAGATTTGATAGTGGTGATAATAGTCATTGGGTATTGTTCAAAGATCAAAAACAATTATATAGTAGTTTGGCATTTTCTAATTGTGTGGCTTATGGTAAAATAGCAGCTGCGAGGGTTATTTATGAGCTATAAAATTCAATTTAGTAAAGAAGAAATAAAAAAAGCAAATGAAGAATTTCTAATTTATCAAACTGAATATAATAAAACTCATAATAAAAATATTTTGTGGTTCCATATGGAACCTCTTATAAGAACTGCATTAGCAGCAGCAATTCTAAAATCTAATTGTAACAATGAAGTAAAAAACTTTGAAGATAAGTTAGAAAATGGAGTAATAAAGCTGATAAGAAGATATGTAAAAAATCCAGATTATCATCAGGATAGCCTTCCAACATTTGTTCATTATGGGGCTTTATTAGTAAATAAAACAGCACAAGTAATTTGGGAAGAACAGAATTTTTGCCAGTTAGATCCAGAACTTGAAAAAATTAGAGAAGAGGTGTATTATTATGACTAAAGATAAAAGATTGAATTATTTTATAAATGGTGAACAAATAATAATAGGTATATCACCAGAACAAGAAGAAGAAGCTCTGAAAGAACTCGATGAATGGAAGACAATACAGGCAGATAATTATGGAAATAAAACTGCTGATTATGTTGAGTACTGTCATAAGCAGATTCAACGTATTGAAGAATATATTGATAGAAACACATTTTAGAAATTTTTTTCATTTTGTAACTCCGAAGAGTAGTCGAAAGACTACTCTTTTTTTTATTTGAAAAAATAAACTTTTTTATTATAATAAAGATAACTATAGGAGTAGAAAATGAAAATAAGTGGAATTTATAAAATAACCAATGTTGAAACAAATGAATTTTATATTGGTAGTAGTGTAAATATAAAAAGTAGATGGATAGATCATAAATGCTCTTCATCTTGGAAAAGACAACCAAATAATAAATTGTATATTGATTTTCAGCAATATGGTTTAGACAAATTTAGTTTTGAAATCTTGGAAAAAACTGATAATTTGAAAGAAAGAGAACAATATTATATTGATTTACTGAAACCAATTTATAATAATTATAGAGCAAAAGATCATGATATTGAAAGGTACAAAGAATATAAGAAAGAGTATAATAATCAACTTTGTAATTATAATGGTGAAATAATTACATTATGCGCTCTTAGACAGAGATTTAGTAAAAAAGGAATAGAACATCCAGTATTAGAAGCTAAAAAATATCTAATTGAACAAATAGAATAAATTATAGGTAAATTTATGAATGAAAAAACACAGAATTGGGATATAAATAGAAGTATACAGAAATGTCAGTCAGTAATTGATGGAGTTCTTCAGCAACGTACATACCAATTAGCTCGTTATTTGAACGATGTTACTATTGATTTGAATTATCTAACTGAATGGAATGAAGGATTATGGAATTATAGATTCTACGGATTACAAGATAGCGATCTTGCTCAGTCTCCAAAAATAAATGTAATCAAATCAGTTATTGATACACTTGTATCTAAATTAGCTAACCAGAAAGTTAGACCATATTTGAATCCAGTAAATGGTTTATTCTCTACAAGAAAAATAGCTAAACAAGCTCAGCAATATTTTGATATTGTTTATGATAAAGAGCATGTTCAGGAAAAAGTTTCTAAAGCTTATCGTAATGCTTGTATTTTTGGTATTGGCTATCTTTTCTATAATCCATTTACAAAGACAATTGATGTTCCTGGTACTTGGCAGGTAGGTATTTGCAATACAGAAAAAGGGTATGGAAAACCAACTAAACTTCTTATTGAAGATAGAAATTTCCCTATTACTCAGTTAGGTAATTATGGAATAAAAGAAAAATATACTTCAGAATATGTAAACTTCAAATTATTCTTTGATACCATTGAACACAAGATGTACGCTATTGCAAATGGCAAGAAAGTAAAAGAAGAAAAATATGAAGGAGATTGCATTCCAGTAGTAGAAGTATATAATACAGTTCCAATCTTTGGAACAAGAACAATTTCTATAGTAGATGAGCTTGATGGTATTCAGACAAACATTGATCTTATAAATCAGAAGATTTCTACAGCAGCTCAACTTACACCTGGAAATGTTACTTATGTTCAGGCTGGTTCTAATTTGAATGCTACTGATATTTCTAATAGAACTGGTATGGCTTATACAGTAAAGATGGGACCAGGACAAAATCAACTTCCAGTTGTAAATGTTACTCCAGCTCCTTTTGATCCAATGTGGCAATCTTTGCTTGATTCTTATGTAAAACAAGCTTATGAAATAGTTGGAGTATCACAACTCTCAGCTCAGTCTCAGAAACCAGCTGGATTAGATAGTGGAGTTGCATTACAAACTTTGTCTGACATTGAATCAGATAGATTTATGGTTCAGTTGCAAGGATATACAAATGCATTTGTAGATTTAGCAAATCTTATTATTGAAGTAAATACAGATGGTTCTATTCTTCCAAAATCAATAGATACAGCTGAATATTCTTGGGAAGATATTAGAAAGCAAAAAGATTTATTCAAAGTTCAGTTCTCTGCTATGTCTATTCTTTCTAAAGACCCACAGACTAAATTACAACAGATCATGCAGCTCACTCAGATAGGATTGATTACTACAGATAAGCTTGCTACTTACTTAGATTCACCAGATTTGGAAGATGTATATAGAGGAGCTAGTGCAATAAAAGATGCTATAGATGCTACAATTTCTAATGCAATAGAAAAAGATGAATATGAAATTCCAGATTACATTTCTTATCAGTCATTGCTTACAGAATTGATTACTACAGAAAATAAACTTTTTGCTAGTGGAGATAAAGAAGCATTAGGTAAAGTAAGTAAATTGAAAGAAAAATTACTTGAAACAATGAATGAAGAAGGCTTTGTAGATTTGTCTAATCAGCCTGAACAAGAACCATTAGCAAATGATCAGATGAGTGCAGTAGGACTTGGTGGAAATGAAATAGCAGCTACTGAAGCATTAGCAGAAGCTAATCCAATACAAGAAGATACTACACCAGCTGAAAATAATTTAGCTAATCCAAATCAAACAGAAACATTGAATATAGGAGAATAAAATAAATGTTGAAAGCTTGGAAAAAGTTTAGAGAAATTTGTAAAAGGGAAGCCGAAATCTCTAAGGCACAAAGACGTTTAGTCCAAATGCCTATTGATTATCAGGCAATTCAAACAATAGCAGATACTGTTAGTTCTGGTTATTATGTAGAAATAAAAATAAAAACAAAATTAGGTGATGAGATTACAATTACTAAAAGTAATAAGCAGGATGAAAACAAGTTCAAATCTTTCCAAGAGAGATTTGTAGATTATCAGAATGGAATAACTAACAAATAGAACAAAGAGGAAATAAGTTATGGAAGATATAGAATTCAGACAAAAATTGAGAGAAACATTAGAGGACTTTGATAAACGCCTAAGAATGCTTGAGCATACTTGTAATGACGTAATTATCGGTTCATTGGAATCAGCTGCAAACGAGTATGCTGATAATGAAGCTTATGAAACTTTCAAAGGAAACTATGGTGCAGAAATTGAACCAATGGTAGTTCCATATAAAGCTTTATTTGGTGAAGATTATGATATCGAGAGAGCACTCTATGATGATATCAAAAAGGCAGAAGGTTACGGTTCAGAAGGTTTTGATGAAGCTGGTATAATGAAAGCCAGAATTGAAGACTTGAAAGCACGTCTTGATGCTGTAAGAGCAGAAGAGAAAGAAATCAAGGAAGAAATCAAAGAAGAAAAAAATAAAGAAGAAAGTTCTGAAACTGTAGACAACACAAAAGAAGAAGACGAAGTTTCTGAAGAACAACTTGCTGAAGAATTGAAAGAAGCTTTGAAAGAAGGAATTTAGTTTAGTAATTTTTTTTATAGATGATTTCTCCTTCCCCTATACAAATAGAATTGTATAGGGGTTTTTTATTATTATGCCAAGAACAAAGAAAGTAGTAGCAAAACTAAACGGAAAAGAACAAGAAGCTCTCCAAGTAGATAAATCAGGAACTTTATTATTTATGCCAGATTCTGATTTAGATGAAGTATTGTATTCTGCTTATGCTCAGAAGTTTCAAACTGGCAAAACAGATTGTAATACTTGGTTATCTTCTTTTGTTTCTAACAATCTTGATGCTATTCAAAGAAATATAAAACTCGATCCAGCAACTTCTCTTTCTGCAATTAGAGAAATAAATAAAGCAGTAAAAGATACACAGGATTATTATAATTCAAAAAAAGAAACAGATACAGATTTTAGTAAATATTTGCTTAGAACAGAACTTTTTGAATGGCAGAAAAAAGTTTATGATTCAAATTCAAAAAAGAAAACTATGCTTTGTGGTAGACGTTCTGGTAAATCATTTGTTGTTTGTCATTTAGCATTGAAACATTGTATAGAAAATCCTCCAGTTATAAACGGAATAAAAAAGCCTAGAAAGGCAATTATAATGGGTCTTACTCTTGAAAAGACAGCAGCTATTTATTGGGAAAATCTAAAAGAAGCTATAAAGAAATCTCATATAAACACAGCTAAAATAGATAATGGTTCGTATACTGTTTATTTTCCAAATGGAAATGAACTTTCTTTGTCTGGTAATAATAGTAAAGCTGAAAGAGAAAAACTTAGAGGTAAAGATTTGTCATTTGCAGCTATTGATGAAAGCCAATCACAACAAGGATTATTCTATCTAATAAACGATGTAATAAATCCTATGTTGAAAGGTACAGCTGGAGAACTCGTATTACTTGGAACAGCTCCTTTATACGCTGGAACACCTTGGGAAGCTGCAATTCTTTCAGATACTTATGAACACTTTCATGCAACAATGGAAGACAACCCATCTATTCCAGATCATCAGCATGCTCTTGAACAAGTTCTTATTGAAAACAAATGGACAAAGGATAATATTACATTCAGAAGAGAATATTTAGGAGAGATAGCATACGATACTAACAGACTGATTTATGGTAGAAGAAAATACTATAATTCTATTCCAAAAGATTTCAAACCAGTTTGTTGTTATATTGGTGCAGACTATGGTTGGTCAGATAATAGTGCATTTATGCCTATAATTATTGATGCTAATGGACAAGGATACTTAGTAGATGAGTTCAAAGAAAATCATGTACCTGCTTCTCAGCTTGTTGAAAGAATGAATATTCTTACAGAAAAAATTCATAAAGAATGGAATATTCCAGTTAGTGATATAACAATAGTACAAGATACTTCTCACCAAATGATTGGTCAAGATTTCAATAATGAAGGTAAATTCAATTTAGTAAATGCTTATAAACTAGAACAGAATGCTCAGATTGCTCGTGTAGCAGAAGCACTTGAAATTGGTGATTTACTTGTAAAAGAAGAAGGTTTCTTTGATTTAGAGTGTGACCAATTCGTATGGCAATACAACGAAGAAAAAGGTCAGGTTATTTATAAGATAGACGATGATGCATTCCACGGAGATGCAGTAGATGCTGTTCAGTATGCTTGGTCTACTTATATAGCTGATAGAAACTTAGCTAGAAATTAGAAATTCTATCCATAAACTTCACAAGGTTCAGACGAGTAAATATTTTTTAGCTTCTAATTGTGGATGTTCTATTCCTTTTTTATAAAATCTAATTCTAAGAGCATTTAGTGTAAGTATTTCACCATTATAATTACAAAGTTGAGATTCATACTTTTTCTGATACTTTTTCTGATACTCTTTTTCTCTTTCAAAATCTCTACCATTTGCTCTATAATTATTATAAATTGGTTTCAGTAAATCAATATAATATTGTTCTCTTTCTTTCAAATTATCAGTTTTTTCCAAAATTTCAAAACTAAACTTGTCTAAACCATATTGTTGAAAGGCTATGTATAGTTTACTATTTGGACATTTTTTCCAAACCGAAAGTGCTTTATGATAAATCCATCTTCTTTTTATATCAACGCTACTACCAATATAAAATTCATTTGTTTCAACATTAGTTATTTTATATACACCACTAATTTTCATACTTACTCCTATAGTTATCTTTATTATAATAAAAAACAGAAGAATTTTCAAGATCTACATATAGAAATATGAAAAAAGGTAGTTATCATAGCGAAGAGGCAAAAGATAAGATTTCTCAATCAATGATGAAAGATTTTGAGTGGTATCACAAAGATTGTGGTGAATATGTATTAGTATTGAAAATAATGAAAGGTTCCCTAATACCTAAAGGGTTTCGTCCACACAAGTATTATGGAAAAAAAGAAGTTAGATACTAAATTTTAGTTTCACACTTTTTCAACAAATAGAATAAATAAAGACCGCAAAAAGTCTATAAACTACGAGGAAAAAATTTATGGCAATCGTAAGTAATCAGAATATCAAGAACTTACTCAAAACTGTATATTTGTCAGGAGTTGTAAATGCTAAAGCACAGAACTCACCAATTATACACAAAATAAAGAAAGAGAATTGGGGAGCAGGTAAAGAATTGAAATTTGCTGCTCAGTATGGTAATGGTGGTAACTTCAGCTCTGACTATGGTCTGTTGAAAACAGCTTCTAGCTCAGGTTCAATAAATGGAGTTAGAAACCTTGAATGGACAGTAGAACAGGGATACCAAGTAGGTATGTTTGACATCAATATGCCAGAAATCCTTACAACTGCTGAGGAAAGAGGAGCTTACATGAAAGCTCTTGCTAACAAAATGTCAGGTTGTTTTGATGGTATGTCAAAAACATTGGCTATGTACCTCTATGGTGGTAAATATGGTGTAATCGATCAGGTTCCAGCAGATGACACTCTTGCTACAACTGGTAACATTTGGAAAATCACTTCAGCTGGTGCTTTGAAAATGGACGTAGGAACAAAATTTGTTATCGCTTCTAACGGTACAACTAAAACTGCTCTTCCATCAGATGCACTTGTAAATACAGTATGTACTGTAACAGCAATTGATGATGAAACAATCACATTCGATGCAACAAATGCTGTATCAGTTTACGAAGGTGACTATATCGAACTTTATGGTGCTAGAAATGGTGCTTCAGTTCAGGGTATTGAAGGTCTTTCTGAAATAATTCCTTCATACTTCAATCGTGATCCAAGCTCAAGATTCGCTTCAGATTATATCGGAACTACTTTCCGTGGTGTAGATAGATCTGTTGCTGTAAACAGACTTGCTGGTCAGTTTGCTGATAAAGCAAATCACAGTGGTTCAACACCTCTTACTGATACTTTAGTAGAATTACTCAAGAAAACAAAGAGAATGGGTGGTTTGAATAACATCGTAATTATCAACGATGAAACTTGGGATGCTGTAGGTGCTGAACTTGGTGTTCAGAGAAACTTGTGGCAGGCAACAAACAGTGGTGATAACAAGAACCGCTTCACAGCTGGTTACTCAGATTTAGCTACTGCTTTCGGTGATGCTTTCATTGGTAGAACAGTAATTGACCCTTACTGTACAGAAGGTAAAGCATACATGCTGGACAGTGATGATCTTGCATTCTATGATCTCAATAACGTAGGTAAAGTATTGGACCCAGTATCTAATGATCAGGTTGGTAAATATGATATCGAAGCAGTTGGAGATCAGGGAATCGGGGATCAACCAGGAGCAAAAATCAATGTAGACAAGCTCTTCACAATCGTAGAAGGTCAGCCTGGTTCATTCGGACCAGCACTTGAAGTAGCTTGCCATGTATACGGTAACTTCATCCTTAGACGTACTGCTAGTTGTGGTGTCGCAGCTCTTTAGGTAGAATAAAAAAGAGGTGTATTATACACCTCTAAAAATAACTCCTATATATTTGGCTGACTATTTTAGTCAGCCTTTTTATTTTATTAGATATTTTTTAGCTTCAACTGTTGGATATTCTATTCCTTTTCTACTAAATCTCGTTTTTAGAGTATTTAGTGCAAGTATTTCACCATTATAATTACAAAGCTGAGATTTATATTCTTTATAATATTCTTTATTATATTCTCTATTATATTCTTTTCTTCTTTCAAAATCAAAACCATTTGCTTTTCTATCATTATAACTTGGTTTCAGTAAATCAATATAATATTGTTCCTTTTCTTTTAGGTTAGTTGTTTCTTCCATTTCTTCCAAGATTTCAAATTTGAATTTATCTAATCCATATTTTTGAAAGTCAATATATAATTTTTTATTTGGTTGTTTTTTCCAAGTTGATAAGTGTTGATGCTCCATCCATCTCTTCTTTATATCAATACTGCTACCAATATAGCATTCATTTGTAATTGTGTTAGTAATTTTATATACACCACTAATTTTCATTTTTTACTCCTATAGTTATCTTTATTATAATAAAAAAATTTGTTTTTTCAAACAAAAACAAATAGAATAAATTATAGGTTATAATAGTACTATGGATAATTCAAGTTTCAAGAAATTATTTCGAGAATTGTATGGCGCGAATCCAGACAAATGGAATAAGTTATTACAAGCAAACAAAACAACTTACTCAGATACTCCGTTTCCTACTAAGCAAAATAGGCAGGTAATGTCATCTGAAGCCTTTGGCAAACTTTTACGTATAAATCAGAAGCAGTTTGATGATTTTGTAAAAAAAAGAGATGCAAGTGTGTCTAAACCAAAATCTATAAGAATAAATGGTCAAACACTCGAACAGAATAGAAAAGAAAATCAGAGAAATAAAAATGCTGAAACTACTTTTACTGATTCTTCAGCAGTAAATAATTTCAATATAAAAGACAATAACGATGGAACCAAAGATGTAACTATTCAGTTCAATAATAATAACAAACATTATTTATATCCAGATGTACCAGCTAATGTTGCAAATGGTCTTTATGCAGCTCCATCAAAAGGTAGTTATGTTGGAAGAGTTATATCTAATTACTCTGATATAAATAATCCTAAGGTACAGGAGAAAATTAGAGGAGAAAACTAAAATGAGTAATATGACAATACCCTTGAACAGTTTTGTAAACACAGCAGATGATTTTATTATAAAATCAATTGATACTCAAGAAAAAGATGTTTTGAATAAAAAGAACTCTTTGAAGTATAAATCTGTATTGAGTCCAATGTTTTATAAAGCAGAAGAAAAAGTATTTACAACTTCTGGCCATACAATTACAAAAACAGATAACAAAACATTGACTGATGAAGATGGAAGAACTTACGCTGTAGATAATTCTTTTGTTATAGATAAAGTAGCAGATATTTCTAATCTTTGGTCAGGCGAACTTACTTCTGCAATTAGCTATGATAAAGATGTTATTTCAGTTTGGAAAGGTGAAAGAGATTATACTATTGTAGTTTCTGATTTTGATAATAATATTTTATATACAAATACTCAGCAAGTAAATACCGAAAATCTTTTGTACTTCAATGTAAAATTGGCTACATTTACAAGAGAAGCAGGAAAAGCCACTAGTGATATTACACTAGTCTTACAGGCAGTTTATACTACACCAAAGACAACTATAACTGAATATACAGTAGATAACCTCGCCTCAATTACTGAAATTAGAACAACTGATTATAATTTCCTTACTGGTAAAGATTTATATGCTTTAGTTTACAGAAAGAGTGATACAAATTATCTTGCCATTGGTACAGATGATACTGACTTACGTAAACGTTTTACTTTTGAAAGTGGTGCACTAAAATATAAATACTGGGGATGTTTAGGTTCAAATGGTTTAGTAACTGGTGAACCTGTTTTGACAGATATAAACAGTAGAGGTACAGGTGCTTTATCTACTAAAACTATTAGTCAATTTGATTTTGGTTATCTTGATAATGGTATTGCTTATGGACAACAGATTAGTTCTGGAACAGATGCCCAAGATATAGCTGCAAACGGTTCTTTAGGAACTGATACATTGAGCGACCAGAATGGTGCGACTACTTGGGGTGGAATTGGTCATAGCAGATATGGAACAAGAGCTTTCGTAGCTGGTTTTGATTTGGAAAATGAAATACCTCTTATTCTTTCACCAAGTTATGTAAATACCGTACCACAAAACGGAAATATAAAATCTGATATATATTCATTAGATTCAGCTCAATATGTAGGATATTCAGTTCCTGCAGGTGATTCAGTTGCTATTGAGCAAGTAGACTTCTCAGACTCTTGGGGTAATGTTACTTGGAATAATGGTACGGCTTCTATTACAAATGGTTGTAACCCATTCCCTTATAAATATGCAGTAATGAACAGAGCTGAGTCTAAAGGTAGATATTGGGATTATGGACCAGGTTGGGTAAGATGTTATTTTAGACAAGGTATTATAAAATCATTTGAAGGAAGCGGTTGGCACAGAGCATTTGCCGAACAATATCCAACTTCTATTATTTCATTTGGTTTATCTTCTCTAAATGGAAAGAATGCAGTTAGACAGGAATATTTAGACCCAGTTACTTTGACTGATGCATCTGGAGCTACACAAGCAGATACAGTTGCAGGTTGGGCTCATGGTTCAGTTTACACTGGCTGGTATTATAAATATCACAATATTAGAGATACAAAATCTCACATCTGGGTAAGCTTTATTGGTGCAGATAACTTGGCAATGCCAAGACGTAATAAAGCAGAACATTCGGTATTGCTATCTATTCCTTTCAATGTTGACTTAGTCCCAGGATTGAATATAAAGAATCAATACTTCGGTGGACAATACATGTCTTCTTCTATGCAGGGAACTTTACTTACTTCTGCTTCTGCTCAAAAGAAAGATGATGTTATGTTATGGGTTCAAAATCTTACAGAAGCAAGTATGTATTCTAATGGACTTGTATTCAGGGGAAAAGCAAACGGAAATGTTCAGCTTACAAAAGTTGCCGACTACATTTACAAGACCAATACTCTTACTGGTAATAATTTGTTTATAGATAGTAAAGAATCTTTCTATGGACAAAGAGGATTTATTCCTTACAATGGTGAAGAAATAATTACACTTCAAGAAATGGCCGGAATGTATTCTCCTATTGATGATGTTCAATCAGATGGTAATGATACATACTATTCAGCAGCTGGTTATAATGAAAATATGATTGATATGAAGAATAGAGGTGTATCTTATTTACTCCCAGCTGTTACAATTCCTCTTGCAGTAAACGGTACACAGTCAGAAAACCTTACTTATCAGTTGAACTCAAACAAGAAAGAAATAACAAAACCTCTGCTTTATAATCAGTTTACTTACAAAGATAAAATTGGTGTTGACCATTTCTATACACACTCACTTGATGATACTGAAATCAAATACCAGACTACAAAAGTTATGGAAAGTAATGCAACTGGTGATGTAGTTTACTTCGGTGTATCAACTTATGATAATGATAAAACAGGTCAGGTTTGGTATATAACCGCAGAAGTATTCTATTATCCAATGGGTATTGCTTCTATTGTAAGAGGTATCAACTATCTTGCTTCTACTATCGATATGACTGATGACTATACAGTAAGATTATACAGAACCCAAAACGTAACATTCCCGGTATACAATCCAGGCACTGAAGTTTACAAAGGTTCAACAATCTTTACAATCTATGGTTACAACTATTCATTTGACGGCCAGTCAATTTACTACTTAGGTTCAGGTGACCAGACTTCTGAAAGTTCATTTGCTTGTTATGCTTTGGGTATGCAGTTCTTAGCAAATTCCGGAACAGAAGCTTATTTCTATAGTCCATTTGAAAAGAGATTGTACTTATTCAATGGCTCAAATACTTTGCAGATTTCTGATAGCTTATCTCGTGAAGGAAAGATTATAGATTCTATTTACAGTTCTTGTGAACAGATTTTATACTTACTTACAGATGAAGGAAACATAATTGCTAAATCTCAAGGTGATATGGCAGTAATAGAAAATATTGATACTTCATTCCACTTTGAAGGTACTGACACTGGTATGATTTTAGCAAATGGTTTCAATTACAAGAAGTATAGACTTTATCAAACAGATGAAACAGAATGGGCACCGCTTGAATTTGAAACAGAGTATTTAGGTAAAAATGATAGCTTATTCAAAAATGCTATTGTTGGTATAACATTCTTTAGGTTTGATAAAAATGATACTGTATCTGGTAAAGTGTATTGCGATGTTATGCATGATAATATGCCTAAGCGCATTACTTCTCCTTTCAAAATAACAAGCAAAGAGTGGGATGCTACCGCATTGAAGAAGATTGAATTTACTTTCCCAAACAATGTAGGTAAAGCATTTAGGTTTGGTATTGAATCTGATGATTACATTTCTATTGCTAGTTTTACTATCAATATTGATGAAGTATCTCAGAATACAAACGCACCAAAACATAACTAAAACAAATAGAATAAATTAGAGGAATAAACAATTATGGCAAAGAGCAGTTCTACAAATACAAGCTTTTCTCCAAGTATGGATTTTGGAGCACCACCTCCAAATGTAGTAGCAAATGACGCAGGTTTAGGTCCATTCGGTACTGTGAACTGGAGTGGTAGTGGTCCTTCTAGTACTACTCCAGCTAAAGATAATGCTGCAGAAGTAGAAGTAAACAGGCCAACAACTCCTACTGTAGATGTTTCAGGTATAAATGCTAATGTAAATAATGAAGCTGTAACTTCTGAAGTAGCTTTAGCAAACAATCCTACTATAAATGCAACTATAAATGCAACAGAAGATTTTAGCTGGGTTACTGATAGTAAATGGAATCCGGAAACCGAAACCACTCATTGGGATTCAAAAGCAGAACAAGCAAGAGAAGTAGCCGGATATAATCAACGTAAAGCAAGAAACTGGACTTATGCAGGAGACTGGCGTGCTACAGACAAACCTGTTTATACTATGTCTGGTAATACTCTTATTCCTAATTATGAAAATAAAAGAAAGTATGACAAGTTTATTGCTCCTCTTGCAAAGAATAATATTGCATCTAAGAATAATATAGAAAGTATTTCTAATGCATTGAAAGCTATTGGTAAAGATGCTGGTAAAATAAATCAAGAACTTGCTAAAGTAAATCCAGAAGTTATTGAAAATTTTGATATTGGTAAAAAAATTGGTAAGAAGAATACAGCAGATTATGAAAAAGATTATACAGATGCAGTAAATAAATATGGTAAAGATTCTAAACAAGCATTGAAAGCACAAGCAAAATTGAGTGCTTATCTATCTTCCCTCACAGCAATTGGTGAAGCTGCTCTTACTAATGGTGAAGATTACTTATCAATGGTAGGACCACACGAACCTGGAAAAAGAGTAAGTAAAAAAATAGGAAATTATACTTATACTGTTGAAAATATTGGTAAAAATGTAGAAGGTGATACCGAATTTGCAGTTGTTATTGATGATAACAAAACAGGAACTTCATTTACTTTCAAAGCAAAAGGTGATGAAACTATTTCTAAAGATTCTCTTGCAGAAGCAAGAAACGAAATAGTCAATATGGTAGATAAAAGTATGATAGCTACTGGTCTAAAAGAAGCACCTGCTCCAGTAGAAACTACTCCAGAAACACCAGAAACTACTCCAGAACCAGAACCAGCTACAATAGCTCCAGAAGAAACTGTTCCATTAGCTCCAGAAACTCCAGAAGTAGATGATGAGACTGTAGGTGTTGATACCTTCAAAGAAGAAGTTGAGGGAAAAGAATTTGCTAAAATAGCAACAGAAGAGTTTACTGCTATGAATGAAATAGCAGAAGAAATCAACTCTATTGATGTTTCTAATTTCGAAAACATAGAACAAGCAAAAGAAGCGCAAACTAAATTGAATGCAGCTTTTACTAAATTGAATGTAGAAGCAGAGAACCAGTTGAACCAATACGTAGCTGATTTGACGGCTGAAGGAAAGAATCTGAAAGCAATAAGAAATAGCCCAGGTTTCAAATCAAGATTGACTGAAGTATTTGCATCAGCTCAGGCTATCTATGATAAAACTTGTGCCATTGAAGACTATACAAATCGTTATCTTGGTGATATTGATATTTCAAGTAAACGCTCTATAAAGAAAAATGCTGATAAAATCTCTATGAGAATAGACCAGATGACTAATAAAATTAGTCCTTATATGACTAAAGAAGATATCAATGCTTTAGCAAAATATTCAAAGTCAGTTGATTCTACAAAAGATGCTGCCATTGCTCTTATGAAAGTAACAGCATTCAATGGTGCTAAAAATGTAAAAGGTGATTTCTATTCAGAAGCTTGGAAGAGTGATAATGCAGAGCATTGGAGTAGCAACGGTTGGGCAGAGACTAAAAATAGTATAAGAGACTTCTTTGCAGCCTTTACTCCAATAAAGGATTCAGGAAAACTTACTACCGGAGATTTTTTAGCTCTTGGATTGAAAGGCTCTCTAGGATTCGCTGTAACTATAGTAGGATTCGCTACAATAGCTGCAAACCCAGTACTAGGTTCATTGTTAGCTTTCGCGGGAGTAAAATCAGTTACAGAGAATATGGGTAAAATTGTTGCATTAGAGAATCGTAGCAATCTTACCAACGAAGAAACTATGTTTGATGAAAACCTTCCAGGATATGCAAAATTTTGGAATAGTGTTTACAACCGTTCATTTGAAAAAGCTAATATTGGAGACCCAAAGTCTGTTGCTACTTACACTACTGTACTTGGTTTGTTGGCAGATTTTGCTAAGCTTGCCACTGGTATTGGTGCATTATTACCAGATGCTATATCAAGTATAAGAGATAAAATTGACAACTTAGCTCATGGGGGATTAGAAGGTAGAACCGATGCTTTGATATCAAATACTTACAATCTTGCTAAAAATATTGTAGAATGGGCAGATGCAAATCCTGGAGCAATAGAAAGTTTAGCAAAAGAAGGAAACAGAAACGAAATCGGAAATACAAATCCTTCAAGTACTTCTTATAATTTTATAACAGATGAAGATATAATTGAAAATAATAAGAAGCCAGCAAAGGTTGTAGAAGATAAAGGTAGAGAAACCGGCTTCGGAGTAGAAGGTGGTTCTGCCGAAGCTGCTGCATCTACTTTCTCTGGAGCAAGAGAACAAGCTAAAAATAGTAACTTAGCTACTGACTACAACGCTGGTATGGAGCAAGAGGTAAATGAAGCAGTATCAGATAAATATGTAAAAGTATTCAAGGTAATGATTGATAAAGAACCAGACTATATCAGAAAGGTTCTTATCGCAATACCAAAAAATCATTGTGAGAGGGAGTGGTAAGGATGGATATCAGAATTTTTATTGCACTAGGAATCGAAGCTTTTATTTTTTTGATTCCATTTATCAAGTTGTGGACTGACGTAGGTCAGTGGAAAGGAGAGATGGAACAGAAGATTCAAAATACACAAGCACAAGTAACAGTTTTGAACAATAACCTTTCTGAAATGAATAAAAACTTTGTAGAGATTTCTAATCAACTTGCTGTTATATCTGCTAAGGTTACATTATTGATTGAGGATAAAATAAAGAAAGGTAAAGACGATGCTAAAAACAATTAGAGAATTGGCTGATAATAATACATCAATCTCAAGTACAAGATGGGCTTTTGCTACAGTAATCATTTTTGATATTGTAGTAATTGCTTTATCATTACTTGTTTTTGTAGTATCTCATTTTATTGGAAAGCCTATAGACTTAGCTTTCTTTGATAAAGAAGTGATTTTATTAGGCGTGTTGACAGCATTAGTTGCTACTACTAAGGGGCTTATGGGATTCGAGCCCCATAATTATACTAAGAAAGAAGAAGATAAACAAATAGAACAAAGGAAAACAGAATATGTTGAACAAGCTCAATAATACAAATGGAAAAGGTAGCAATGCAGTTGTAAATAAACAGATAAAAGATTTACAAGATGCTGTATCTCAATTACGTACAGATGTAGACCAGCAAGAGATTGACATTGCCTCTATTGATTCTGCATTAGATGATAAAGTAAGTAAAGCAGAACAGGCAGTTGAAGTTGATACTGCATCTCTAAAAGCAGGAAATGCTAAAATTGATTTTATTGAAAGTAAAGATGAAGATGACGTTTCAATAAATGATAATTTGAATGTACATGGAAATATTTCAGCAAATGAAGCTTCTTTTACAAAAGTAAATGTAAACGGTGTAGACATTGTAGATGATTTGAACAGTAAAGTATCTTGTGCTATTGAAACAGCAGAACATGCAGAAGCTATAGCAAGAGACTTTGCAGGGGCAGTAAATAGCCTTTCTTGCGATTTGGAATGTTATAAAACAAGTAATGAAAACTGCTTTGAAACAAAAGATTTAGTTGCTGAAACTGTAACATCTACTTGTAGTACATGTTCTAAAACTTTGACTGTAACAGAATGTGCAGACTTACCTGACACAACTATTCAGACTATTAGAAATGGTACTAAGCTTTTATCAAGATTTTTTGAACCAACTGTAAAAGGTGTTGATGATTATTATCATATAAGACTGCCAGGAGACTTTATTGGTAATGCTTCATTTGTTGGTATTGATGAGTTTGATGAAGTTCTTTTCAGTGCTGAAATTATAACAAGAAATGATGATTTATCAGAAGGAACTGCTCTTATTGTTCATTCTGGAAAATCAATCTATGACTTTTATCAGGTATTACGTGACTTAGAAACAAAGCGTGTTTCATTTATCACTAAGTCTAATGTAAAGCGTATTTATTTTAGCTATGATAATTATGATAAAGACGCAACACCAACTTATGACATTTATCCTGATTTATCGGCTTTCCCTTATGAAGATTATGAAAGTTTATATACAGCAAAACACAGTTCACAGACAGTTGTTTTAGGAAATGAAAATACATTGAATGGTGGTATGACAGTTGTTGGTGTTCTTACTGCTGCAATAGACTCCAGTGGTCAGCCAATGATTACTGATAACATCTTTATCAAAGGTCATATTTTTGCTGGTTACAATTCTGATACTGGTGCATATGAATCTCAAGGTAAGCAAGGCGACATCCTTACAATGAACAACTGCTCTACTACTGGAACTTGTGTTAGCCAGCAAAGATTGAATTGGATTACAGGTTGCCCAAGACAGTTAGCTCGTAAAGGCATTTGCTTGTGTAAAGATTCTCAAGATAGAGAATGCTCAGACTTGCAGTTTGAAAGCCCAACAGATAATACAGTTTATGGTACAAATCTTTCTAATACTAGTGATGCAATTATAACAGAACGTTCAGTAGCAAACTGGAATGGTACAGTTGAAGACGATTCGACTCCAGCAGTTTGTTCTTATCCAATTACCCATTTAGGTGATACTTCATGTGTACATGGTGATATTGAAGTAGAAGAAAACCTTACAGTATGTTGTGATGCTACAATCTGTCATGATTTGACAGTTGGAAATAACACAACTTTATGTAATGTAACTGCTACAGGTAATACACAATTACATAACTTGAATGTTGATACAAGAATTGAAGCTTGTGGTGACATTAGAGCAAAAGGTGAAATGATTGCTGAAAAAGATTTAGTAGTTCATGGAGACCTTTATGTAGATGGTAAAGTAACTTCAACAGAAGAAAAACAGGTAACAACTTCTGGTAATTACATTGTTGCACGTGAAGGTGCATCAAATGGTCTTTCTTCTACAGACTATGCAGGACTTGTTGTAAATAACTATGATGGTAATGGATGCAATGCAACAATCTTAGCAGACTGTGCAGGTGAGTTTAGAGTTGCAGACCAAGCATATACAAATCAGACTGTTTACACTGACATATCTTCTTGGAATAATAATTTCTATCAAGCATTGTCTCAAACAACAACTGCTGGTCCTACTCATATTCTTTCAGATGTTTCTGCAGTTGAATTATCAAATGTTGTTTTGAATACAACAGCAGGTACAGAAACACTTGCAGATAGCTATTATCATTTTGAAGGAACTGAATGGTTTGGTCCATTATCTATTGTTTCTGGACATTTTGATTTAGGAAACGCTATAACTGACGCAACTGACATAGCTGCTCTAAATGCTCTTACTAGAGATAAACTTATTTACTACAATACTGTTACAGATAATGAAATCAGCGGAGTTGACCAGAATCAGCCAATTGCTACAAGAAATGAGTCAGGAAATATGTCTCACCAATCATTAGTTTGTTGGGATAGTTGTTATAGAAGAATGGACTCAATTGGAAATAATCCTACATTATCTAATCAGATATTAGTTTCTTGCTTAGACAACAATGGAGTACACTATTGTTGGGAAACAAAACAGACTGGAGTAGTTGCATTCTGTGGAACTTATGCTTGCTTGCAAGCTGCATTACTTATTCCAGAAGGTCAACCAGGATATATTCCACCGCATTCTCAGGTAATAGTAACAGATTGTGATAACGCAGTTTATTCATCAAATCAATAAAATTAGGAGAATAAAATAGATTATGAAAACATTTGTTATAGATGATTTTAGAAATCCACAAGGAGCTGATACTCCAAAAATAAAGCATTTTACATCAAAGACTGATGCACAGACAGCTTACAACAATGGAGAATTGGCAACTGATGAATGGTTTAGTACACCTGATATTGCAACCGTTTCACCTCTTGACGTAACTGGAGTTGTAGCTGAAGGAAACAATAACGCCGTAACTTCTAATGGTGTATTTGAAGCTTTCAAAGATGTCAAATGGCTTGATGAAGTAGACTCAGTTGATGTTTTAGCAGAAGCAGTATCAAGAACATCTAACTTAGCATATAATCAGTTTGCAAACTTTATTGTAAAAAGTCCAATGACTAATGCACCAAATAATACTTCAAACAAGTTTGGTATTTTTGCTTGGGGTAGAAAGAACGATGCAACATTCTGTAAAGTTGTAGCTATAGACTTTGAAGGTAGTGGTCTTTATGTAAATACAAAAAATACTACATGGAGTGGATGGTCAGTAGTAGGTAAAGACTATGA
>OCVV011334910.1_pt1 | contig 34504 bp, 30 predicted proteins | sample 1539721 | NCBI WGS metagenome assembly OCVV01 (sample SAMN02144230, study PRJEB22623) | gut metagenome | biome: sheep rumen | host: Ovis aries | place: New Zealand | reverse complement strand
CCTGCATTCTTAATTTCGATGAAAAGAAAAGATAAAGGGGGTTACTTAGGTGCGGAATGAGGGGGTTACTTTACAGCGGATTCTCCAGTCTTACGGAGTCTACGCGTTATATCTTCCGAATCCTGTCATTTATTCGCTCGACAGCCTGTGCCTTGACCGCATACTGGATGCCGTCGGACATAGCCTTGTAGACATTGTCTCCAACCCTGCTGTAACCGAATAGCCGGGCCATCTCTCGAATAAGGTTTTCTTCCGGCAACGCCCCCTGCTCCTCCAGCACCAACTTCGCCGCATTAAAAACCTCACAGATGGGGATATCCGCGGCATCGCGCTCGTTTGAGCACCGGATAAATGGATAGCTGTCGGGATCCTGGTCATCTCCCCATACTGTCAGGAAAGTGTCGGAAGTGGTTTTCAGATCATGGATGAGGCTGTCCAGATATCCCGCTATTCTCGGTGTCGTCCTAGGTATCCCGCATGCCCGCAAGACTCTTTTGTATAACAGATTCGCACTGATAGGCGCCTCCATGCGTACGACCTGTCGGATCGACTCCATGACGGCGGCCTTCTGGTATCCCTTAAGGAACATCTCAGTATTGATATTCAGCGGCTTCAGTTGACAAACATTATATGGAATAAGCGGGTTGAAAGCCTTTTCTTCTGCTCTTTGTGAAGGGACGTCAAGGCTTGGGACTGTTACGGCAGTTAACGTTTCGGTAAAAGACCCTGCCATGATTTTCCCTATTACGCGCCTGATGCCAAATAGCACGGCGTCCTTGTTCATCCACCAGTCCATCGCCCAAACCCTGGCGATCCGCCACCCAAGCCGATGGAGGATGCCGAGCTGGACAATCTCTCGGTCCCGGACGGAATGCGCGGCAGCGGAGTTGTATCCGTCGCATATTATGCCAAGGATATACTTCTCTCGGTTTTCAGGATCGACCACGCCGATGTCCACGCGGAATCCGGAGCAGCCCACATTCGTATTGACTTCAAAACCAAGCTGCCGGATTCCGACAGCGACAGCCTCCACAAAACCATCCGTCTGCATGGCACTCGCCGTACTGTTGTAACGAAGTACGGATCGCCCTTTCTCGGCGTATTCGAGAAAGGCCTTCAAGCCAGCCACGCCCTCTGCATTGGTTCTCCGAAGGTCAATTTGCTCAGAACGCAGCGTCGAGAACACTTTCATTTCATACCGGGCCCGTGATACGGCCACATTCAAGCGCCGCCATCCGCCCTCCCGGTTCAGTGGACCGAAATTCAGCGCGATCTTTCCGTCTTTGTCCTGTCCGTACCCGACAGAGAAGAGAATCACGTCGCGCTCGTCACCCTGCACATTTTCGAGATTCTTCACGAAGATTGGTTCCTCACTCGACATGGAGATCCGTTCCAGTTCGGGATTTCGGGCAAATAAGTCCGTGAGCAGGTCTTCAATCAGGGACTGCTGGTTCGTGTTGAACGTAACAACGCCGATACTGCGGGCGGCTTGCTCAGGATTGGAAAGCCGCTGGCGGATTTCCTCGATTACGGCCTGGGCCTCGGCGAGGTTCTGCCTGGAATGTCCACGGTCATATGTACCCTCGACGGCCTGGTAACCCAGCTTTGTCTCGATGTCATCAGGTGATGGGAAGGTCAGCAGTTTATTGTCATAGTACATTTTGTTGCTGAAGGCAATCAAGCTCTCATGTTTGCTGCGATAATGCCACTTGAGATATTTCGACGGAAAACTCAGTGCCAGGCTGTCATCCAGGATGCTTTCCAAATCTTCCATGTTGGGGTTGTCCTCATCGAAGCCGGAAGCCATGAAAAAACTCGTGGGCGGCATCTGCTTCGGGTCCCCGACTACGATGATGCTGGTACCGCGCGCTATTGCGCCGACAGCTTCACATGTCGGCATCTGCGACGCTTCGTCGAAGATCACCAGGTCGAACTTCGGCGCATTGGTATCGATGTACTGCGCTACTGAGATGGGGCTCATCAGCATGCATGGGCACATACGTGGCAACAGGTCGGGAATCATGTCGAAGAATTTACGCAGGGAAACCCCACGGCACCCATTCCGGATATTCCGCTGCAGGATGCCTACTTCGGAATTCTGGGACGCCTCTTTTTGCAGGGCGGGGAGTCGGGATGCGAGCTTCGCGTAAACCTCTTCGCGGGTCAGCTGCTCGAATGTCTCGCACATGCTGCGGAACCGGGCTATCTTGTCTTCGAACATGCCTCCATGGAAAAGGGTAAGATCGGACTCTTGCGAGAGGATATATTCGGCATACGCCCGGTACAGCCCTTTATGGAAAGCGTTTTCCAGCAGGGCTTCCGGGATTGCCCCGTTTTCGACCTGTTCCGCAACCGTCTCGAAACCGGCATGATCAAGAGAAGCGCGCTTCTGGTTATACATAACCCAGGAGCGAAGCTGATTCTTTCCACGAGCCCAGATCTCACACTGAAGAGCGAGGGATTGAGCCCAATCCTGCGACAAAGACCCGAATTGTGCGGAGAGACCATCTGCAACCGATTTCATAGATTCTTCCACCTCGTCGAGGCAGACCGCCAAATCCGATTGCAAACCGCTCCTCTCCATGATGGTGGCTATTCGTTTTCTGAAGGAAATGGCAAGCTCTGGATCATCGGTGAAAGCCCGGATTGCCTGATTGACTGTCCGGATTCTTCCAATACTTTCCGACAGGAAAGGCCAGTCCTCGCCACATTTGTCGATGACAGACTCGACTGAACGCACCTGGAGACTCTTGAGGGATTTTTCTTCCTTTTGGAAGCTTGCTATGTCCTTGAGCAGCGGAAGCACATCACTCGCGGAAGGCTTTTTCCCAGAATGGGCATAGGTTTTAAGAATCTTACGAACCCGGTTTGTGGCAATTGTTTTTGAGAGAAAGTTTCTGGACAGGGCGCTGCGCCATTCCTTCTCATAGGAAGTGACATTCAGGCTCAGTATCCGTTCGTCAAAGAGGCTGACGATCTTAGCCCGCAGTGTGTCCCGCTCAACTCCGTGAGCGCAGATCTTCTCTACGCGTTTCAAAGTGTTGTCATCTCCGACACTCATCAAGCAAGCCGCCCGCTCCGTTGACGCAGCGATGGCACCAACACATTCCGCAAGTATACGATACTGGTGCTCGGAAAGGCCATCGAAACCCTGCCCGAACAGTCTCTGTGCGATGTGTTCGCCCTCTTCATGAAGGGCCATGGCACGCTCCCGCAGCGTAGTCAGTCCGTCAAATGCAGCGACAGTTGTGGGATCATACGCTGCTGCCCTTATCCCAAGAAGCGGCGAAGCGGAAGGGGCGCCTACAATCAGGCACGCAGTGCGATACTCCGAAAGGGCTTCCTCGGCGTGAGAAAGAGATTCGGCCGTTACCTTGCCTATTTCCTGCGTGGTAAAATCGAGAGAAGGGCATTGTTCCGAATACGATGCATAACGCGCCATGCAGTCATATAATGAGACCCCCATCGGATACTTCTTATGAAGAGATTGGATGTGCCCGGACAGATCTTTCCGAATGGCGTTGATTCGTTCGGCACAGATAGAATACTGCTCACTTGATTTACGTTTAACGACATCGGTCATCTCTTTCAATTGGTTCAGCACGCTCGATTTCTTAGCCTTATTGGAATGCAGTTCAAGGCAAAAAGCACCGATCCCGATGGCATCCAAACGCTTTTGGACCACTTCAAGAGCAGCCATCTTTTCCGCCACGAACAGTACGCGCTTGCCGCGGTAGAGTGCGTTTGCGATGATATTGGTGATGGTCTGGGACTTTCCTGTTCCGGGAGGCCCGTGCAGGATGAAACTCTTCCCACTGAGTGCCGCTTCAATGGCTTCCAGCTGAGACGAGTCCGCGCTGAGAGGCAACTCGATGTCTCCTGCCGACAGGCGGCCGTCGATATCTTCCTCCTGTCCTATCTCCTGGTTGACGGACGGGTCGACGACTCCATCCATAAGACTGGACACGATCTTGTTCTCGCTAAGCGTCGTGATATTGTTGTGGATGTCGTTCCACATGATGAACTTGCTGAAGGAAAAGTTGCCCAGAAGCGCCTGCTCAACAACGTCCCATCCTTTCTGATGCATGATTTTACGACGGATCGTGTTGAAGACGAGCTGGACATCGATCCCGTTTTCGTCGGTAGGAAGCGGATCCAGTCCTCCAATCTTGATGCCGAAGGCCTGGCGAAGCATTTCCAACATCGTGATGTTGAGCATTGGGTCTTCGTCCCTGCTGCGGATAACATAACCGCTGGCTGCGGACTTGCGTATGATTTCCACGGGAACGAGAAGGATCGGCGCGTAACGCGGTTTCGTACTGGAAGGCGTTTCGAACCATTTCAGCAGGCCGAACGCCAGGTACAGGGTGTTCGCGCCGTTTTCTTCCATGGCCGTCCGTGAAGATCTGTATAGCCTGGTGAGCGCCTGTTTCAGACGATCTTCCTCAAGATAGGTACGAATACGGTATTGTGACAGTTCCATTTGGACCAACTCATAGACAGGGTCGGTGGCTTTCACGGACTGGTAGAGCCCGGAGCTGAGTAGGGGATTGTCCCAGTCCGAAGGCTTCGCGAGCACCTGGAAATCGTGATTGGCGGAAAGGGCGTCTTCCAGTTCATGGATATTGACCGAGATGATCGGGATGGTCTCACGCGTAAGACGGGTATTCAGGAGATTGTTGCGGAGGCTAAGGTCCAGGAGCTTCCGCTCCCAGATAGTCTTCTTGCTGACATCGTCGCGCTGGTCGATAACGATATCCGTGGCACTGAGATTATCGGGGGCTTCGTATTTCCTTTCAGTCTCCGTGTCATCTACCAATGTCCATCCGCCCGGGGCGGCGACACGCATCGGAAGTGGCCGGATCTGCCCGATCCGTGCGCGGTAAACATCGATGAACAAGTTGAATTTGTCGGTCTCCAGTTTCCGGTTGGCGGATAAGCATGCCTCATCAAACGAAGCCTGGCTCCCGGCATTCATACAAGTCGTTTCGACCACGAGGATTTCATTGATCCCTTCTGCCAAGCGTTTGGTGAGTAGTGAAGGATCGTCATTGACACTGTCTGCAAAGGAGTCCATGACGAGCCATGCCCCTGCGAAGGCATGCCCCGGGGTCATAACCACGAGCGGATGCAACCCCATGGCTTCCAGGCAACTGGCATACAGCATGGTCATGTCCAGACAGTTCCCCAGTTTCCCGCTAAGGACCTCATCGACAAGCCGAATACGCTGCCCCGTGGTCTCAAAACTAGGCGGTACAGCCGCATAGGTGATTCTCTCAGCCGCAATTGCGTTGTACAGTGCGGCCATCTGCAACTTTACGCGGTTGGGATCACGTGTCTGGTACTCATCAAGAGAGGGACTCCCCGTCCATTCCTCCAACTGGACGGAAGCCTGTTTGATGAGGCGGGTTACCTCGGGGTGGTTCGGTGTGGAGAAGGCGGCAAGCATTTCAGGAAGGATGTCCGTTCCGGGCCACTCATTGAAAGTCAGGGCAGTCATTTCATAAGACTGCTCCTCCACGATACCACCGCCGACCGTTACCGTCACAGTCATGCTACCCGTCACGCGTTCAGTCAGATTCGAAAGAAATGCCGTGGAAAAAGACAGCGGAATGTCATGTAGTGCCTCCTGGAACCCAGGGTTGATGCGTTCCATATGGGTTTCGAATACCTGTGCAAAGGCTGGCTCGAAACGGATGTGAACGCCGATGTCCGTGACGGGTTCATCGGAATCGTTGTAAAGACGAATTTCACGGATGACTGGCGCATGGTTCTGCTGCATGGCAAAATTCACCACGGCAATATAGTCTAAGTCAAGCTTAAGGGGCATAAGGGCGGACTGTTTAACAAGGAATCGGCAATACTTGTAAAAGTACGGATTTCTTTTCGTTTTGTCAAGTCATTTATCCGTAAAGACATGCCTTTCCTACGATTGAGGGTAACTTCGAATACTCGTTTCCTCTTGCGCATTCCCTCTGCAAGTCTTGCAGAGATTTCGCCGTTTGGAGGTGGCAGCATACCTTTGCGCCATGATCTGGAGCTTTGGCAGAGATGGTCTATGCGGCGGACTGAAAATCCGCAGAACGAGGTTCAACTCCTCGAGGCTCCACTGTGACGGTAGCTCAGTCGGCAGAGTGCGGGGGTGTGGTTCCCGTGGTCGAGGGTTCGAGTCCCTTCCGTCACCCTTAGGGATATAGCTCAGCGGTAGAGCGATGGCCTGTTAAGCCATTTGTCGTTGGTTCGATTCCATCTATTCCCGCTAATTGTGGAAGTATGGCCGAGCGGTCTAAGGCGGCACCCTGCTAAGGTGCTGAACTCCCCACGGGGTTCCGAAAGTTCGAATCTTTCTGCTTCCGCCAGATGGAAGGTTGGCCGAGTTGGTTTATGGCACCGGTCCTGAAAACCGACGAGCCGGAAACGGCTCCGTGAGTTCGAATCTCACACCTTCCGCAGAAGTGGGAGCATGGTGCAATGGCAGCATGGCGGTCTCCAAAACCGCAGATGGGAGTTCGACTCTTTCTGCTCCTGCGAAGAAAACAAAAAAGTTGTATATTTGCACCTGCAAACTCATTAAGGACATGGCACAGATTCTTTTCTCAGTTGTTAGTTGGCGAAGCTCATCGGTCTTCGCTGGCTGCGTCATGTCCGAAAACATGAACCGGCATCAGCATCGATTTAGCGTACGGCCCAGTCGCGGCTAAATCTCACCGGCGGTCCTGCCGTTCTCAGGACAAAAATCCATTCAATCACCGCGCGACGAGCGCACAATCGTGTCCCAACGGGCACACCCATACTATGGAACAGCTGATGCTTGACGACGAGACAAAAGCCCTCGTCCTCGCGGTCAGGGGTCTTTTGAAGGATCTCAGGAAGCGGGGACTGGATGAAGAAACGATAGAAGCGCTGCTCAAACGGGACGGTCCCGGGCGGCTGATCCTGGAGCGGAGCGGTATCCTTTCCCTGCCGGACTACGGCGACGTGAAGATCCACCTCAGCCCGATGGAGCGGAGCCTCTACATCCTGCTGCTGCGGTATGCCGACGGCATCGCCGCCGAAGACATCTGGATGTACTATGATGAACTCTGCGACATCTACCGGAGGCAGACCGTCTACGACGACTCCGACCAGATCGAGGCCGCGGTGGATGCCCTCTGCGACGACGACCGCTCGACGCTTCAGACGAACGTATCCCGGATCAAGCGGAAGTTCGTGGAGAAGGTCGGGAGGGCTGCGGCAGAGCGGTACGCCATCGTAAGGGGGAAGGACGGTGCGTACCGAATCGCTGTCCCGCGGGACCTGGTCTCGCTCGGAGCGTGACGCATCCCTGCAAGACTTGCAGGGATTTCCAAGTGGGGGAGAATGAGACTATCTTTGCAGGGCAAACGGAATGCCTGAAATGACCCTGCCGCCGCATATCGTCGACCTTGTAGGCTCCCTGCTGGATGAAGGCTGGGACGACGACCGCATCTGCGATGCCGTCGTACAGGCGTGGCGGAAACAAAAAAACACTAACTTGCCATCGAAATGAAAGAACTTGTCATCATACCGGACGTGCACGGACGGCCTTTCTGGAAGGAACCGGTCCAAGAAGCCCTTTCGCGTGGGAATCATGTCATCTTTCTCGGTGACTATCTTGATCCCTATGGCGGCGAAGGCATCTCGCAGGCCGACGCGTTTGAGCGGTTCGAGGAGATACTTGAGCTCAAGAAGGAGCATACGGAATTCATCACTCTTCTGCTGGGGAACCACGACCTTCACTATCTGTCGCCTGACCTCGCCGGTGGCAGGAAGGATTACCTGCGTGCTGGACGGATCAAGGCCCTCCTGCAGGAGAATGCCGGAAACTTCCGCATCGCTGAGACCTTTCACCTTGGCGACAAGGATTATCTGTGTTCGCATGCGGGAATCCTGGGAGGCTGGCTCGCAAGCCACCCCGCGCATTTTGAAGGACTGGACGGCCGCGCTGTCGCTGCAACCCTGAACGAACTGGGGCTGACGGAGAGCCGTCGCCCGGAGCTCTACCGTCTCCTGGCTGATATTCCGTATTCGCGTTTGGGAAGAGCGAGGTTCGGCAGTCCCGTCTGGAGCGACGTGGATGATGTAAGGCGCGATACTGAAGAGATCCTGGGGTACTACCAGATCTTCGGGCACTCCCAGCAGGAGAATGCCCCGGTCATTACGGAGTTCTTCGCCTGCCTTGACTGCCGCAGGGCTTTCGCACTCACTGAAGAAGGAGTCATCGAGGAATATGTGGTTGGCAAGAATGGTGAGACTGCGCTTCACGACAGGCTGACCGCTGCGTTCCTGCGTCTCCTTCATGAAAGAGATTGGCCTGCAGAGACTAAAGATGAGGCTGCCGAGGCATTCGGAGCCGTCTTGGCGTCTTTGGAGGCCGCGCCGAAGATCCTCGCCAGAACCGAGATCTTCTGGCGCTCCGAGGACGGAGAGGAAGATATCGTCGTATGCTGGAAAAATAAACGTCAGCACTGCGCGTTCTTCTTTGGCGCGGAAGGGTTCTTCGGCAGTTACGAGTTCTGCAACGCCCGAGGCAAGCTTGTCGCCAGCGGTGCCGGTGGGGATGACTCCTACGACTGCGGCTTGCTGATCCATGACTTCACGATTGCGCTGCTTAAGCATTTTGACGTGAGATTGGCAAAATGATGGACACAACGATACAAACCTACAAGTTCGAGCCGGAGGGTATCTGGTTCACTTCGGACACGCACTTTAGCCATGCAAACATCATCCGCTTCAGCGGCCGACCGTTCGGCTCTGTCGAGGAGATGAACGATGAGCTGATCCGCCGTTGGAACGAGACCGTCCCCGAAGACGACATCGTTTTCCATCTCGGAGACTTCTGCCTTGGCGGTTCGAAGGACTGGAACGACATCATGCACCGGCTGCACGGAAAGATCTATCTCATCCTTGGCAACCACGACATGAAGAATATCAAGCAGGGCTTCATGTCACGCTTTGAACTGGTGACCCAACAGATGACTATCCGTGTGGGCGGGCAGGGCATCATTCTCAACCACAACCCCTTCCTTGCCTATGGCGGGTCATATCGGGATGTCTGGCAGCTGTTCGGCCATGTTCACTCCGGCCCGCTTTCGAACACGGGCCTCGACCTGCCGCGCCTGAAGATGCTCTTCCCGCTCCAGTATGACGTCGGTGTGGACAACAACGATTTCCGTCCCATATCCTTTTCCGAGGTGAAGGCGAAGATTGAGGCGCAGGTCGAGGCCGCGCGCGTAGCCGCTGGCCTGTCCGACGTCCGTGGGGTAGGAGGGTGCCGCAGGATATTGTTTCTGGACCCGGCCGTCAAGCCCGGCAGCTCGGCCCAGAAGGCCGCCTTCCGACGGCTGCAGGAGCACTTCACCGATGTCGTGGAGATTGCCGTGCCCAAGGGTCAGTCGCTGAAGGAAGAGATTGCCCACCGGGTTGCCATCCTTTCGGGGAATGTACGGTATGTCTATGTGGGGACACAGCCCCTGGAAGACTTCCGTTGCGTGATGGTGGACAAGTCCACCGGGTTGACGGAGGCGAATGTGGATACGGCGATTCGGTTGGCGTGATAAAAAGAGGAGAGTCACTGGAGCGGGTAGGGGATCACAAAGACCGCTGAGGACTCTCCTTTATAAGTAAGGTGGGTTAGTCGAAGGTTTACACCAATTTTACGACGAGAATCTTGGCGTCACTTATGCCGAAGTGCTGCTTAAACGACTCTTTATCCCACCAAGTCTGGCCATCATCACCGTGAATGGTATCATTCCCATAGCAATTGCGGAAATCTTCTTCGTTGCAGAGGTATGCCTCACGTGCGTAGAAGGTATCAAGTTTTTTAGGCGAGAATTCGATGAGTTCATAGTGACTACGACGGTCTGGTTCATCATAATCATCATAATCGTCATAGAGGTCCCATCCCCTTGAGTAGCCGCTAGCTGCGTGGTCAAAGTAATCTTCTTCGTTATCTCCAAAGCCGCCATATCTGCATTTCCCTTTGCGGTAGATCTCTCTCAGTAGAACCATCTGATTAAACTTCCCGAGATAATCCATGCGGAGGTCACTGACTTTCTTAATCGAGGGGTCCGTGAGAATCTCATAGGATTTGTCTGATAAATAAATAATTAAGACCTGATCGTTATCGTCCCTTTTTCCGAAGAAGTCCTCAAATGTCACGACGCTATCACTAAATGTAAGGTCGTATGTCTCTTTGTCAACCGTTTCGTAGCTATAAGCCCAGAGCTCAAGGATATTGATATCATCTTTACCTTTGAGGCGTCCGAGATCTGGAGACTCGAAAAAATCGTAGCTATTATCACGGCGATCGTGATAATAGATTTCATAAGTGAAATATTCTCCAGCAAACATTCGCAGAACATCTCTAATCTTTATCATGCTGTAGTGTTTTAAAAGGTTAATAATTAAAAAGAACTACCCCCACTCCGCTGTGGATCCCCTATGGGAGAGGGGGTAGTAAAATGGGTGAAGCTTTTACAATAAACCTTTTGCCTCTCTTCTTACCAATGTCGGTTGTGGAAGTGCTTCACATGAGGAATCTTTAAATCTACAGCGTTAGTAGACATTGCTTTTCGCAGCAAAGATATGTAATGTTATGTGAGCCTTCAAAAATAATAGTCAAAAAAAATGAAAAAAGTAACGGGATGTAAGTGGGATGCATCGTAACGTGCTGTTATTCAGTGTGTGTAATGTTGTTCCGAGTTTGATGTGAGAACTCCAATGAGGTTGAATCATTGCGATTTCTTCGTTTGAGGCTTGTCTTTCTGCTTGCGGGAGATGCGCATGACGTATATGATTTGTGGATGGTATGTTTGTGCTTCTCGAAGAAGCTGCGGGAGTCGCGGGAGCTGCGGACGAAGCGGATGATGTCGTATTCAAGGCATCGGGTGCTTTCTTTTATGAAGTCGTTAACAATGTCCTGGGAGAGGTAGTTAATGTTTCCAGGGTATTAGGTGAAGAAATCTCATTACTTGATGTCGATTGATTACGAACATTTTTAGCATTGTTTTTCATCAAAACAATTTCTATATTTGTAGAAAATAAATATATATACTGTAGAGTTCAAGCTATGGCGTCAGGCATATATTTGCCTATGGCATAACCTTGTCATATGCAGAGATTATCCGGTCGTGAATTGACTCTGTTATGGATATTGATCCTGATGTAACCTAAGTTATGTACATGATTACTGAACCGCCTCTGGGACTGGCCACCAAACTTGGAAAAACAAGAGGACAAAGAATGAGGAGCAGGAAGATCAGGACTCCAATGCAGTTCCTTCTTAGTCTGATAATTATTTACTTATCTTCAAATGAAACATTTTCTTTGGTTCCTTCTCGGCCTAGTGATCGGCGTTGCCGGAACGCTTGGCGTGCTTTACTTCATCAATAATAGTCCTCAGGAGAAGAATAAAGACTATGACATGAGCTTTTTCGATGAGCCGGGACAAGTTATGCAGACGCGGGAGTATCGCGTTATTCAGGCATGGCCCAACGGGACGGGCATCGCCATGGACGTTACTTTTGAGAACGTCAGCGAGATGCTGGTCCCCGTGCTGCTTTGGAATAAGAACCATGAACAATACTACGACGGCCAGACCGTCAAGGCCGGCAAGAATCAGGTATTCCGACAAGTCGGAATATGCAGGTACACGAATACTGACAAGATGATGAAGACGGTACCTATTGTTGAATTACGAAGCAAGTAGCACATGACCAATAACAGAATCGAATCCGTCGGTGTGAACATCGCCGAGAAAGCAACGGTCATCTGGAACATCGCAGATATCCTGCGCGGGCCATACAAGCCGCACGAGTACGGCACGGTCATCCTGCCGTTCACCGTCATCAAACGCCTCCACGACTGCCTTCTGCCGAGTCACGACAAGGTGCTCGCCAAGTACGAGGAGGTGAAGAACCTTGCCAAAGTAGACACGTTCCTCACAAGGGCGGCGGGATATCAGTTCTACAACACCAGCAAGTTCACTTTCAAGACGCTGCTTGCGGATCCCGACAACATCGAGACTAACTTCCGGGACTTCCTCGGCGGGTTCAGCGCCAACGTCCAGGACGTCCTCTCCAAGTTCGATATGGATGGCGTCATCAAGCGGCTCGTCGAGGCCAACTGCCTGTACCTGGTTATCCGGGAGTTCAACACCGACAAGGGCTACCTCGGGCCCGACAGGGTGGCCGCAGTGGATTGCGGCTACATCTTCGAGGATCTCGTCCGCCGTTTTTCCGAGTCCTTCGGCGAGGAGGCGGGGGCGCATTTCACCAGCCGCGACATCATCTACCTGATGACGGACATCCTGCTGGCGTTCGCCGACCTGACGGACCTTTCACAGGTCTCCGTGTACGATATGACCATGGGTACCTCCCAGATGCTTTCCTGCATGGAGGAACGCATCCGTGACCTGAACGATGACTGTGACGTAATCTGCTTCGGTCAGGAGATCAATCCGTCTACCTACGCCATCGCGAAGGCCGACATGCTCATCCGCGGCGGCAACCCCGACAACATGCGCTTCGGCGACACGCTCTCCGATGACAAGTTCCCGTCCTTCCACTTCGACTACATCATCTCCAATCCGCCATTCGGCATTGACTGGAAGAAGGAGCAGAAGGCCGTCGAGGACGAACATAAGCTTGGCGAGGCCGGGCGTTTTGCGCCGGGCCTGCCGAAGATTTCCGACGGCCAGCAACTCTTCGTCCTGAACGGTATCAAGAAACTGACGGGAAGTGGCCGCATGGCTATCATCCAGAACGGCTCGCCGCTGTTCTCCGGCGATGCCGACAGCGGTCCGTCCCGCATCCGGCAGTACATCCTGGAGAAGGACTGGCTCGACGCCATCATCCAGCTTCCCAATGACGCGTTCATGAATACCGGCATCGCCACGTACGTCTGGGTGATCGACAAAGAGAAACCGGAGTACCGCAACGGCAAGGTCATCCTCATCGACGCGTCGCACTGCTTCGAGCCGCGGCGCAAGTCCATTGGCACCAAGCGCAACGACATCACCGACAAATGCCGCGACCTCGTCGTGAAGGCGTACTGCGACTACCGCGAGGGCACGTACACTGCCGAAGACAACGAGGCTATCTACTGCGAGACCCGCATCTTCGACACCGTGGAGTTCGGCTACAACAAGATCGTCGTCGAGAGCCCGCAGCGGGACGGGAACGGCGATATCGTCAGGGACAAGAAGGGCAAGCCGGTCGCAGACGCCGACCTGCGCGACACCGAGAACGTGCCGCTCGGCGAGGACATCGATGCGTACTTCAAGCGCGAGGTGCTGCCGTATAACCCCGACGCGTGGATTGACAGGAAGAAGACCAAGGTCGGGTATGAGATTCCGATGACGCGGTATTTCTACAAGTACCAGCAGCCGGAACCCTCCGAGGCTATCCAGGAGAGGCTACTGAAGATCGAAGAAGACTTGACAGCTTCGTTGAAAAATCTTTTTGGAAAGGAGGCGTAGCCATGAGAGAGATGAAAGACAGCGGGGTGCCGTGGATCGGAGAAATACCGAAGTGGTGGAACCTTATGAAAGGACGTTATTGTTATGACATCCTTTCTGGATTCCCTTTTGCGTCAGACCGATTCTCCAACTCATCAGGATATCCTCTTATCAGAATCCGCGATATTACTTCAGGAACCATAGAAACATTCTTTAATGGTGATTATCCCGTTGAATATGTCATCAAGTCTGGAGATCTCTTAGTAGGAATGGATGGTGACTTCAACATCCGTTTATGGGCTAATGTAAATGCACTATTGAATCAGCGATGCTGCAAAATCACCGAGAAAAACGGCTATGATAGACGATGGTTGTATTATGTGCTCCCGTTCAATCTTGCAATGATAAATAGTTTGGCTTACTCCACCACGGTCAAGCATCTTTCTGTTCCTGATTTGAAAGAAGCCGATATTCCTTCTCCTTCTCTCTCCGAGCAGCGCCGCATCGCCGACTTCCTTGACACCAAGTGCGCCGAGATCGACTCAGTATTGGAGAAGACGAAGGCGTCGATCGAGGAGTACAGGAAGCTGAAGCAGTCCGTCATCACCGAGGCCGTCACCAAGGGCGTCCGCGGAAAGCGGCCAATGAAGGATTCCGGCGTGGAATGGATTGGAGACATTCCATTGGAGTGGAAAGTATCTTCACTAAAACGTATTTTACTTGGAATTCAAGATGGTACGCATGCCACATTGCCGCGGGTTGATGTCGGATTCCCTCTATTAAGCGCAAAAAACGTTCAAGGTGGAAAGATTGTCCTTGGGGATAACGAGAGTTGTATCTCGGCAGAGGATTACCATGCGATTATATCGAATGGATATCCCCAGAAAGGAGATATTTTATTCTGTTGTATAGGGGGATCTATCGGGAAGTGCTGCATGTACGAATTTGATTATTCTATGGCCTTTCAGCGAAGTGTAACATTCGTTCGAGTCAATGAAAAAGGTTATAATAGGTATGTTTATTACTTGTTCTTGAGTGACATCTTCGTTCCCCAATATGAACTGTTTTCTAATGTGAGCGCCCAAGCTGGTATCTATATGGGAGCGTTGAGAGAGTTTACGATTACAATCCCTGATTTATCTGAGCAGAAGGAAATCGCCGCCTACCTGGACGAGAAGTGCGCCGCTATCGACTCGCTTATTTCCTCGAAGGAAGCACTCGTGGCCGAGCTCGAGACCTACAAGAAGAGCCTTATCTACGAATACGTAACCGGAAAGAAAGAAGTACCCGCCGTATAAGGTATCGCAACTATATATGTCAAAATAATTGAATTCTATGCTTGACTCGTCCCGAAAATATATCAAAGGAGATATAGCTGTCATTCCGTTTGGTATAACTAAAATAGAAGATGCAGCATTCTTAGAGATTAGATCATCTCTTACCAGTATCACTATTCCCAATAGTGTAAGGGAAATCGGGAACCACGCTTTTTGCGGTTGTAGAAAACTCGATCATATTATTATTCCCAATAGTGTTACAACAATAGGGGATTGCGCATTTACTGATTGCTCCGAGTTGGCCACTATAGAAATCCCTGATTCTGTAACAGCAATAGGGGATTGCGCTTTCCAAGGATGTAGCAAACTATCTAATATCCATCTTTCTAATAATCTTAATAAGATCAGCAATAACACTTTTACGGACTGTAGTGCCCTCACTAACATAGACATCCCAAGTAGTGTGATAGAAATTGGCCGGAATGCCTTTTCGCATTGCCGTTCACTGACTTATGTTAGAATTCCCGATAGTGTAATCAGTATTGGAATTGATGCTTTTTCTTATTGTCCAAATTTATGTTTATTTGATGTATCCGCCCAGAATAATACATATAGAAGTGAGCAGAATTGTCTTTTATCTAAGAATGGAAAACTGTTGATAAGTGGCAGTAAATTAGCTGTTATTCCTGAGGGCGTCACAGTAATTTGCGAAAGTGCTTTTAATGGATGCATTTTCCCCGGCCAAATCAGTATTCCTAATACTGTTATTCGTATTGGTGATAGTGCTTTTGATAACTGTAGAGGATTAACTGATTTAGTGATACCAGATTCTGTGGCCTCAATTGGGAAAAAAGCCTTTCGTGATTGTAACAATATTTATAGCATTGAACTTCCAGGCAGAATGATTGAAATTGAGGAAGATGCATTTGAATATTGTCACCCCTTCACAATAAAGATTCATCACAGGAATCCGTATGATGCCCAAGCCATGATTGAGAAGTTTCATTATTCTTCTGATTTTGCCGCAGTGGTCAATCTTTATGTCCCTGTCGGCTGCTATGAGGCATATCATAACAATGGATTTTTCAAACAGTTCAAGGATATCAAAGCGATATTATAAACCATTATCAACATTAATACGGGCTGTGCTCATCTATCCGTACTAAAAGTACACTATTGAATCTTCTACTGCTGAATCCGTAGTTACATAAAGATTGGAAGGGACGTTATGATGCATTTAAGACGATGTCTATCACTCTTATTCACAAACCTGAAGATACCCTTTCGGGTTAGAGTGCATACAAGTATCACTGGTTGTTTAAATAATTCAAAGAGGGTATAACATATAGATCATGATTCACGTTGATACTACCGAAAAACGCTTCGAGAGCGATATCGAGGCTTTCTTCCTCTCCCCGGAGGGAGGATACACTAAGGGCATGGCATCTTATAGTCCCGACCTGGGCCTCTTCGACACTGTCCTGACGGACTTCGTCAAGGAGACGCAGCCGAAGGCTTGGGCACGGTTCTGCCTCCAGAACAAGGTGAACCCCGAACGGAAGTTCTGCCTGGAGTTCCACAACGCCTGCGTCCGCGATGGTGTCGTCAGCGTGATCCGGCACGGCTTCAAGCACCTCGGCATCTCGTTCCGCGTATGCTACTTCAAGCCGGAGTCCTCGCTGAACCAGACGGCGGCGGATCTTTACGCCGCTAACCGCGTCGAGGTGTACCGCCAGTGGCACTACTCGTCGGCCGAGCCTCACAAATCTGTCGACATGGTTCTCGCCGTGAACGGCATCCCCGTCTTCGCCTTCGAGTTGAAGAACCAGATGACGGGCCAGTCCGTGGAGATCGCAGAGCTGCAATGGAAGACCGATCGCAGCCCCCGCGAGGTGTGCTTCCAGTTCAACCGCCGCATCCTGGGCTTCTTCTGTGTGGATCTCTATGAAGCCCGCGTGGCCACCCGTCTTGACGGTGACAAGACCTTTTTCCTGCCGTTCAACCAAGGTTCCAACGGCCCTGGCGTAGATGGCGGAAAGGGCAACCCCGAGAATGACGACGGCTATATTACGCACTACATCTGGGACAATGTTTTCCGGAAGGATTCGATGATGGACATCCTTCAGAAGTTCATACACCTGCAGAAGAAGGACGGAAAGGAGATGCTCATCTTTCCCCGTTACCACCAGCTCGACTGCGTGCGCAAGCTCATCGCGGCGACGACCGCGGAGGGGACCGGCCACAACTACCTCATCCAGCACAGCGCCGGCTCCGGAAAGTCGAATACGATTGCCTGGACCGCATACCGTCTGGCGTCGCTCCACGACGAGGCGAACGCTCCCGTCTTCTCTTCCGTGATTGTCCTCACGGACCGTACGGTCCTCGACCGCCAGCTGCAGGACACCATCTCGGGTTTCGACCATACGCTCGGTGCTGTGGAGACTATCGGTGATAACAAGACATCCGCCGACCTTCTCGAAGCAGTGAACCGGGGCGTCCGGATTATCGTTTCAACAATACAGAAGTTCCCGTTCATTTATAAGAATGTCGACAAGGTCCCGGGGCGCAACTATGCCGTCATCGTAGACGAGGCCCACTCCTCGCAGACCGGCACGGCGGCCCTGAAGACGAAGGCCGCCCTCGCGGACACGACGCAGGCGAAAGCCGAGTACGCCGAGTACGTGGAGGAATTCGACCCTACGGGGGACAACGATGACCAGATGCTCCGCCTCATCGAGGAGATGTCCACGCACGGCCAGCACCCGAACCTTTCTTACTATGCTTTTACGGCTACGCCGAAGCCGCAGACGCTGATGCTTTTCGGCCGCGAGGACGCCAACGGCCAACACCGCCCGTTTCACGTCTATTCGATGCGGCAGGCCATCGAGGAGGGGTTCATCATGGATGTGCTTTTGAACTACACGACGTACAAGACCTGCTACCGTATTGCCAAGTCAGTCGCGGACAACCCTGACCTGCCCGCCTCGCGGGCCTCGAAGGTCATCCGCAAGTACCAGGAGCTGCATCCGTACAACATCACCCAGAAAGCCGAGATCATCGTCGAGACGTTCCGGTCGACGACGATGCACAAGATCGGAGGTAAAGGCAAGATGATGGTGGTGACGCCGTCCCGTCTTTCGGCCGTGCGGTATTACCATGAGATGAAACGTTACGTCCTCAAACATGGTTACGAGGACGTGGATATCCTTGTAGCTTTCTCTGGTGTGGTGAAGGATGGTGACGAGGAATACACCGAGCCGGGGCTGAATATCCGGCCCGACGGGTCTCACATCAGCGAACTGCAGACGAAAAACGAGTTCCACAAGAACTTCAACTGCCTCATCGTGGCTAACAAGTACCAGACCGGATTCGACGAGCCGCTGCTGCATACGATGATTGTTGATACGAAACTCAAGGGCGTGAAGGCCGTGCAGACACTCTCGCGGCTGAACCGTATCTGCGAGGGCAAGAATGACACATACGTCCTGGACTTCGTCAACACGGAGGAGGACATCCAAGCTTCGTTCCAGCCGTTCTACCAGGAGACGATGCTGCAGGGCGACGTGAACGTCAACCTCATCTACGAGACACAGCGCATTCTGCACGAGTACGGTATCTATGGCCAGAACGACATCGACACGTTCTTTGCACGGCTCACCGGCGAGGAGAAGAAAGACGACAGGACCCTCGGCAAGATGTCGGGCATCCTGAAGCCTGTCGTGGACCGCTACATGGCCAAGAACGAGGACGATCGCTACCAGTTCCGACGGAACCTGCGTAGCTTCGTCCGCTGGTACGGATTCATCAGCCAGATTGTCAGGATGTTCGATGCCGACATGCAGAAGGAATACGAGTTCTGCAGCTGGTTGGTAGAACTTGTGCCCGCAGAGAAGGTCGAAATGTACGATCTTGATGGCAAGTTGCGACTCGACTACTACAAGCTCGTTAAGACCCATGAGGGTGATATCGGACTGGAGAAGAAGCCCGGTGAGTTTGAGACGTCCGAGGGTCGTAGCGCTGCCGGCAAGGATGAGAAGACGCCGCTGGATATTATCATCGACCGTATCAATGCCCGCTATAGCGGTGATTTCACCTCTGGCGACAAGGTACTGCTTGGAAACCTGCACGATCGGCTCCTCGCCGACAAGAAGACCATGAAGAAGGTCCGCGGCGCGAAGGACAAGCAGATTTTCCTGTCGAGCATCTTCCCGAAGATCTTCGACGATGCCGCCGCAGAGAGCTACCAGGAATCGCAGGAGACGTTCTCGAAGCTGTTCGAGGACAGCGAGAAGTATGAGGCTGTCATGATGGCTATCGGCGAGATGCTGTTTGCCGAAAGGAAGACACTATAACTTTTTTTTCAAATAACGGAACCCCTATGGTCGGCAAATACCCAGTCATTACCCTGTGCGGCAGCACAAAGTTCAAGGACGCCTTCATGGAGGCGCAGAAGCGCCTCACGCTGGAGGGAAACATCGTCATCTCGGTCGGCCTGTTCGGCCATAGCGGCGACGACGAAGTCTGGACGCCGGGCACCAAGGAGATGTTGGAAAATATGCATCGCCGTAAGATCGACATGGCCGATGCCATTTATGTCATAAACGTGGGTGGTTATATAGGAGAGAGCACGAGGTCGGAGATTGAGTATGCCCGAAGAAATGGCAAGCAGATTATTTTTATGGAACCTAAATAAAGTATATATTTGACAAACACCCACCTATAGATCAAGCTATGGCAAAAGACCAACTAAACCGCACCCAGGCATGTGGGGCAAAGACTCTCTATGCCGTTATGCAGGAGATGAAACGTCGCGGCGGTAGCATCCCCGTCAAGGAAATCTACCCGTTTATAGAAAATAACGTGGAATTCTCAGACTGGGAGAAAGAGCCTGCCGGCAAAATGAAATATATCCGCTGGAGCAATAGCTTCCAGTTCTATTCCGTGGATTATACTAAGGCTGGTTTCATCGTTAAGAAGAACGGCTACTGGTTCCTCACGCCGGAAGGCGAGGACGTCCTGAAGAAATCGAAGGAAGAGGTTATGAGGATGGCCAACGATGCTTACAGTAAGTGGAAGGCCCAGCGTGACCTAGAAGAGCAGAACGGAGAACAGACCGGTGAGGATATCCCGGAACCGGATAACTCGGTCAACCTCGACCTGCTCGAGTCGAACGCCCGTGAGGGCATCAAGCAGTTTATCACCACCAAGACGCCTTACGAGTTCCAGGACATGGTGGCTGCGCTGCTCCGGGCGATGGGTTATCACACGCCGTTCATCGCCCCGAAGGGTAAGGACGGGGGTGTAGACATCATTGCCTACGTCGATCCCCTCGGTGCCCAGACGCCACGGATCAAGGTACAGGTCAAGCACAAGCCGGACACGTCAGTCGGTGCGGCAGACATCCGTGCACTGCTCGGCATCCTCCGTACCGGTGACATCGCCCTGTTCGTCACCAGCGGCACTTTCTCCCCGGATGCCAGGAATACTGGCACCAACTCCCGGGAGTTCATCCGCCTGATTGACGGGAACGAGTTCATCGAGATGTGGCAGGAATACTACCCGAAGATGAACGACGATGACAAGAACATGCTGCCGTTGAAGCAGATATCTTTCTTGGGAAGTAACGAATAAACCGCTTGAAATGAAACGGATAACCCATCTTCTCCTCGTTGTTGCCACGTTAATACTCTCAGCTTGTGGCGGCACCAAGCTCCTCCCTGTCAACTTGGATTCCAAACAGCCATTGGACGGCTATCAGTATTTTTACATTACGCCTACCGGTGAAAAGTCAGGAACGACTACGTCGATCTACAATACCGGTTACGGGGCTTATGGAACGACGCAGCAGAAGAGTACAAACCCCGCCGACGTGATCTCTGGGTTCCTCATCAAGCGAGGATATATCCGCATCGCTGAACTGCCGGGGCTCCATCCGGAGGAGACTCTCATCATCAACTACGGCGAAAGTGGGAAGCGTAGGTTCGGCATCTGGGGGGCTTATACACTCGAAGTTACAATCCAATTCCTATCGGTTACGACCAACGAAATCTTGTGTACTGTGTCTGGCGAAGGGTTAGGCAGCACCGAGGCCGACGACATCCGCGTCGCAATCAATCGTTGCCTGCAGGCAGTATTTGGAGGGCAATAAATGATCTAAGCTGCCATGAACACGTCTATCGTTAAAGAGATTTGGCAGGACACAATAGTATTTGACAGTAATGGCTGGGCTTTTCAACGAGAAGCAGATTGCAAAAGAATTGCTGCAATTATATGGTAGCAAAACGGGGGTTTCTCATCACAGAAATGAGTTGATCCAACAGTATGGCCGTTCCGTATATGAACGGATAATGGCATATGTTAAACAGTTGCGTTACGAAAAGAAAAATGAAATTTCTGCTGACGTATTAGAGAAGACGGAAACCTTGCTCAAACGTATGGAGCAGCGGTTCGCACGGGGTGGCAGGTATGCCTTCATAGTGATAGACAAGCAGCAGAGCCCTCGTTTCAGTCGAGTAAAAGATTGCTATGGTCGCTGGCATCCCATGATTCTTTCAAGTCGATTTAATGTGGACGATCAAATCAGTTGTCTTATCGTTGATCATATGGTAAAGCTCGACAAAAAGGGACATCCCATGGTCAGCCTTGTGCTTGATTCTCCTCAAATTCTTCCTGATGGCATCGATTATCTTTCATATAAGCCAATGCTCGCTCCCACTTATTCGCAAGCGCCCTGGGAACTAGCACAACAGCTGCAGGGCTTGGATATGCATGTCTGCGGAAAACCTTTCACATGCAGTTGCTGCGGGCAGGTTTTCCCTGAAAAGAAGGGGTATAAATTTGACTTCAAGGAGATCTATCTATGCACCGACTGTAAGAAACTAGCATTTCCTTCGGAGCATAGAGGATGGCATGGCAGGATTATTACTACCCCTATGGGGAACAAACGATAATAATTCATTGTGTCCCGCAGGAAGATGAATGACTATATTTAATTATTTATTCGGCAAACGGCGGTCGCAAAAGAACGGTCGCGTAGAAGACATAGACGGTTTTGCTGAATCTGGCCTCGACGAACATTGGACTGTTGATCACGAGGCCGAAGAAGATAGAGATGATGACTGGGAAGAAGAGCAGGAGCAGGATTGGGGTGATGATTGGGGAGAATACTGATAGGTGTTTGTTAATTAACATCGGCCTCTACTACGACAATATGCATAACCAGGCTCACGGAGAAGACCTATAACAGGCCCTCAGCCGTTCCGCGGATTCATCAAAAGGCAACCGCCCTCCCGTCTTACGACTAGGAGGGCGGCTTTCTTAAAAAATAGGAGCGCTGACGGAACCGCGCTCCAGGGGGGGCGAACTTCCAGCTCAGACGGTACCTTCGAGCTCCCGCCGCTATCGCCAGACGTTCTAAATACTGGCGCAAAGATAGGAATACCAATGGAAATAAGCAAACATCGTGAGGCTTCTCCTTTATGTCGCCAGACGGAAATCTTCCTAAGGATCCATGGCTTCTGTAGTTAAGATTAGACGCGGCAGAGATAAGAACCGTCTTCAAAAAGGAAGAGTTCACAAGGATGCCCTGCGCGGACCTGTTCGTTGAAGAAGCGGAAGGGATGGCTTCCGCTGTTCTTCGTTGCTGAACTCTTGTTTCAGAGTGACGTGTATGGATTCAGCTGTTATTTAAATCAAGGGCATTTAAATGTACAAATACACTTTCGTAATAGGTCCTATTTTCATTTGTATCTAATTTGCGAAGCGGCATTTCCAGAAGGGTCTCACTGCTTGTCCGTGTTAGGCTGAATTCCTGCATAAGGCTATCAATAGCATCAACTTCCGTTTGAGAATATCGAATCACTGTAATCAAATCATTGATGCCGACCTTATTCCTTTCAAGCTCGTCATATGCTACAAGATAGCGCTGCACCGTGTCAAGGCACGCTTTAAGGCAGTCTTCCAATCCCATTTGTATTTCTAGCTTAACCATAACTCTCAATATTATAGTCTTAGACATTCAATAGGATGATGGGGATGTCGCACTCCTTTGCCCGCTCCTCCAGCAGGCGCCAACCTGCCTGGTCCGGCTCCGGAAGTCCTTCGATGATGACGGCCCGAACGAACTTGCGGTTGACCATGCCGCGTGCTTTGTTGAGGATGACAAGGAGGTCGGGGTTCTTCTGTTTGACGGTATGCAGCCTGGTGAAACCCGACGTGTTCTGTACGAGCGCCTGGAGGGCCTCGCAATGACCGATCAGGGAGATGAACGCAACATTGGTGTACCACTTGCTCAGGAGGTCGGACACCATCTGGGCCGCGAGATAGAGCGCACTTTCCTTGTCGGCGGCGCAGACGCGCTGGACGATTCCTTTTTCGAAACCGGGGATTTGTTCGAGATAATCTGCCATAATCTTTTTTTCGGCAAAGGTATAGCGACCTTCGGCAAAAAAGTGGCAGATTCTAAATAATCATTAAATAATAATCTGCAGATGGGATGATTCTCAATATCGTAGAGTTCTGGATCGGTAATGAGTTGCCGAACTCTTTTATGAAAGATTATTTAAATATATTGATATATTTTTCTTCAAAGTCCGGACACATATATGCAGTGAGTTCTTCCCATTCAAGAGCTATGATATGGCTTTGACCTTCTACTAGATTATCAGAAAATGACTTAAATTCCTTTTTCGGACCCGGATTTGCTTCGGGATAGATGAATACGACAAATGAACAACTATCCGCTTTCAAAGCATTCCTAAAAAGTTGATAATGCTTGTTAAATGAGATTCTCGGATTTGAAAACTCGTCCTGTTTAGTCGAGATAATGTCTTGTTTGCATTGTAGAGTAAAATAGGGGTTTTCTTTTAGCAATATTTTATATCCCTTCTCCACATACGCACAATGATTTGCGATTGCTTGGCAAGAGGTGTCTTTGTTTATACTCCATCCGCCAAAAGAGGATTCCGTAAACTTTATTTCAAAGAAGATTTTGGTTTTTTCGTCTAGAATGAAGAAATCGAATTGGCTCTTTTCCCCCCGCCCCCTATACTTGGCGATTCTTTTAAACTCTTCTGTAGCTGCGGTATCTTCATATTCAAAATAGCATTTTGCTCCTTTTGTGATGCTGGGGCCGATTTTTTCTCTTACGAAGTTAACCATCTTTTCATTAGCATATCCAAAGTTGGATGCGGAATCAAACGACATCATTGGGCGGAAGAAATTGTAGCACATTACCTGTGACGAGTTTAAATGCCTGGCCATAGAGTGAACCTTTCCTACAAGGCGATCAAAATCTTCACTTCCATAGAGAATACCAAAATTCTTTATAACGTCAGCATCGGTTTCACCGTCTTTTAGATCGATGATATACCCATGCGTAGCCGAGGTGCCATCTTTGTGTTTCCTAGTATATCCATCGATTCGGGATTCATCCTTTTTTTTGAGATAATCGGTCAATCCTTTTTCCCATTTGTCTTTGAATTCTTTCTGTGTCATAGTATAGTGTGCATTGTATTTTAACTCCTTCTTCATTCAAGGAAGAGATATCAAAGATACGTATTATATCAATCATTTTTATAACCTATTCTTGTTCTGTCTTTCTTTTGAAGTAGTTCTTCGGAGCAGTAACCGAGAATCTGGTCGAATGAAACAGCTTTCCCATAGAGGATGGCCGTGATTGACCGCTTCCGGGAAATGTTTTCTATCTGACCTCCGCTGAAAGCATACCTTGAAGCGAGGATAGCTATTTCCTCGTCTGGAAGATCCGGCATCATTTCCTTCCAGATCTTGCGACGCAGTTCGGCGGTCGGATTCTCAAATTTGACTTTGTAGAGGAACCTTCTTTCGAAGGCCGGGTCAAGATTCTCGGAGAGGTTCGTCGTCGCTATCATGATTCCGTCCAGTTTCTCCATTTCCTGAAGGATGATGTTCTGCATGGAGTTGCCCATACGGTCCACGGCCTTTTCTGCTCCCCGCATTCTTTTCCCCAGAATAGCGTCCGCTTCATTGAACAGAAGAATCGGGGCCTTCTTGTTTCTCCGGACCGAACGTCTGTAGTTTTCAAATACTCTTCTCGTGTTCTTTTCGGTTTCTCCAACGTAGCAGTTCATCAGTGCTGCCACGTCAACCTCCAACAATTCCCGTCCGCTTTGCTTCGCCAACTGATACACGCTTTCCGTTTTCCCGGTACCGGGAGCGCCATAGAACAAGCAGGTAAACCCTTCGCGCATACCGTTACTGCGCAGGCTTCTTTTCAGTTCGTTATAGTGATCCTCCTCCAGCAGGTTGACTAACGTATCTATGTTCGTCCTGACACTGTCCGGGAAGAACAATTCCTTTGTTCTTATTGATTCCGGATAGATGATTCCTGCCGCTGATGCGGTCTCTTCAAGAAGTTCGGGCGCGTCTTCGCATATTTCAACAATAACATTCTCTTTCAGCCTGATCCGGCCTTTGGTGACCATTCCATCGCTGGAGTCGAATTCTATCACATTGTTTTTCTGCAGTTTTGTGCATTCTCCTGAAATGCGATTCCTCAGGTAGGAGTATTCATTGTCGTCAAACGCCTTTCGGAAAGACAGGATGCTGTAGCTCTCTTCATTGTCGGTTAGCCTTGCCACTGCCAGAAGAAAGAACAGGTATTTTTCCGCGATATGCATATCGCAGATTCCATATTGCTTGTATACTCTTGATATTCCGGCCATCGGGTTCTCGTTCATGGCGCTCTCTGCATCTTCAACGGCCTCTTCGATACTGTATTCTTTTTGATTTACATAATCGATGAAATCTTCAAGCTGGAAAATGATGGATACTGTACCCATGTTCTCGAATGAGGGTTTCTCATAAGCCTCGTTTTTGCGGAGCGAATCAAAAACCATCCGTGGTATTCTGAATCTCCCTTCCGGGCTCATCCGAATCAGCCTTTTTTTACGAAGGGCTTCGTAGTCCGAGCTGTAGGAAAACGCTTTTAGCGTCGTTATCTCCAGATGTTTGGCGAACTCGTTTATGTCCGAATAATGGAATCCTGTAAAATCGCACATGGCCGAAAACAGAAATGCCTGCATTGATGAGATGCCAAGAACCCTCGATACGGCATGGAGGTCCTCCTTCACGTCGTTCATTTTCTCTTCCCGGAAGTGTGTTCTGTCGCAATTGTCTTTCTCGATGACGGTGGTTACTATCCTGTCCATCCTGGATAGGATAGAATCACTTTCCCGCTTCTTTCGTCGTTGAACTCTTGCCTCATCGAGACCCTTCATGGCGGCGTGATACAACTCCCGATAATGGCTTAGGTCACCGTTCTCAATCGAATCCAATAGAAGCAGTGTGTTCTCCAAAGCCTCCTTGTGGTCCGAAAAGATGCCGGCCATCTCGGTCTCCGTCTTGAAGAACTCCTGCTGGGTGAACCGTATCCTGTCTTTGTCATCCGGCTCCCGATGCATTTTCTTGCACATCATCGCGTCCTGGTCCGGGCCGTCTTCTCTGACAAGAAAATGGACGTCGTTCGTCGCTACAACCCTGATTCCCTGTTGGGCGCCTGTCTTGAAAAGAGCGTCGTTGACTGCTCTCTGTTTTTCAAGAAGGTCCTGCCCGAAGTCAGGTATGTCTGACTTGTGTTCGGAGACTTCCAGATAAAAGTCTTTCCCGAACAGTTGTCTGTACCAGGCAAGCGCTTTTTCGGCCGCCTCGAATTGCCTGTCAAGAATCAATTGGGGTATCTCGCCTCCGATACAGGCCGTTGTGCAGATAAGCCCTTCGTGATACCTTTCAAGCAGGTCATGGGATATCCTCGGCCTCGTTCCGTAGGTCCGTCCTTCTCTCGATAGCTCATACAGTTTCAACAAGTTGCTGAAGCCCGTCTCATTCTTGGCTATCAGGATGACATGAAAGGTCTTCGTATACGCCGTCCCTCTTTTATCATGTGGATAATGATTCGTCAGATAGAACTCGCACCCGAAAACGGGTTTGACAGACGGATGTTTCTTAGCCGAGTCTATCATTTCGGGAATGCCCGAAATCTCGCCATGGTCGGTAATCGCCAGTCCCGGCATCCCCAATTCCTCGGCTTTCTGGAAGTACTCTTCGACGGTGGAATACCCGTCAAAAGGAGAATGCGTGCTGTGTACGTGCAGATGGATGAATGACATGGTATCTATTGTTTTTTATTGTCTGTTGTGTTGATTTCCGACTGCAATGATACGGGGATCTTCGGCAATAAAGTGGCGTATCCGAAAAATAGTGGCCGATTCTGCCTTCTGCCTGTTTTTTGCCGAAACTATGATTATCTTTGCTTTGGAAAGCGAAACAGAATACACGCAGAACACTTAGTTTTATGGCAAAGAATTACTTCAAGAGCTATATCTGGCTGTTGGAAACACTCCAAAGTCACGGCAGGCTGACACTGAAAGAACTGCAGGACCTCTGGCTCCGAAGCAGCGTCAATGACGAAGAGAAGGATTTGGCTCCCAGAACGTTCTCGAACCACGTTCAGGCAATTGCCGACATCTTCGGAATAGACATTGTATGCGACCGCCGTGACAACACATATCGTATTGACAACGAAGGTGATATTGGCGGCTGTGACGTACGTGAATGGATGCTGGAGGCGCTGAGCTTGAACAGTCTCCTGAACGAGAGTGCGGGCATGAAGGATCGTATCCTGTTCGAGAATGTCCCGTCCAGTCACAAGCATCTTACGACCGTCATCCAGGCGATGCGCGGCAAGCGCGTACTTGAGGTAAAGTATAGAAGCTTCCGCAAGGATTACGATGAAAGCCTGACCCTGGAACCCTGGTGTCTACGGGAATTCAAGAAGCGCTGGTACCTGTTCGCCCATCGTGATGGGATAGAGGACGTCCACATGTATGCGCTCGACAGAATCATTTCGGCTGCCGTCGGCAAAGGCAAGTTCAAGTTACCGAAAAAGTTCAACGCCCACGAACTGTTCTCCGGCGTGTATGGTACTCGCATATACGGCGACATGAGATGCGAGACGGTCCTTCTCAAGGCGGATGCTATGCAGTCAAAGTATTTCAGGACACTGCCGTTGCACAGTTCTCAAGAAGAGATAGAAACAACCGAGGATCACTCGGTATTCAAATACTTCATCACCCCGGATTATGACTTTAAGCAGGATGTCCTCTCATTCGGTGCAAGCGTTGAGATTCTTGAACCCGAACATTTGAGAAAAGAACTGGGTGAGATTATTTCAAAAATGAATGGTAAATATTATAATTCTTTGTAATAGCTTTAGTTTATACCAAAGAAAGATAGTATTTATAGTATTTGTGTGGTAAATATGATATTTGTTTTTTTGTGATAAGTAAGATAAAATCGCTATGTCGAGGCTTGAATCAAGTAATCTTGAGGAGGACCTTGTCGAAGAGTTGAAGATTTGGAAACAGGTGTTCCTTTTGGTGTATGGACTCGCCATCTCTTTTTCTGAAACGATTTGTGTCATAGTCGATAATCTTGATGAGCATATATTCAATTTTATGGATATGATCAACAACAAGATCTATGAAGAAAAACGATCACGGACACAGGCACTTAATAAAAGCAAGACTATTCGGCGAGGCCGAATTGAGAAGAAATGACGTATTGCGGAACGGTTTATAGAGTTCAATATCCTGAGTGAGATCGTGAACTCTAAGTAGGCATTATTTAAAAGAACATTATTGACATATTATGATAAAGGAACAAGAAAAGAAAGTCTCTCTGACAGTTGATCCCACACAGTCAGAATGCGGTCAGCCATTTGATGATGTTTTTTGAATGACGAATTCGTCTGGCTTCCGGATTATCATATACGCGTGGAACAACGTAAAGAGCGTAGACGTCGCGTTAAACTCTGGAATGAAGAACGGGAAAAACTACGACCACGGAAAACACCATGGTCAGAACTTGCGAGGGAAAAACGAAAAACACTTGCTTCTTTTGGATATACTGAAAAACTATGGGAACAACTAAGTATGGAAACTCAGCAGTTCGTCATTAATAAGCATTTCGGCAAGCCATGCGATGTTTGAACACTGCTCAAACTGTTTTTGAATAACCTTGAATAACACTTCAGATAATCATTTTTGTTCGATGTGAGCGATTTGTTTTCGTTGTTCTAAAACGACAATACATTATAGTACTATGGCTTGGAAAAAAAATGCATACTATTGGACAACGGGCAATTTGCTGAAGCTCTGGCTCCCGAGATTGTTTCGGCTAGCAGAAGCACGAAAACCTGCACGATAAAGCCATTTTTTGATTTGTTCCTTCATGATATCAGTCAGTCAAAATGATTGTCCAGCTGCCTTCTTCAGTGTGGAGATGGCGGGCCTTAAGCATACGCTCTCCAAGGAACCATGTGTATTGTGATTCGTCTTGGTCAGCAATATCAGCTTCTCCATGGTATTTTGTCAAAACGGAAACGATTTTTTCAATCACGCTCTCATCCTTTCTTGAAGTAACGAGTGTGGCAGATTGAATCTTCTCCTTGTCATATTGAAGATTCATCCCCAATGGAATTCCACAAAGGGATACGATGCAAAAAGCACGGCCGTCCTGTCCCCTGAAACTGTCGAAGTCAACATCAATATCGGGCTGTTCGTTCAAAACTTTTAAATAATTGTCAATCGGCAGGGACAGGTCTACGCCGAAGAACGTCGAATCAATAAGTGATTTCCTAAGTCTGGGATCGATGAACTCTTCCGAGCAGAGATACAAGCTGCCGGCAAATACCTCATTACCATAGAGGTAAGCCTGGCGATGCAGGATTTCGCAGTAGAGCAGGTTCTGGAGCAAGCACTTTGCGTTTTCATCGTTCGTTTCGAGACAATGGCGGACATACGTGTCAGCACAGAGGGCCTTGACTTTGTCGTAATAGTTGTTGGCGATTATGCTGAAAGATGACAGTCCGTGCGTATCCTGTACATAAAGCCTCCAGGCAATCCAACACTCCAGAATGTAACGCGTATAGCGCTTCGATTCAAGAATTTCCCCCAATAAGACAGATCCGTTCCAATGGTCAAACTTGGCATATTCCAGTGCCAGAATTGCCCGCCGGTCGATGTCGGGTTCTGATAGAACTACTGCCCTGAAATGCGACAGTTGCTCTTCAGACAGCGCATTTGCCACAGAATCCTGCATGTTGATCCGGATGATGGCATCTATTTCCGGAACGAACTGGCGTTTGTCGTACCAAGACCAGAAGCCCTTCTCAAAGTGATCAAGCATGGCCTCAGAGGCTACCTGCGGAAGAGATTGAAAGTACTCGACATATTGTCCATACGACTGGCTGAAAAGCGAATCTTCACTGTCATCACCATTGAATTCAGCGTAAGCTCTTTTTAGCCGTTTGGCAGCAGAGAGGACCCTCGCATCTGGAAAGGCAGCTGATAGCAGACTATCTGACAGTATTGGCTGCGTCTCTCTAATTATCTCAAGCGTATCCCTGCGGGAAAGAGAATCTCCCTCCACCATCCAGGTTGCACGATGGAACAACTCATAAGAATGAGCGACGCGGTTTGCCAACGAGACCGTGTTGAATAGCATTTGTACATTTTTGACCATTTCTTGCCCGACGATATCCTTGTTTGGAAGATAAAAGGCCTCCTCGGCGGTTGTGGCCTCTATAAAATAACTCTCTATATCATAGTCCACATCAAAACTATCCTCAATGGCTGACCGGGATGTGATTTCCTGTTCGCAAAGAACGATAGGAGTTGCAGCAGGAAGCGACTGAATGACGGCAACGCCGTTGCGCTCCTCGAAGCTATCCATCACATTGGTAGATTCGACAGGACCATTATTTGACTTGCAACCCGAGAAGAGTAACAAGAAAACGAGAAAGGTAAATATGGTTCGGTTCATGGCTTTAGCCTTTATTCTTCTGCAAATTTCCCCAGAAACAACTCTATCTCAAAGCATTTTACGGGTGTGTGTACGAAGTACCCGGCAGGATGTATGAAGCCCCGGAATACGGCTCATTTCATACAGTATTTATCGATTCCGTACAGTTTTATTTCTATGGCTTGAGGAATGGTGGAAAAGAAAGTGTAACTTTGTCAAAAGAGATGGGCGCACACCTTGTCATATCAAAGGGAACAGAACTGCTGCGGGTGCCGGCAGAGCGGCTGATTTATATCGCTGCCGACGGCAACTACTCTAATGTCGTGACACAAGATGGGCGCAAGGCGCTGGTCTCTTTCCAACTGGGGCAGATTGAAGATATGATCGATACGCAGCTGGGAGAAGAAGGCAGCCGGTTCTCACGGATGGGAAGGGGTTTGATCATCAATATGGATTTTGTTTACTCTATCGATATATCAAAACAGACGGTGGTCCTCTCAGACTGTCTTCACTTCCGCCAAGAACTGAACGCATCTCGTGAAGTGCTCATCAAACTCAAGGCGTACATCGACGCAATGACGCAAAACTATGACGGATAACAAAAACAACATACAGGACGACGAGTTCCGGGTACTCGGGCACCGACAGAAAAAGCCTGTCGAACCGGAACTTACTCCCACACCGCATAAGTGGGCGGGTTTAGTGTCGCTGCTGCTGATATTAGTCATCGGACTGCTTATCTATTTCAACTGGCCCAAGAGTGTTAGTCCGGAAATTGATCCGGTAGTATTTGACCCGATACCTGTGATAGTAGAACCGGAGCCCGATAAGCTGTCGCTTGGCAACATTCCAGATTCTTTGGGAATGGTAGTCGTTGAAAAGGTGGACACCACTATCAACGACGTGCAGCTTGCTCTCTACATTCCCCATAACACGACTCCACGACTTACCGTCGGCGCGCCGGACACTGAAACCCGCAAGGCTCTCCTTGCCTTCCAGGCTGCTGATATCCGCGCAGACAACCGCAAAATTCTCGGCGCATTTGTACTCAAAGGAGAACCCTTGGCCTGGGGTCTCTCCAAGAAAGGCTACTGCGCCATTATCGACGAAACGGTGACAATAGGTGTCGCGGACAACTCACCCCTCTTCGAAGAAGCCACAAAAAAGGGTGGATACTTCTTCCGACAGTATGGGCTGGTGGATAATGGCAAACTTGTGGAGAATGAACCCAAAAACAAGACCATGCGCAAAGCCCTTTGCGATCGGAACGGACAAATCTTTGTGGCCGTCAGCATGACAGATGAGTCCATGCACGACTTCGCTCAAGCGCTGGTGGACCTCGGAGTGGACAACGCCATCTATCTGGTGGGAAGCCATTCCGCATTCGGCTGGTGGAGAAGCGAGGCTGGCGAGATTGAATACTTCAGCCAGGATAAGCATCGGGCTTCGTTTAGGAATGAGAGTTATGTGGTGTGGGAATCTTTTTATAACTAAAGAATCCAAAAATAGACTATTATGTAATCCAGTAGTTACAGATTAAAGCAATGAATACTCTTAACGACATTAGTAACATTAAAGATAAGTACCGATATAAAACCTTATATCCTCGTTACAATTTGCCTCTTCCAGATGATGATTTAGTAAATAAGGGCGTTTTTAAATGCCCGCTTTGCGGAAAAGAAAGGAATCCTGATAATGCTTTTATTGACTATATTGACGGACCTGTGGAAAATAGAGATTGGGATATTCAAGGACGCTTAATAACAGTCCAAAAAACAATTCCCAGAATTCCTGTGAGGATTTGTTCTGAATGCCACTTCAAAAGAATTCCCAATAGTAAAGATGACCGTTATTTTACGGTTTCACTAATTCTATTAATTGCAATATGGATCTTTTTATGCATTTATTTGGGTATTAAGGACGGCTCGTTCATTTTTGTATACGATTGTCTCCTCCGTCCTTTTTTTTTAGCGTTGGGGTTATATGTGGTTTTTGCTTTGTTCCATGGTCTTATATCACTGATAAAGTATCCTCATTTAAAAACAATAGAAAGTATAAGCATGAAAGAGGCTGCTAAGAATAATGCATTATAGCCCGGTTATTTCATTTTAATACTGATTATATGGAAATTCCGCAGCAAAGTGACCCCCTTGTTCTCTTTTCAACGTGACTGTCCTTTCCGGATTTAGGTTGACTCCGGATGGAGTCTATCCCTGATAGAAGTTGACTCTGGTTTACGTTATTACTGGTATAGGTTGACTTTCGTCCTTATCCCTGTTTTTGGTTGTCTTACCAGGTCTTATCCCGTTCAGGGGTTGACTGACGGCCGTAGGCCGGAGGGAGACCCCTGAACGACAGGCAAAGGTAAACTATTTTCAGGGATTTCCAATGCCTGTTTCTCCCGGATCGCCTTCTCTCGGTAACTGGTCCAGTGCTTTTTGATTTTCCCTTCACAGAAGGCAGCCATGGACGGTGTCATCATGTCGATACTCATATGGGGGCGTTCGTTATTGTAGAAGTCCACGGCATGGGCCACTGCTGCCAAGACCTCATCAATGCGGGAGAACCGCATATCCTTAAGAAGTTCGTTCTTCATCGTGTTGTTGATACGCTCCGCCTGAGCGTTGTCCTTAGGGTCTCCTGATTCCGTCATGCTGATGCTGATATGATTGTCATTCAGCAGTTTTATATAGTCCAAACTCGCATACTGACAGCCGCGATCAGAGTGATGGATGAGCTTGATGTCCGCTTTCCCCTCAATCCTTTTCAATGCCATTTTAAGTGCCTCGATAGGATAGGCGGTTTCCAGCGTTGGACCGACGCTCCATCCTGCGATTTCCTCGGTATAGGCATCCAGAATGAGCGACAGATAACAGAATATATAATGCCAGATGTCCAGCCAGATTGTGATGTATGTGATATCGCTTACCCAAAGCTGGTTCGGTGCCGTAGGGATATAGTCTTTTACTAGGTTAGGGTATGTTGGAAGGCCATGCGACGAGTCTGTTGTCCTAGGTCTCCGCACCTTCAACCGGACTTTCAGGTTGTGCTCATTGATGATATCCACGAACCGGTCGCGCCCGATGGGGTCATTGTACTTGAAGTCGCGCCTGTACATGCGCCAAAGCTTGACTCCACCTATTCCTGGATCTTTCTTCCGGATACCCTTGATGTACTCCAGAGCAAAGGACTCCCTGGCCACGCGAGCCATTACCTTTGATTCGTCGTGCTTGTAATAGGCCTGCTTCGTTACGCCAAACAGTTCGCAAAGATATTGAACCTCATATCGTTTTGGGTTCTTTGCGCGCAGGTTGTCTACTGCTTGGCGCCAGCTTTTTTTCGAATCTGGATGTTGAACTTGGCTTCGGCAACGTTGATGAGTTCGTCATACGCTTCCGCCTTGGTCAGCTGCGCCCGAAGTCTCTTGAGTTCAGCCTGGAGTTCCTAAACATCTTGGGGAAGTCCCTCTGCAGGAACCTCCGGAGAAGGAGTAGGAGACGGCCTTGTTGCTTTACCTCGTTTCATGGATGCTACTTGCGGGTTTTCCGCTACAAAGTTAGCAATCCATCGGCGAATTGTACTAGGATCGACTTCGGGAATCAATCGAGAAAGTCTCTTTTTCCCAAAACCGGTCTGTAAATACAACTCAATGACACGGTCATAGTAGAGATCTCGTTTTCTGGTTTGATAAAGAAACATAGTTAGCTCGTGTTTTACGAGTCAACTTCAGTCCGATTTCAAACTGACCCCAATCTGTCCGATGAAAGTGCCCCCCTGGGTCATGTGGTAAGAATCCCAAATAGAAAGCAGGCTGAAGAGCTTTTTACTCTCTTCAGCCTGCTTTACGTTTTTCGATGAAAGAAGGAAAGGTGGGGGGTCAATTAAGACCGGACCAAGGGGGTCAATTTAC
>OCVV011161461.1_pt1 | contig 34505 bp, 58 predicted proteins | sample 1539721 | NCBI WGS metagenome assembly OCVV01 (sample SAMN02144230, study PRJEB22623) | gut metagenome | biome: sheep rumen | host: Ovis aries | place: New Zealand | reverse complement strand
ATATCTTATAAAAGACAAAAACTTTTTTGACCACCCCTACGGGTCGCCACACTACAATAGGGTACATTATTTGCTTGATAAAAGAAAAAGTCATATACTTAATCATTAAATAAATAACTCTTGTTATATGACTTTAAAATAATTATATATAGTGTTGTATCTTTTACTCTTGCAATGTTCTTCTATTAAATAAATATATCATTTATTTTTTAGTTGTTTTCTTTGTATTCTTTTTAGGTTCTTCAGTTGAGATAGTACCATCTTCATTACTTGATGATTCATCATTTACATCATCAGTAGTAGTACCCTCATCATCACTACCCTCATCTTCTGATACATTATTAGTTTCATCTGTACTTGTTATTGATTCTTCATCTTCAACATATTCAACAGCAACACCTGCTTCGATAAGTTCTTTACCACGTTCATCTGGAACAGTACATGGATTAACTGGGGTACCATCTTCATTAATTAATGTAGGATATACTTTAGTACCATTGAATCTTAAACTATTGTATCTTGTAGTAATAATAACTTTCATATTGACACCTCCTCATATATTATTATTATTTATATAAAATAGCTACTGCTAATTTATATCTTCTTTTTCTTTTGGAATCTTCCATGTATCTCATCATGATGTGCATGACATAATGCTCTTAAGTTATTGTAATCTAATCTTCTTTCCCAACCTTCAGTAGTTGATAGCCATTTAACATGGTGAACTTCTACTGCCACTTTAACTCTATAATTAGGATTAGTCTGTTTAATTTCTAAACATCTTTCACATTTATATTGTTGATCTTGTAAATATTTTTCTTTTAATAACTTCCAATCATTTGAATTATAGAATTGTTGGTGCTCTTTATTTCTTTTAAATTTATTGTAATTATAATCATATTTCTTTTTAGATTCTTTTAATTGTTTCACTCTATTCTTTTCATATGATTCTTGACATGCACTACAATACTTTAATGGATATGGTATTAACTGACCACATCTTCTACATATTTTCATAACCATTTGATTATCCTCACAATCATTATAAAAAGGTACTGAATAAATCAATACCTTTCTAAATATCATAAAATAGGCGAACTTTTTATGTATTTTATGACAATACCATAATACCACATAATTTTGTGACATTTTTGGACATTTGCGGCCAAAAGTGGCCAAAAGTGTCCATTTGTGGCCAAAAGTGGCCAAATTAGGCCAAAATAGGACATGAATAATAAAAAAATATAGATTTTACTCTATATTTCTACTATTTTAATTAATCTTATTGCTATATCATGTAATCTTCTAACATGTCGTTCTGATACTTTTAATATGTCAGCTACTTCTTTATATGTATTGTTTTCTAAGTAAATATGCTGAATAATAAGTTGTAATCTTGAATCTTCTAGGGTGTCTATTGAAGATTCTATTTTCATTTTTGCATTTTCTATTTTAATTATTTTTCTTACAATTAAATCTTTATATTTTTCTTGTTGTGCTATTAAATCTATGATGTCTTGTCCAACTGTTCCTTTCGGACTATCTGATATTGTACTAGATTTAATACTATTTAATTTTATTGTTATTCTCTCTAATTTTAATTCCAAATCTTCTTTTTGTTTTGTTAACCAATAATATTTAGATAATAATTTCTTTTTCTTTTCCAATATTTTAGATCTTTTATTCTTTTGTTCCATTGTGACACCCTTTCTAATTCTATTTCACTGTTATCTTATTTAAATAATATAATCGTTCTTTTATTTCTATTAATTCATTTATTAATGATTCTAAATGATCTATAGATGAATATGTTACATTCACAATATAATCTTTTAATTTATATTTCATTATTACTCACCTTTGCCTTCTAAATTAATTATATCTTTTAAAGAAATTAATTGTATGCTTTTTAATTCGTATGGTAATCCTATCTCATCATCATAATATATTTTTCCATTTTTAATATAATATTTTGTATAATTATGAGTAAACATTTTACCTTCTATTTCTTCTTCACAATCAACTAATTTTATTAATAATTCAATTATAGTCATATCTTATTCATCTCCTTTGCTTTTAAGATAATCTAAATAATCTATTATTTCATTAATTTTTTCATATGTATTTTCAAAATTAGTGTTTGCATATTCTCTATTAAGTTCTTTACTTTGTGACATTTCCAAACTAAACCAAGTAGATAATTTTTCAGGTATTTTCTTTTCTTCTATTCTAGGCAAACCATAACTTTCTCGTATATTATTTAGTGTTTTCTTTTTTTCTAATACTTCTATTTCATCATTTAGAATATTAAAATTATAAGATTCTAATAATGTCATATCTTTATCATCATAATAAGTACTGTCAGATTCATCATAAATATACTCTATTCCATAATATATTACTTTTTTTGGCACTTCTTCATTGTTGGCTATTTTATTTAATAAATCTATTACTTTCATTCTATTCCTCCTATTCTTCTAATATTTGTTGCAAGATAACCAATATGTTATATTGCACCTATGTAATTTTTATTTTTCTTTTATTTTATAATACTTAATTTATTATTTTTTTATCTTGATACTTTTTGCTATTTTTTAAATGCATCTTTTAGTGATTTTCCTAACTCATAATATGCCATTTGTAATTCATATAATGAGTATTTAAATGATTCTTTATATTTCTTAATATAATCGTTAATTTCAGATGTTGACATTCCATTTTTTTCTAGTTCTTTTCTTAAATTGATTAATGGATCTACTGGTTTTTTTACTGTTACTGATGCTATTACTGATATTGAAAATAGAAACAATAATCCTAATATGATATCAATTATTATCATAATTCTTCACTTCTTCCATATTTAATTTTTTCTAATTTTTTCTTTTTTTCTGTAGTTGATGTCATTGTATAAATTGCTGTTGTTTTTATATCTGAATGTCCTAATATATCTTTTAATTCATCTAAATCTATTCCATTTTCTTTACATTTCTTTGCAAATAAATGTCTCCATGAATGTGGATGGATTTTATCAGGATTTATTTTAGCAGCTCTTGCTATTTTCTTTAATCTTCTCCATATTGTTGTACTACATATCATTTGTCCTGGTTTTTCTGGACTCTTAAATATATATCCTTCAGTAATATTATTTTTCTTACAATAGTTAATTAACTTTCTTCGTAATTCATTTGTTAATATAATTACTCTTTCTTTTCCCTTATTTTCTACTCTTTTAATAATATTACTTTCTAGTGATTCTACTGTAAAATATTTTAGTTCATATACTCTGCAGCCACAATGTGCAAAACATTCCATAATCATATACATATCTTCTAAATCCAATTTCTTAGCCCATCTTAACATTCTATTATGTTCTTGTTCCCATATTGGATCATCAATAGATGTTTTTATTTGTGTTTTAAATTTTTTTAAAGTGCAATCATTATATCCTATATATTTCAAAAATTTATTAATTTCAATTATATATTTATTTCTAGAATTAACCGCAAATGATTCAGCTAAATAATCTTTATAATTTAACATTAAACTTTTATTTATTGTAAATTCATCTTCTGTAATCCAATCAATAAACAATTGAACTCCATGCCTATAATCAATTAATGTTTTTTTAGCATATTCATCTAATCGTTGTTGTTCTATCCATTCATCTAATTTTTTACCTATTTCTTCTTTAGTCATGATCACACCTCAATCCTTTTTATTTATCTTGATAATAATCTTCTACTGTACCATCTAAATCATTAAATAATATCATTATTTCAGTTTCCCATTTTGAATTAGATGGAATAAAATTCTTACTTAATATATTTGCTAAATTTTTCCAATCTATATATGCTAGTTCTGGTGCTCTATAACATGCATCAGTTTTTATGTTATTAATTGCAATAATAATTCCTTCTTTTTTATCTTTGTCAAATGTACATTTTTCTTTTATTATATTTATTATGTCATCTGCGATTTTTATTATATTTCTCATTCTTTTTCCTCCTAGATAATATTTTTACATTTTCTCTATAATCATTTATATCTAAAAAGTGGGGTACATTTATTATTAATTCTGCTTTATCTATGTTGTCAATTTCATTTAATTCATCTATTGGTTTGACAAATAATTCTGCTGCTTTTTCTAAACTACTATTTTTCATATTCAATTCCTTCTTCTTCTATTTTATGCACTACATATTTTTTGTTTATTTCTTGAAATATTTTTAAAACTTCATATTTATTTTCATATTTACAATATGTCTCAATCATTTGTAATAATCCTACATTTTCTTTTGAACATCTTTCATATTCTTTTCTGTAATCATATTCTTTATTTATTGTTTCTACTGTTTCATCTTTAGTATAAATATTACTTACAATATAGTTATCTAATCTATCTACTGTAATACTACAAGTATTTAATTTATCTGCACTTATTCTAATTTCATCTAATTTTGGTTTTAAATCTTCTCGTAATCCTTTCAAACTTTCATTTATTTGTTTTTGTGTTTCTATAAAACCTTCTAATAATTCTTTTATCTTTAACATAATCTATTTAATCTCCTTATATTTTTTTAATAATTCATTATATTTTTTTATAGCATTTAAATACTTTTCGTTTTTTTTAAATTCACGGTATGCATTTAATATAAATGGTTTAGTAAATTTTTCAATAGCCGATTTTTTTGTATAACCACTTGTAATTGATAAACCACATAAAGGATCTATTACATACCACCATTTATCTTTATCGTTATAATATACAAATATCGATTCTGTTTCTATATTTTTAAAATATCCTAACACTTCTGTTATTTTTGCAAATTCCAATCCAACAATATCATTTTTAGTCATTACTTTAAATGTTTTTCTTATCATAATTCTTCCAACCTTTTTTTAAAATCTTTTGCCACTAAACATGGTAATTCATAAATATATTTATCTCAGTTTAATTTAATATAATCAAATAATTGATCATATTTTAATATCATTTCACATTTATCAGGATATAATAATCCATATTTCGTTTTAGTTGAGCAATAATATTTACAATCATTAGGATTATAACTACAATGTATTGTTTTCATTATCTACTCCTGTCAAAAGATTTTTTAATGTAATTAATTTATGTAAAATCCATCTATCATCTTCTGTTGGTTGTTCTTGAATTATTGCTATTGTAAGTTCAAGAAATTTTAAAGTTTTTATCATCCTCATATATGTATTTATATATGCTTTTTCTAGTTCCTTATTGCGTTTTTGAACATTCTGTATAGCTTTTTTAATTTGTTTTTGTTGATCTGGCCATACAGAATATATACTTTCGGGAGACATTTCACCAGTAATTTCGTAATATTCTAATGTCTTATCAAACATATGTGATATTTTATTTAAATCCATATCCATATTAATACCTCCTATATATTGTTTTTAATTTATAAAATCCAAATATCTTTACATATCTTTGAATTCTCATAATATCAAAATCCATTCCTTTAGATATATTTTCAAAATTATTATTAAAGTATTCATGATATCTACCTGGATTGTTAACATTATTAATTCTTCCAGATCTATATGTAACTATATCTCCAAACTTTATATCTTTTATTTTCATTTTCATACCTCTTTTTTTCTATTATTTATTGCAAGATAACCACAATATTATATTGCACCTATGTAATCTTTAATTTTGATTTATTTTATAAGAATTAATTAACTATTTTTGGTTGTTGATACTTTTTCATATTTTTTTTAAGTTTTATTATCCCATTAATTTTAAAAATATTTCATTTGCTTCTTCATCATAAAATTCATTTATTATCATAATTTCTGTTGTTCCTCTAGGTTGTGCAACTATCAAACAACAATGATCCTTATTCTCTGATACATCAAATCCTATAGTAAATATTCCATTTAATAATTTATTAGGTTCTTTCATCATTTTATCTATTGTTTTAGTTTTTAATTCTTCTTTTCCCATATTTCACCATCCTATCAAAAAATATATTATTTCTTTCCATAATTTTATAGGTTCTTCTAAATCAGTATCTTTAGTATTTTTTTTAAATAATCCTAACTTAAACATCAAATTATGTGCTCTTAATTCACGTATATAGCTTGTCCTAGATCTTGTTATTGGATAATTAGCAGCTTGTCTTTTATTTATTACCTCATCTATTGTTGGTTTAATCTCTTTTCGTTCAATTAAATAACTATTTAATATTTTTGTATTTGTTTTTGTTATTCTCATTTATCATCATCTATTACATGAAAGAACAACAAAATTAGAATTAGAAGTATTTCACCAACAAACATTCCTAATATAAATTCCATATAATTATTTCTCCTCAATAAAATATTTTAAATTCTTATAGCAATGTTTACTATGTACTATGTCTTTTTCATTAGCCACTTCATCTCTAACATTATCTGTTAATGGATTATATACTTTATAATTTCTCCCTACAGGTAAATCTAAAACTTTTTCTCTAGGTAATTCTTTATATATTTTTTTTAATTCATATAATTTTTCTGTCATTGTGTTCCTCCTTCTTATATCTTTGAAATTCTTTTATTATTATTTCTTTTAAATTATTATTTTTAGAATAGCTTTTTATTAAACTTAATTCTTCTTCTAAATCTTTAATTTTTTGAACTAATTCTTTATTTTTATAAAGTTCATCATAATATAATTGTTCATAGTCTTTCATTTACTATTTTTCTTCTTTTATTTTCTATTTGTGCTATTATATATGCAGATTCTGTTAATTCTTTATCCTCATATCTTAATTTAAGACTATTCATAATTAATTCTTCTGCTTGAGTTATTGCTTTCAAATTACTAATATCAAAATTATTTTTATTTCCATCTAAGAATATCACTTTATAATTTTTTGGAATTAATCCATAATGTTGTTCATAAATATATCTATGTTTTAATTTCCAGGTATTTGGTTCCGATATTTTTATTTCTATATATCCTCCTTGATTTATTCGTTCCTCACCAATATTTCTATGATTACTAGGAATAGATCCTTTTTTAAAGGTTGTTTTCATACTGTTTAATTGACTTTGTTTAGACATATAATCATTCCATGTTTTACCTTTATTGTGTGGTATAGAATCTTTTTCAAATCTACCAGTTAAGCCACATTTTAATTTATTTCTTCTTCTAAAATTAATTATTTCTTTGGGTGGAATATTACTATTGAATTTATTATTAAACATATTTGCTAATTCTGGTGCTGTTTTTAAATAATTATTATTTACTAAAAACTCTTTTTGTTCTGCAGTAAATCTTATCATTTATTGCCTAATAATAAATTTGAAACATTATCATTTGTTTTATTTTCATTTATAAATTTTTGAGCTTCTAGTAATGTATGAGCATTATTGATAATTGTTTGTGCTACATTTGTAATAGCTTTACTTTTTTTTATTTCTAATTCAATATTATCGACATTTTTTAAATCTTTTATATCTGATAATCTTTCTAATTCAGTAAATAATAAATTATTTAAATCAGATAAACTTTTATTATGACTAGGATCATTTGCATTTATTTGTTTATTTTCCATGACAAAGGCCTCCTTTTTGTTTTTTTCTAATATTTTTTTTAATCTTCTTATACTTCTTAGTTTCCTACTATTAATTGCTTCTTTTGATACTCCCAATTCTTCAGCTATCTCATTGCCATTTTGTTCTTTATAACCATTTAATCCATATAATTTATAAATTACTATTTTATCCTTTTCATTAGGTAATTTATTTATTGCATACAACAATCTTTCGGATTCGAGCTTTTTTTCTATTTTCAATTCTACATTTTGATTATCATCTACAATTGTATCTATTAATTGTAAATCTTCAGCTAAATCTTGATACAAACTAATATCTGGGCCATTTTCATTAAATCTTTTTTTCATTGTCTTTGTATACATGAAATGTTTTATTTCATTTGCAATAGCTGTGCAAAAGAATGTAGAAATTTTAGCTCTTTTTTCATCATAATATTTTGCTGCTTTAATCATTCCAAGCAAACCAGCATCATAATAATCTTGTAATTCATCTTCTGTTGAATAATGTATATGTAATTCTTTAATAACTTGATAAATTAATCTAGTATTTTCTACAATTAAATTATCTATTTCTTCTTTACTTTTTTGCATACTCCTTAGGTATTAATCCTTCCTGAGCCATAACAAGTTTTAAACTATAATTTTCACTTTTTACAACATCTAATTGCATTTCTAATTTTTGTCTTTTATATTCAATATGTATTGCTATTGCAGCCATTATAATTGTTCCTATCATTCCTATCATATTTTCTCCTTCTTAGGTCTACCTCTTTTTTTCTTAGGTGTTATTAATTCATTTATTTCTTCTTCTGTATAAACCCTGTTATTATATTTTTTCCCTAATTGTTTTATTGTCTTAGATATTTCATTTAATAAAAATGGTCTATTTTCTTTTCCAATTAGTTTATTTTTATGTGTATTATATGTGTTTTCTATTTCATGTTCATTTTGTAGACTTCTTCTATATTTTCTTAATTTATGAATTTCTTTAATAACGTTTATACTAGCTTCATCGCTTAGTTCATTATTTTCAATTAAATGTAATAAGTCAGATAATTTATAATCAACATTTTGAATTTCAATAGATTGATTACTTATCATAATATCGATTTCTTCTAGTATCTTTACTGCTTCTTTTATCTTGTTAAATATTTCTTCATCTCTCATAAATATTAAAATACATTTCTTTCTTGTAAATAATTTTCAATTAAGTTTGGATCAGAACTTGAAATAATTTTATTATTATTACAAAATTTAACACTTACACTTCTACCAATATTATTGTAGACATTAAATTCTTTTATTTTATTTTTTTTATCATTTCCATTTACTACAATTGCCCTAGTACACATTGCCATATCCCAAAATAATTTTTCTCTTACAAAGGCAGCAAAATCTTGTCTCCATTGTTTTTGAGTAAAATCTATATTCATTTTTTTACAATTCCAGGTATTATTATATTTTTTAGCCATATCTATTCTCCCTTATCATGTTTTAAATATTCTTCAATTATAGTATTATTTAATTCTGTTCTAAATTCTTGATTTATTGGATGACAAACATCTTTATAACCATTTTCAGTTTTTACACTAGGCATTGCTACAAACATACCATTATCACCTTTTATAATTCTTGCGTTATGTACTGCAAAACATCCATTCAACACAAATGTTGCGAATGCTAATAATCTTTCATTGTTTTCAACCTTTTCAATTTTTATATCTTCTATTTTCATATAATTCCTCTTTTCTATTAAATTTTATTTTTTAGTTCTATGCATTTATAAAGTTGTTTATTTGTAAGTTTAACAATCCAATGAGTATGTAATCCTATCATTTTTCTTGGACCTTTTTCTTTTAACATTTTTTTAAATTTTTTATCTTCCATAAATTACTCCTATTTAAATTCTTTTAATAAATCTTCCATTTCTTTTATTTCTTCTTCAGTTGCTTTTTCAACATGTATTTTTTTGTCAAACCATTCGGGTTTAGATTCTACTTTATAATTCTTTTCTTCTTGATTATCTTCATCTTCAGTAATTTGTTCTAATGTTTCAAAACCTTTGGCTTTCCAATTTTTTAATATTCCATCCGCATAGCTAAATATTTTTTTATTATTCATAACTGAAATATTAATTGCGTGTTTAATAATTTCTTCTTTATATAACGACAACCACAACTCAATTTTTTGATATTCTATTGGTGATAATGTTCTATTGAAATTAGATTCTATATATTCATATATATTTATATTTTTAGTAGTAGTAGTTATATTATTATTTATTTTATTTTCTTTTTTTTTATTTTCTTTTTTTTTGTAATTTGTTTGTAATACGGTCGTATTACTATCGTTATTCGTTTGTTGTTCATTTGTTTCTTGTTTTTTAGCCCATCTTTTCCTTATATTTTCACGATTTTTATTAGATATTTCATTTATCTTTTCTAATCGTTGTAATACACTTTTTGAATAAAATTTATTTTTACTTATTTTAAATAAATCAAAATTATTTATTAAATTTTCTATTAAATTTTTATCTACTCTTAATTCAAATGCTAGTAGATCCAACTGATCAATATCTAAATATCCACCATTTTCATACAAGCACTCTATTATGCACCAGTAAAGACCGATGCCTTCCATTCCAAATTTCATATTCAAATTTTTAATTTTAATATCATTTCTCGCATTAAAATCATGTGAAAAATAATTATTTACTTTTTTAATAGACATCGCCTCCTTAACTACAAAATTGACTATTACTCCATAAAGTGTTATAATTAAGGAGTAAATTTGATTTGATTTACATTAGATTTATGAGTGGGCATACTTATAAATCTTTTATTTTTGTTTTTCATAATATTCAATAAAATATCCAATTATAAAACCTCCTACTGTTGCTGCAATTAAAAATGTTATTAAACCAAATATTGTAAATGTAGCCATTTTTTCTTTAATCCATGATATAACTGTTAATGTTAATAAATCATGAATAATAATATAAATACAGATACATAATAATATTAGTAAAATAACATTTAACCAATTCATTTTTCTATTTTTCATAAGTTCACCTATTCTTTCTAAATAGCTTGTCCATCAGACAATTAAATTTTTATAAAAATATATTTGATGGATCTTGTTTTAATTTTTTTACTTCTTCATGCGTATAAAAGCATTCAGGATTATCTTTAAAAATCTGATTGCATACATCATATAGTTTTTTTATTTTTTTCTTATTTTCTTCTTTGTTTAGATTCGGAAATATAAATATCATTTTTGTATTTCCAATAGTCGTTTGTTCCATATAAGCACCTCAATAAATTATATTTTTTTATGCTTGTCCTGTTGAATAAGTTTGCGAGACTCATTATTGAAATAATTCTTCAATAGTATAATTTTTATTTGTTTTATTATTGATCATATTTTTTAAGATTGATGCTTCTCTTGTTGTAAAACTTGACTTACCATTAATTTTTAAATTTACCGTACTTAATGATTTAATATTTAATGCTTCTGCAATTTCTGATTGTTTTATTTCAGCATCTTTTATTATTTCCTTTAAGTTATTCATTTTTTACTCCTTTCTATTTACGAATTTTCGTACATTATGGCTAAAAAAATTTTATCTTTCCTAACCTTAAACAAATTATATACGAAATATCGTATATTGTCAATAATAAATTTACGATTTTTCAAAAATTGTTTGATTTTTCGTATTTTTTATATTATAATTAAATACAGAAAGGAGTAGAAATATGTTGGAAGAACAATTAAAAAAAATAATTATTGATAAATATGGATCAATTAGAAAATTTGCAATCAAAATAGATGTACCATACACTACAATTGATAGTATATTAAAACGTGGTATTGATAATTCCAATGTTGGAAATGTTATTAAAATGTGCAAAGAACTTAATTTGTCAGTTGATAAATTGGTTGATGATAATGAAATCATTGATATAATTAATTTTGATAATGGAACAGTTTTAGACTCTTTTCGTGATACAATACAAATCCCTGTTCTAGGAACAATTAAAGCGGGTATAGAAATAGAAGCTCAACAAGATATTATAGAATATATAGATATACCTAAAGAATGGACAAAAGGAAATAAAAAATTTTATGGATTACAAATTAGCGGTGATTCAATGTTTCCTAAATATCAAGAAAAAGATATTGTAATATTTGAACAAACAAATGATTATACTATTGCAAATAAAAAAGATTGTGCTGTTATGGTTAATGGTTTTGATGCAACATTTAAAAATATAACTATTACTGAAGCAGGTATAACATTAGTACCTTTAAATCTAAATAATAGTGATAATTATCAACCAACGTTTTATAATAAAGAACAAATAGAACAACTACCAGTGAAAATTATCGGAATTGCTAGAGAAAAAAGAACAAGATTATAATTTGATAAAACATGCTAGTACAGGTGTTTTAAATAAATATTAGATGGGAGGTATAGCATGAAAAAATTATTAATTGGATTATTTAGCATAGTTATGATATTATGTACATCTGCATGTTCAAGTAATTCTAAAGATAAGGAAACAAATAATAAAGAATTAGTTCTAGCTACTGCACAAATTGCTTTAAAAGATTATAATATTAACTCAAAAACAAGTAATTCTTTAGATGATTGGACTATCACAAATATGGAATATGAGGATACTTATAGATGGACTGCAGTCACATATGATGAAAATAATAAAAGAATCAAATGTATATTTGAGTGGTCTGGAAAAGATAGTGAAGATTTAGTTTTAAAATATTTATTATATGCTGGTAATGAATATTATAATAAATTAAAGTAAAATAAAACTCCGTACTGGAATACGGAGTATAATGAAAAACCAAATAAGTCTCGCAAACTTATAAACAATATAATTGTATGGGTTTTTCTATACAATTATATCATAAAATTTAAGTAAAGGAAAGTGATATAATGTATAATAATTACAATTTTAGTGAGGAAGATTTATTTGCTATTTACCTAAGAAAAAGCCAAGCAGATGATCCAAATGAAGCAATTGAAGTTACTTTATCAAAACATAAAAATAGATTAATTGAAGTAATGAAAAGATATAATATAAAAGAAGAACAAGTAGTATTCTATGAAGAAGTTGTATCTGGCGATACAATTGCTGAAAGACCTCAAATGAAAAAATTATTAAACGATGTTAATAATAATTTATATAAAGGTGTGTTTGTAGTTGCAGTTGATAGATTTTCTCGTGGTGATTCAATTGATCAAGGTATAGTTAATAATTCATTTTATTATAGTGATACTTTGATAATAACACCAGATAAAATATTTGATATAGCCAATAATGATTTTGATAGAGAACAATTAGAATTTGGTTTATTTATATCCAAAAGAGAATATAATCTTATAAAAAAGAGAATGTTTAATGGTAGAATGGATAATGCTAAGCAAGGATACTTTGTTGGTTCTGAGTGTCCTTATGGTTATACTAAAAAAATATCAGAACAAAAAAAAGGATATATATTAGTTCCACATGATGTTGAAGCAGATATTTTAAAATCCATGTTTCAAAAAACAAAAGATGGGATGGGTACAACTGAATTAGCAAATTATTTAAATTCAATAAATGCTCCAACAAAAGTAAGCAAACAATGGACACCCGCCATGGTTAGAAGTATTTTAAAAAATCCTGTATATTATGGAATGATAAGATTTAATCACTATAAAAGTATTAAAAAAATAGAAAATGGGATTATTACTAAAAAAAGAGTTAAACAAGAAGATTGTATTTTTATTAAAGGAAAACATGAACCTTTAATTAGTAAAGAATTATTTGATGAGGTACAACAAGTTATGAAATCGAATTCAGTTAAAAAAGTAAAAAATAATTATACATTTAAAAATCCACTTGCTGGAATAATTAAATGTGGATATTGTCATGAACATTATGATGTTGAAAGAAATTTATTTAGGAGACCATATAAAAATGGTAGACAAGAAACATTACTTTGCCAATATTCAAAATGTAAAAATGTAGCTTCTGATTTAAATATTGTTGAAGATAAAATTATTGATGGATTAAAATATATACTAAAACAATATAAATATTATTTAGATAATTATGAAAGAGAATTTATTAAAGAACAAGATAATTTTCAAAATGAAATTGAATATATAAAAAAAGAATTAGAAAAAAATAAAAAACAATTGAATAATGCAAAAAAATATTATGAATTAGAAGATTATACTAGAGAAGAATATTTAGAAAGAAAAAATATGTTAGAACCAATTATATTAAATTTAGAATCAAAATTAAATGAATTAAAAGAAAACAATTCAAATAATAAAATAATAGTAATCAAAGAATATATTCCTAAAATTGAAGAATGTATTTTGAATTATTATAAAGCAAAAAGTGTTGAAGAAAAAAATAAATTACTAAAAAGCATAATTAAAAATATTTATTATAAAAAAGAAAAAAGTGGAAGATGGGATTTAGCAGCTAGAGATAATTTTGAATTAAAGTTTGAAATGGTATTTGATAAAAATATCTATTAGTTATTATATTATGTACATCATAAATTGTTAGATGAATTAAAACGTTTATGATATACATAATTTTTTTAAATTTTTTTTATTAAATTCAGCAAAACTGCTTGACATATCGTACTATATGTGATATACTATATATAGATAAGGAGGTGAAGCACATGTTACTTTCAATAAAGATAGGCAAAATAAAAATTACTTTACAAGTTAACCGCTTAAAGACAACTCGCAAAGTAATCAAATCAAGGAATTGGGTTTAACCCAATCTCCTTGCTAATTATATCATTTAATTGAAAGTGTGTCAAATTATGGAAAAGTTTAATCAACAAAAATATATTCAAAAATATAATAAAGAACATTATAAAACATTTAAAGTGGATTTAAAAAAAGAAGAAATGGATCTACTTGAAAGATTATTAAAAAAAAATAATTTAACAAAAGCACAATTTTTAAGGACCTCTATTAATTATTTAAAACAAAATAATCAAAAGTAATATGTCGAATTTTGTCGAACGATACTAATTGACTTTTTAAACAACTGTAATTAAAATAGAAACTGTTCTTCGGAACAAAATTTATTTCATAATGTCTAACATAGACACCGAGGGTTTATCCCTCTTTTTTTATACAAACAAAGTTTCTTTTTAATATTGTAAAAACTACTTGTTATTTTTTATTATGCAGTGTATAATTTATACTGAGATGCATTTAAGTAGGTGTTTTATTCTGTTATTCCATATTTATGGTAGAACAGGAGGAGATGAATATCAAAAAAACTTTTTTCAGGAGGTATGGTTTTCTGAAAATAGAAAGGGGTATTCATGGAACAAATTGTTATTACTTTAGCAATTGTTCTATATACAATTGTAGTCTTAAAAAAAGACTAGCAATTGAAAACACCGAATCAACAATGAAACGGTGTTTTCAAAATACTATTAAGTTCAGAGAAAACATCTAGCTCAAATTAAATGCTTCTCTTTTTTTATTATATACTTCTTTTTCTCGATTATTACATGATGTTATAATAAGTATAGCACAATATATACATTTTTTACAACTTTTTTACATTTTTTCTAAAAAAATGTTTTAAAAAGTGTAAACTATTATATAACAATTATATAAAAAGTCAATACTTTTATATAAAAAAAGAGTTAGGATTTTCTCCTAACTTCTTTTATTTTTAATTTAAAATGATAATTATCTGTAGTAAATAAATTAAAGTATTCATCTTTATATAATACATGATCTATTTGTGGGCTTGTTTTTATTATTTCACAATATTCATATATATCTATTAAATTCTGCTTAAATTCTAATAAATTTTTAATTTCTTCACTATACATATTTTACTTCCAACGCTGTTATTTCATAACCTAAAATTCCAGCATATCCATTTATATGGTCATTTGTATTATATCCATCAACCCAAGGCAACCAACCATATTTTTTACATTTAACTCTATATTTTAATTTACCTTTTTCAGATTTTATCATGATTCCATCTATTGATTTGCCAAATATTCCTGCATATCCATCATTAGTGTCATCCCATTTTCTTACTTCTGATAACCAATTACCACCTTTAATATGTGCTCTTACATATGAATTACCACCACCAACTGTTTTTAATTGAATTCTATCTATTCTTGTTAGTTGATTTCCTGCAGTTGCTCCATCTTTAACAGTAGCATACCAATGTCCATTTCCTACTCGATATATTACACTATAATTACCTGGTAAATCTGCATTTAAATAAGGTGTTGGATCTATTAAACTTGAATACATAGTATTTTTACGAACTTCAAAATGTGTATGTGCTCCATATGAATTTCCTGTATTACCCATATACCCTATTCTTTGACCTTTTTTTACTGATTGTCCTACTTTTACACTTACACTATCTAAATGTGCATAGAATGTTGTATATCCATTATTATGTTGTATTTGTACATAATTTCCATAAGAAGCCATTCCAGTTGAGCCTTTTTGATTTTTTCTTCCTGTTTGTACTGCAATAACTTTACCATCTGAATGGGCTACTACATAATCTGTAGTTGCTATATTATTTTTTACTGCTACTATATCATTTGCTTTATGTGTTTTTGCGTTATAACCTTGTGTTATTTTACAATTTCCACATTCTAATATTCTACATTCCACATTATTCATCTTCTTTCATACTAAATAATTTACCACTTACTAAATAAGTAGATATAACACCTGTTATTCCTACTATTGTTTTAGTAATATTATCTAATTTCCAACCCCATATAGGGCTTAATATTAAAATAAGAGCATTTATCATATTTAAAGCATTAACTACATATTTTGATATTTTTTTTATTTTCTTTTTCATAACAATCCTTCTTTCTTCAAATCTTCAAATTCTTTATGAATATATGAATTGCACCCTAAACCTCCTTCTTCTTTAGGTTTAGTATAATGGTCCATTTGTTCATATATTCTTTTTTTATTTGCTTCAGATAATATTTGTCCCTGCCTTAAATCATTAAAGCATTTGCTTAAATAATTTTTAGTTGAATTTTCATCTACTTTATAAAGACTATCCTTTATAGGCTTTAATTCTTCTTTTAATAAAGACTTTAGTCCTTTCTTGAGATAAAATAATAAAACACTTATACCAGCTATAAAACTACCTAAAAAAAGAACAAATTCTTTTATTTGTCCTATTGTTATATTTTCCATTATATTTCATCCTTTAAAGCACTAACTTCAAGTATCATAGGTAAATTACCACTTACTGATATGTTAGTTTGTCCGTTGTAAGATTTAGCATTGTATAAAACATTTAATTGAGAAATTAAGTAAGTGTCTGTTATTTGTTCGGTTGTTGGTGTTGATAATTTGTATATATAATTTGTACCGTCACATTTGTCTATAATTTCTTGGTCAGTATAAATATTTGGATTGAAAATAATACCATATGAATATTTATTTCCTGTTCCAACTAAATTACCTACTTCACCAATTATATTAGAACTCCAATTGTTATAATCAATACTATCTTTTGGCTTTTCAAACCAAGCGTATCTTTGAGTAGAACTAGCATTATAATAATTTCCATTAAGATTAATATTATTTTCTTTCCAATTTCTTTCAATACTCCAATTATCAGGCGTACCTACTATTTTATCTCCATTGTATAGTTTTATACTTCCTAAATTAACTTCATAATTTTGTGGGGTTTTATATTCTTCATAAGTTGTTGCTATTGAATCTTTTTCTAATTGACATTGTTCATTTAAAGTTAGTGTATGATTATAAGGAATATAATAAAATGTTATATACTTTGTTAAAGAACTTAAAGTAACTGAACCACTTACTGTATGATACATTATTAAAGTATATTTGTTTAAATATGTTTTATTTTCATCATATTCTAATACATAGGCAGAACCTGCATTTTCAAAAGACCATGTATAAGTTTCTCCTGAATTAACTTTTATAAAATCAGTACATCTTATTCTGTCATTTGAAGCACTTTTATTTCCATTAGTTGTATCATATCCACCTGTTTCAAATATACCATTAAACAAATTCTTCCCACTAATCTCAACATTTTGTATTCCCTCTACACTTTGTATTTCTACTGGTGTATCAGGTGTAGGTTCTCCATCTTGTAATGTATTTCCATCAATAGTTCCATTTTTCATAGGGGCTTCTAATGTGTTCTCTAAAGTAATTTCACTACCACTTCCACTTACTTTAGGAAAGTTATTATACAAAGCTTCTCCATTGTCATTTAAAACTTGAACTAAACCATCTCTTAACTTCGTTGCATAACTTCTAAATGTATCATTATTAGTTATTCCTGCACCTGTTAGATTTATACTATCTTTTATCTTTCCTTTTGTTTCATTAAGGTAAGTTAATTTATCTGCTGTTGTTCCCATTAAATCACCTCACCATTAATACTATCTAATACTGTGTTTATATCACCTATACGAGCATTTAATACATTTTCTAGTGTGCCTTTATTTATAAATGCATAATCAGTTCTAGAAGTATAAGTTGAATAGTTTAATGGGTATGCGTATAAAAGACCACCTGCAGTAGTATATAATTGAGTTTCTCCTGCTATTTTTATTACACCTGCTCTTGATGAATTTGCATAGTCCGTATTACTTACTAATCCTTTTCCTGTTATTACGTTTTCTAGTGTTCCTTTTGAAATGAAATAGTTGTTTCCTTGCCCTTCATAAGAAGCATAATTTATTGCTGTAGGATATATGACACCTTTATATGATCCGCTTTCTGCAACAACACTTCCAAAAGCAGTATTTGGTTTAACAACTCCACCTGTACTTGCTGTTGCATAATCAGTATTCTTTACATAGTCGGTTAGGTCTACTTCTGTACTTCCTATAAATTCCCAATTATTTGATACATAAATATATTCATCATAAGCATTATTTGTTTCTGCTGGATTTTTTGGAACTAAATATATTGTTGTTGTACTTATATCTTGCGTTGGTAATGTTTGCACTACTTGTAAATCCATTGTTGTAATTGCACTTATTAAATCATTTACTTCTTGTTTTGTAAATGTTTCACTTTTTTTATAATAATTTAACAAGTTATCTACTGAATTTGTTATAAAATTACTTACATCTGGTATTTCTGATTTATCTGCTTTATTTGTTTGTAAATCACTTATATTAGAGGCATTTGTTTGAATATTGATATTTTGTGTTGCTTGTTCCTGTTTTATATTGAATATATCTTGTTTTATTTCTGCATCATCATATATTGTATCAGTGAATACAGCATCCTCAGGAACATCTGCTTCTACAGTATGATTATTTACTTTTTCTGCGTTGTCTACTACTCCATTATTATTAGTATCGTAGACTTCTTTTTTCATATCTCCTAAAACAAGAATATCATTGTCTAATTCTATATTTATTGTTTCTTCTTCTACTACTTCTATTTCATCTACCATACTATTCCTCCTCGTTAGAAGCAAATGTTACTTCACTTGTTATTTCTAATGTTCCAATTATTGTTTTCTTTAATATATTTTCTTTGTATATTTCTATATCACAAACATATATTCCATATGTTAAATTATCAGTATCTTCTGGATTTATTCTGAAATGATATATTCCGTTTTCATCTTTTTCAATGGTTCCGTCGGCTAATTTCTTTTGAAATAATACTTTCTTTTGGTATACATCATCTTTTACCGTAAAATACATTCCGTCTAAATCTATATCTACTATTTGATTATTATTCTTAAGATTTATTTTAAAACTTTTTAAATCTCCTCTTGGTATTTTTATATTCATAAATTACCTCCTTACTATGCTGTTCTTTTCCACATATATACTGTTAAATATGGTGGTAGTCCATCATAGCCAAAATTATTTAATGTTTTCATATAACTTTCATCATTTTCTATACCAGCCCTCGTACCAACTATTCTTTTTGAATAATCTCCACCTGTATTAATACCACCATAACTTTCAGCAGTTAAACCTAAATCACCTATTAAACTAGGCATATTTCCACCTGTGCTTCCAGCAGTATAAGTATCTCCTGCACCTAGTAAAAATCTATCTTCTATTTGCTCCCATGTACCACCAAATAATGTTGATGGATTTGTATTATTTACACTCATATAGATTGAACCTATTGGATAAATTGAATTTATAGCTGCTTCTATATAATCCTGCATTAAATTTAAATTTGTTGCATTAACTGGTGTATCTGTACTCGGTTTATTTTTAAAATTAATTTTTTGCATTATTTTCCCTCCTCTACTAAATATTTCTTAACTAGCCATAAATCTTTACTATTAACTTTTCCATTATTATCTACATCTTCAGGTATTCGTTTATAACTTATGGTTATTCCTATAAATATTCCTAATAATAAAAAAATCAAATATTTTATTATTTGAATTAGCTTATTTTCCATTTTCTAATACCTCTATTCTCTTTTCTAATTTATTTATAATATCTTGTTGTTCTTGGATTGCTTTAAAACATACTGAAACCATTGAATAAATATCTACTCCATCATTATCTTTTGAAGTTATTTCTTTTGAATATTTATATTTTTTACCAATTACTAATCCTATATGTTTTTTATCATTGTCTTCTTCAAAGTCTAAATTGTATTTGTAAATATCAGTATTTTTAATTATATCTAAAGCATTTTCTAATTTTTCAAAATTTTTCTTTTCTTTTTCAATAGATGTTTGTGTTAATGTAGGTGTTTGTATTCCAGTGTCTGTTATTACTGTTTGTTTATTAGGCCCATTAACTGCTATCATTGTAGAATCAGGATTAATAACTAAAGTTAAATCTCTATTTATACTTCTATCAAAAAGATCCATAAATACTAACCCAGTACCTGCTGTTTCACTACTGTGCCTATTTGCCCATATATTAAATCCTCTAGTTGGAGTAGTTGATTCATAACAACTTAATCCATTATTAGAAAAAGTCATATTAAAATATTTACTTAATTCTGTACTATTTTCATAATCATGAACTAAAAAATAATTAGTATGAAGATTTGAAAAAAAACCACCATATAAACTTAGTTTCACTGGAGTAGTATTATTAGTGACATTATCTATTGAAACTGTCTTACTTGTAGAATATGGATTTATAGCAAATTTGCCATTTTTTCTTATATATCCATCTCCCTGTAATACTGCTTTTTGAATTTGTAAAAGGTCCGTTGCTTGAATAATACCATTTTCATCTATATCATATTTTGTAATTTCTTCGCTTGTTGGTGTTTGATGATCTATAACTATATTTCTAACTCTATTTATATCATTTTGTGTAAAAGGTCCTTTTATATCTGAAACATTTGTTGTAAAGTTTACTGCTTTACCTTCAATACTAATTTTATCTGCTTGAATTTGAATTTGTTCTGCACTTTGATTTATTTTAGAAATGATTTCATCATCTCCGACTTTTTTGCTTACTTCTAATTCTATTGTATCAGCTGTTTGCTTTATAGAACTATTTACATATGCTTTAGTAGCAAAAGAATCAGTAATATCATTTTTTATATAATATTTAACATCAATAGATACATTATTAAATGATTCCATCTTAATAGTTGTATTTCCATTATATAAATTAATATCTATATCTCCTAATTCTTCTATAGTTTCATTAATAGCTATACTCTTATTTCCTAATGCATCTACTTCTATTCTTCTTATAACTCTCGCTTTACAATCATATTGGTTAGTTGAATCATTATATGTTGTGTAAATTTGAAATTCATCTGATATATCATCTATTTCATATAAATAAGTAATAGGTAATTCTACACATTGATTACCATTTTCATTTAAAAATAGCAAATTCATTCCAATAGGATACAAATCATCACTCGGATATAAATCATCACTTGGATACAACAATTCCATTTCACCAGTTATTGATAATGAAATTAATCCGTTTTCTCTACCGTTAGTTGCAACAATACTATTATTACCTGATACCTCATTAGTAAATACATATATTTTACTTACTTGTTGTATTAAACTATCATATCCTTCAATTACATTCGTATTTAAATGTCCAGTTGTTATAAAGTCTGCAACAATTTTTCCGTCTTGAGTCATTGCTAATTCATATGGTCCATTTATTCCATTAGATGAATATCCTAATCCGTTTAAATTCCATCTCCATACTTTTCTTGCAGTATTTGGATCATCTGTGTCCATAATAAAAAATTCACCATGAGTTTTATAAGTATATCCCCCTAAAGCAGATGTTATTTGATTAGTTGCATTTTCCTTAGCTTGATTTAATATAGAAACAGGATCAATATCATTTAATTTTGATAACATATTATTCATATTACTTGTTGTTGAAGAAACAAAATTAATTTTTTTAGTTCCTAATTCAATTTCAGCTAATCTTTTAAGTAAAACATTATATTTCGTTTTAATTACTTGTAAAACAATATTATAATTATTTGTTTTTAATGTTACATAATCACCTAATTGTAATGTTTCCATATTTTTAAATTTAGCATATGCATCTGTTTTTGATAATTCTACAAAATTTACTTTAACATTCGTTAATGGTTTATCAATATTTTCTACAGTAAATTTTTCATAACATCTTCTTCTTAATTCTTCATATAATTCTTCTAGTGTATCAAATGCTTCCTCATCATCAGGACTTTCTTCAGATTTTAATTTAACATCTGAAAATTCTATTTCTTGAATATATGGATGTGGATAATTATTTATTAATGGACTATCTATATATTTTTCAGGTAATTTAATACCATCGTATGCCTTTGGTATTAACCTAGTAGCAATACTACTATTATCTTCAGTAATTTCAAGACCTGTTATATTTTTAGTTTTACTAAGTTTATAACCATTGTTTAATCCTCTATTTTGAAGTATTTTAATTGTAAAATTATCTCTAACTATTTCTCCTCCAAATAAATTAAGGAATGAATTGTATTGTTCTCCCATAATTGCCTTTAGTGGATTAACATCTACATATCTAGCGGATGCTATTTTTTCAATATCAGAAAAGAAAGAAAAATTATGTTCATACTGAGTTCTACTTAAAATCCATTGCCCCATATTATTACAATTTTGATTTCTAGGATAAACATCATCTAAATTATTATCTTTTAGATCATATGTTATATGTTGTCCATAAATCTTCATTGTTTTTAGATTTGGTGTAATCTTTTTGATTCTAAATAATTGTTTATTATCATTTCCAATATCAAGTTTTAAAATATTTTCATTTTTAATTTGTTCTATATAATCAGATGATAAAGGATATTCTGCTTCAAATTCAAAGACACCATTTAATTCTTCTGTTACAAAACAATTAATCATGTCTTTTAAATTAGCTAATCCATTATTATCAAATTCAACAGTATTTGAATTATATAAGTTTATCATAAATAAGTATCCCTATATTTTATTTCAATTTTAGTAACATCACCTAAAAAATCAATATAATTATCTCCTGGATTTAATTCAAAATATTCACCATAAACAAGTGGATTTTTGTTTTGATAATCTTTATATGCAATTTCTAATTCACTATCTAATTCAATGTATTCATCAATATTATATATAATTTGTGATTTATTATTGATATTTAAAGTTACATCTCCAGTTCCATATATTTTAATTTTAGGTTTTACATTTACTGTTGAATTTTCTATTTGAATAGTTGTATTTTCAGTTACTTCTATTGTATTTTCTTCTAATGAATATGCAAAAGGTTGAATATCTACAATAAGAGGAAATTCATGAATTTTATCAGCTATATTTGTAAAATCAATTTGGTTTATTATATTAACTTTATAAAACTTATCTGGTTCATCTGAAAAAATCATTTCACCAGAACCATTTAACCATGATATTATATCTCGAATATCATAATCATCAGTAATAATTGCACATTCTAATGTTCTTGTATATGAATCATATATTTTATCAGCATAATATAACTTACCATTTCTACCATCTATTACTATTCCATCATCACGTAATTTTGGTTTAGTAATAATTGGATGATTTTTTAAAATAATTCCTTTATTAAAAGAATTTATACCATTAAATATAAAAAATCGATTTTTCATACTTTATCCTCCTATTGAATCTAATTCTCTTCTCCTATAAAATTCTAATTCTTGAGCAAATCCTTCTACATCTTGTGGTCTATTATTATAGAAGTTTTCCACATTAACATGAACATCATTTGATTTATTATTTGTTGTATTTAAAACTTGATTTCTATCCATACTTGTTAATGGTCTAACTCTTACTTTACCATTTGTCATCGTGATCATTTCTGGTCCTGCTTCAGCAACAATAGCTTGTCCTTCTTCTATAGAACCACCTGATCTTAATTTTGGAATTTGTGGTACAGGTAATGGATTTTGAGACCATAATCCTTTAAATGGTTTTTTATTGATAACTGGAATTTTAACATTTCTAATAGTATTTAATAAACCATTAACTTTATCAAATGGTATTTTAATTACTGTATTAATACCTGTAATTATAGCATTAACTATTGCTTTAAAAGCATTAACAATTCCATCTTTTATACCATTAAATATTTGACCACCTTTACTAAATAAATTTAATATTCCATTCCAACAATTTCTTATTATTCCTGTAATACTATTCCATATTGTAGAAAAGACATTTTTTACATCATTTAGTCTATCACTAAACCAATCAGCTATTTTTTCAAATACTGATGTCATATTATTCCATGCATTTACAAAAATTTCTCTTATAAATTCTGGAATTGAACTAAAGAAATTTTTAATGTTTTCTATAGCATTCGAAAAGAATTGTTTAACATTTTCTAAAAAATTATTTATAAAGTTTCTGAAGCCTTCACAATGATTATAAAGTAATTTAAATGCTCCAGCAAATGGATTAACGATAAACAATAAAATTGTTTGCCAATTATTTTTTATAAAATCAATTACACCCTTAAAGAAACCAACAATTGCATCTATTACTTTTTTACAAGCATTTTTTATATTTTCAAACATTCCAGTAACTAAATTTCTAAACCATTCACATTTAGTCCACAATAGAACAATTGCAGCAATAAGTGCAACTATACCTGCAATAATCCATGTTATTGGATTAGCTAACATTGTTGTATTTAATGCAAGCATTGCAGTTTTAATAGTTTTCATAAATCCTACTAATTTAGGAACAACTTTCATTATAGTTCCAACAGAAGTTATCATTTTTGCAGTAATTAATATTAAAGGACCGAGTGCTGCTACTAATGCTAAAATAACAACTACAATTTTTTTTGCAACTGGATTTAAATTTGTTAACCATTTTACAAATCCTGATATTGCATTAATTATTTTTTGTAAAATAGGTAGTAAAACATCACCTAATTTAACACATAGCTCTGTAATTTGATTTTTTAATTGAGTCATTCTTGCAGCAGTTGTTTGATATCTTTTATTTGATTCTTCTGATAATGATGTATTTTCTTTCCATGCTTCATTACTTAAATTAACCATATCTGTCATTAATCCTGAAGCAGAAGATAATCTTTTCATAGTATCTGTTTGTCTTAATGAAGTGACACCTAGTTCATCTAAAATTACATTAAGATTTTCTCCACCTTTTGAAGCATCACCCATACCTGCTACTATTTTTTGAATTGCTGACATTGCATCAGTTTCCCATAAGTTTTTAAAATCTTTTACGGACATACCTGCTACATCAGCCCATGTTTTTAATGTATCTGAATTTAATGCCACATCTTTATCAATTTTTGTTATTACTGCGGAGATTGCTGAACCTCCACCTTCTGCTTCAAGACCAACACTAGATAATGTTGCTGATAATGCAAGTACCTCTTGTTCAGTTAAACCTACTTGTTTACCTGATGAACCTATTCTTGTAGCCATATTCAAGATATCTGTTTCAGTGGTTGCAGCATTATTACCTAATGAAACTAAAGCAGAGCCAAAGTTATCAACTGTATTTATATCTGAACCCATAACATTATAAAGTTGTGCAATTGCAGTTGCAGCTTCTTCTGAAGATAAAGTTGTTGAATCACCTAATCGAACCATGGTTTCTGTAAAATCAAGAATATTTTCAGTTTTTACACCTAATTGTCCTGCTGCTTCAGCAACGGCTGCAATATCCGTTGTACTACTTGCAGTTGCTTGTGATAAATCCAATAATCCTTGTTTAATTTGTGCTAATTCTTGATCTGTTCCATCGACGGTTTTAGTAACACCTGTAAATGCTGTTTCAAAATCAATAGCATTTTTAGCAATACCTCCTAAAGCAGCAGTAGCACCTACACTTGCAACAGAGATTTTTTTACCTGCAGATTCTAATTTATCTCCAACATTTTTCATTTTGTCTCCCACAACAGCTATTTGTTGTGCACCAACAGAGCCAAAATTCTTTAATTCTTGTGTTAAAGATTTTAATTTATTTTCTGTTGCAACTATTTCTCTTTGAAAGTCTCGATATTGTTCTTCAGTTATTTTTCCTTCATTAAATTGTTGCTGAACTTGGGCTTGGGTACTTTTTAAAGTATTAAGTTTATCCCTAGTATTTTCTATACTTTTATTTAATATATCTTGTTTTTGTTTAAGTAAAGTAACATTGCTAGGATCTAATTTTAATAGACTATTAACACCTTTAAGTTCACTTTTTAAGTCTTTAGCCTTAGTGTTAACACCACTTAATGCTTTATCAAGTTTTGTTGTATCTCCACCTATTTCAATAGTTATACCTTTTATCTTTTGTGCCATTAAATCACCCACCTTTCTAAAAAAAAGCGGACAACCTTTTTATGTTGGCTGTCCGCTTTTATATTTATTTCTTAATTTATCACGTTCAGGTTCAGTTTGCTCTAATCTAAAAGCATTTTTCAAATATTCTCTTCCATCTTCAGTTTGCATACAATTATAAATTATTGCTTCCCTAAAATAGAATAAATATTCAACCAAATCCATTTCTTCTACATCTAATATTGATATATTACAATATTTTGATACCATTTTTTCTTGATAACTAACTAATTTATACCCCACATCTTCTCTATCTGGATCAGGATAGTATGGGGCTGTTAGTTTTTTGATGCGTAAATTTCATCTACCCACTCAAAATAATGTTGCAATAGATCCATTAATTCATCTAAATTATGATTATCTTCTAGCCATTCAATAGAAACATTATAATTTTGTTTATTTTTACTTAATGCCATAGAAGTTGCTAAAATAATATTTGAATAATCTTCCATTGAAACATCTTCTGTATTATTTTTTGCAAGTTTCATAATTTTTTTTAGAACCTTTAATTTTGGTGGTTCCACATCGATTACCTTATTATTTTTTAATCTAAGATTAAAATATCTTGGTATAAGTTTTGTCATATCATACATAAATAATTACCTCTTTCTTTTTATTAAACACCTGGATCTTGAACTTCTTCAGAATTTGTTGATTCTGTAGTTTCTTCTGCTGTATACTCTTCTTGATATATAATTAAAGTACCTTCATCATCATTTGGTAATGCTTTAATTTCAGCATCAATTACAGTTTCAGCATCTTTTGCAAATGCTAATGAGAATCCTGCAGTATTTTTACCAACAATAGTAATTCTTACATTTCCATCTTTTTTATCTTCATGAACAAAATGGAAAATATATTGTTTACTATCATCATTTGCAATACCACCTATTTTTATAGTTCTTAGATGAGTTTCAGAATCTTCTGTTACTCTTCCTGTAGATACTAATGTTTTTAAAGTATTAGCATTCCATGTTAAAATTCCACTTTTAAAAGTAACTTCTTCTTTTGTAAGGATTTGTTTTTTAACTATTCCTAAGTCATCTTCTGCTTCATATATTTCTGGTTTATAATCTAAAGAAGCTCCTTTTTGAATATATCCTAATATATTGTTTTTTTGCTCTAAATCATTGTTTGATGGAATTGTACCTGTATATTCAGTTACATATAATTTACCACTACCTAATGTAATAGTTTCTTTAGTTCTTTTTCCCATATTGATTTCCTCCTTTTTCAACTAAATTAAAATCAAATGTAGTCATATACATTTGTTCTTGTTCTATATAATCAGTGTTTTCAATGATTTCTATTTCATCATCATTATTAGAAACACTTAATATATTTTCAATAATGACATTTCTAACTTTTTCTTCTAATTCTTTATCAATTAGAGACTCATAAAGTTCTACTGAAACATCACTATCTATAATTAGATTATCTTTTGAAACACCTCTAACTTCTTTATCTTGAATAAAAACTATATAAGGAAGTTTAGGAGGTTTTACAAAATGATTCTCTGCTACTGGTAAATTAGTACCTGTTTTTAAAATATCTTTAAGATCCATTTTTTATAGCCTCCTCCACTCTTTTTTCATAATTTTTAACTGCAATTTGTTCATTTTTACTAATGAAACCATATGCTTTAGTTCTACCACCATTTCTTGTTGCGTGGCCTTTTTCTAATAAATGTGACTTACGATATTCAGGATCTTTTACATACCATGTATTAACTCTAGTTCTCTTAGTTTCTTTAGTTCTTTTAGATGTAATGGCCTTTGCATATGCACCAGTTCTTTTATTAGCATCTTTTTTTGTATTTTTAACTAAAGTTTTCATAACATCATCGTTAATTTTTTTTACTTGGTCTGTTATTTCTTCAGAATATAACATAAGTTCTTTTTCAATTTCTTTATCAAAATCACCAATACTAATACTTTTAGCCATTAATACTTTCACCTATAATTTTTATGGTTTGATGTTTTTGTTTAAAATCATCTGCATCAACTATATTAAAAATTATTTCATTATAGATAATTCTATATGTTTGAGTATCAAATTGAATTGTTTTTAATTCTTCACAATATCTAACAATAAAAGTAAACTTATTTTTAGTAGACACTGCTCCAGCAATTAAGTATTCATCACCACCTGTTTTATTAACATCTGCGTGGCATTTATAATAATTTTCATATTTATTAGTATCTTCATTCAGTTTTTGAATCTGAATTACTTTGTTCAATATCATCCATATCCTCTACTTTCAATTGCAATATAAAATCATTTTTTAATTTTTCTATAGTTTTATTTTCTTTTACAGAGTTAGAATTTCTATCATATAAATCCTCAATAACCAAAAGAGCTAATTCAATAGCTCTTGGGTCATCAGGAGGATAGGTTTCACTTACTGCTCCTTTTAAATAAGAATCAGCAACTGATATATATCGTGATAATCTATTATCTATCGCATAATCTGAAGTATCAATACCTAATTCTTCTTTAACAGTTTTAGTTGTTAAAATATCTTTTAATACTTTAGTTTTATTTTCTGTAGACATAGCTTATCACCTCACAATTAAGCATTTGGATCTTGAACTTCTTCAGAACTTGTTGATTCAGCTTCTTCGCAATCAACACCTTCATATAATACATATGAATATGCATTAGCATCAGTTTGTACTGTATCATATCCTTCAATTACTCTTAAAGTAGTTTGATTTTTACCAAATGCATAATGTTCTGAAGTAGCAAATTGTAATTTATCTTTATCCATGAAATCACATCCAGCATCTGTAGCACCTACAAACATTGGAGCTTTACCTTCAACATTTTTTAATTCTTTATCAGAGAATACATGAATTGGCATACCCTTATACATTTTTTCAGTTTCTTTTGTTGGATTATTTTCAAGTATACCTCTTCCATTTTTATCTTTTTGATTATCCATAAATGCAAATCCTGTTTGATTAGTAATTATAACTCCTGTCATAACACATGATGGATCAATAGCTGTATTTATATGATTCTTTAAAGCACTTAAACCTTTAATTGGTGTTGCTGTCTTATCTTTAGCAAGAGTTGCAAAAATATCTTTATTTTCAGTTCTAACAGCTTTTTTTACAAACCATTTATTTAAATATGACATTAAACCAGCTTTTTCATTACCAGCTACGATGTTTGAAATATAAATTAATTTACCTTTGAATTTTATACTAAATGGTACTTTTACAAATTTTGGTCCATCTTCTTCAGGTACTGAATCACCATCATCAAAATCTGTTAGTAATCCATCATCATCAGTTTCAAAATTAGTTGAACCACTTATTGCAGTTGTTGGAACAACATTAACTAATCCTAAATCTTTTGCTGATTTATAATTTCTTCTTAATTCACGTATAGCTAATTGTACATCTTCTGGTAATAAATAATTAGTACCATGAGCATCTTCATCACTTGGATCTGCTTCAATAATTAAAGCCTTTTCTTTATCATTTAATTTTTTACCAAGAACTGCTTTTGCAATAGCTTTAAATCCATCTGCTTTCTTTTCTTCTGTTACTTCAGTAACTTTTTCTTCTGTTACTTCTTCTTTAGCAACATTAAATAATTTAGCAGCTACTTCATATTCTTTTTGTAAATCTTCAATTTCAGATATTACTCCTTCTGCTTTTTCTAATTCTTTTGTTTCTAAATATTCGTTAGCAATTACTTGCTTTTCTTCAATTTTCTTTAAAATTTCACGCATTTTTTTATTCATATTACATTCCCTCTTCCTTTTCTAAATTTTTTTGTGTGAAAATAAAAGACTTAATCATTTTCATTTTTAAGTCTTGTTCATTTGTTTTGTTTTCGTCTTTTGTTGTTTCTAATTTTTCGTTTTCTGTTTGTTTATCTAATTTTTTTTCTTCTTGTTCATTAAATAAATAACTTTTTACAGTTCCTGCTTTTGGTTGAGCAGGCACAGCAACTAAAGAGACTTCATACGCATCTGTTGGATTTTTTAACTCAAAATAACAAGTTTTTCCATCGTATTCTTTCCCCCAAAAGTGATCACAATATTTTTGCCTATTATCCGTTCCACATATAGAACAAACTACTTCTTTAATAGCACAACCTATTGATACTTCTTTTTTAATTCCAGCTTCTATTTCTGTAATTAAATCTTTATTACTTTCAGTTTTAACCATATAACAGTGAGCAATTAAACTTGTATAATCTTCTCCTGTTTTTGTTTTATTACTTTCAGTAACTAATTCTGTATCATAAATTCTTGCTACTTGATTATCAGCACGATATGTATGATCTTTTATAATAGTTTTACCAATAAATAATTTTTTTAATTGCTTTAAAGTAGATAATGGAAATACTTCATAATCTCTATCAATTTCGTTATCACATACTCTTAGTTTAAAAGTATATATTTCATCTTTAGATAGTTCCTTTAATGCAAAATTATTTATTTTATTTAATTCTTCATCTGTTAACTCTTGATTTTCTACAGCTCCAGATTTTTGAATTAGTGTCTTATTCTTCTCCATTGTTATCACCTCCTTCATTAGCACTTTTTGTATACTGTGTTCCTACTAATTCAGCGGGAATCATAGCACCATTACCCATTAACTTATCTCCACCTGGTTTAGCTTCTAAGTCTAGATAAGCTCTAGCTTCATTAGGAGTATAAATGAAATTTGAAACACCCTTTGATAAACTTTCAATTTGTGTTTTTAAATCAGCTCTTAATATAACTGAAACATTAAATTTAAATTTATATCCTTTAGCTATTTCTTCATCAGTTAATAACTTATTGGTTAATTCTTCTTCATATTGTTTTAAAATAAACAATAATGTATCTACATAAAATGCTAATTGTTGGGCTTCAGCACTAGCATAACTACTTTTTGAATAATCATTTATTTGATTAGGTTTAATTCCAAAAGCACTAGCTATTTGTAAAGCATTATATTTCTTAATTTCCATAAATTCATTGTCACCAAGTTTTATATTTAATGGTTCTAATTTAGATCCTAGCGGTATAGGAATAATAGATTTTAATGTATCTACTTCTCCAGTAGCATATTTTTCTAAGTTAGCAGTGAATTTCTTAGCACTTTCTTCACTTAAATTTCCAGTATATTGAAGGACTGCTTTTGCAGTAAAACCGCTTTCAATTAGTTTATTAACCATCTCTTGCGATTTTTGACCACCTTTAATTGTAGATTTTAATTGGTCTCTTATACTTAAACCAATTATTCCATCAAATGTAGTTGATGTTTTAAAATGTAATATTTCTTCACTTGAAAAAACATATCTATGAGTTCCAACTCTGTAAATATAATAAATATCAGGTACTTTAGATAAAATTTGCTTATCATCATACCACACCTCTACGTTTTCACTCGGTAATAGAATTAATTCCTGGTCTTTTTGTTTTCTATTATTCGTTAACCATACATAAGCATTACCATAATGATCACGATTCATTTCTACTGCAGCCCAAAACATAGTTGCAGTTGTAAATTTATTAGGTCTATATCTACATAATCGATAAAATGGATGTTCCTTTGCTTCTTTAACACCAGATTTATCATTAGTACAAATTAATTTCAATGGCAACTTTCCTAATGATTCACTTAAAATTTTTAAACAAGCAAAATATGTAGCTTCTGATAATTCTTTTTCACTTACACCATTTAAATTTAAAAAATCAATTAATTGTTCTAAAGTAATTGTTTCTTTATTTGTACTTGTTGTTGTAAGTGTTTTTACTACTTTTTTTAAATTATTAAACATTAAATCTACCTCCTTCCTATTTATTCCATCCCATTAAAGATAAATAATCTTCCATATTTTTTTCTAAATCTTGGTTTTCTTTTTCATTACATTTTTGATAAGCAACATGTGCATTAATACATGCATCAATAGGGTCTATTCTTTTTGTTTTAGCACCTACTTTTTTATCAATCTTTATTTCTCCAAATGAATTTTCAACTACTGCAGCATTAGAAAACGACCAACTTAATAATTCATTATCTTGGTCGTACTCAATTTTTTCAGATTTAATATTTAATCTCATATCAACAGTAGCATCATTAAGAAATCTCGCAGATTGAGTAACCATAATCAATGGACATCCTAGTTCCTCTAAATCTGCTAAAAATCCATCAGCATTATGCGGATCGTATCCGCATGCTAATGGTTGTAATTCATATTCTTCTATAATATCCTTTAAATGCTTGACTATAAATTTATAATCATTTTTAAAATCCATCATACCACCTGTTACGGTGATTAAATTATTATTCGCCCAAACATCATAAGGAGCAGTATCTGTTTCAATATGTTCCTCTAATCGACCTTTCGGCATAAAAGAATGTGAATATAAATAAAAATGTCCATCAGATAGTGGAAATTCTAGTGATAAAGTTGTTAAATCTCCTCCTCCAGATAAATCTAGTCCGATATAACATTCTTTACCTCTCATACTATCCAATTTATTTAATACTTGACATTTTTTTAATTTTTCTGGATCTATATACTGATCATCAGTATTTCTAACCCACATATTAAGACTTTTAACCATAAAATCTCTTAATTCACTTCCACCCATATCTTTAGCAGTTTGAGCTTCAGTAATTAATTGCTTTAATCCATCTTCTTTACTAGCCAAAAACGGATTGGCTTTTATAAAATTCTTAGGATCAAATAAATCGTCTCCTTTATCTAAAGTATAAATATCAACGAAAAAATCTTCTGCCGTAGCTGTTCCATTAAGAATATCTAAACAATAACTATCCATTTCATAACCAAAAGAATTTAGTTTATCACCACGAGTAGTTATCATCGATACTAACGTTTCATCTAAAGCACGAGTTCCATTGTATAATGCTTTATAAATTTTGTTATCTTTATGCTGATGAATTTCATCAACTGATATAAATATTCCACGGAAACCATCATCTAATCCACCTTCTCTTGAAAGTGCTTCAATTGTACATTGTGTCTCCAATGCTTTAATAAGAGATTTATAATCATATATCTTAAATTTTTCTAGTAGATCTTCATCTGCTGAAATAAACTTTGACATTTCTTCCCAAGCAATTCTTGCTTGTCTTTTTTTTGTTGCAACAGTAAATAATTTACCATAGTTATAACCACTAAATCCTGCAATATATGTACCTACAATACCATTTTCAAAACTTTTACCATTTTGTCTAGCCATAGATATGTATGATCTTCTGAATCTTCTTTTATTTTTTTCATTCAACCATCCAAACCTACAACCTAAATCAAATACTTGTGAATCTATTAATTGTACTTCGATAGGTTCTTCACCTTCACTTACAACTAACATTTCAGCATATTCAAGTATTCTATTTGCTTTCTTTATATCCCAATGATATGGGAAATCTTTAGTATTTTGTCTTTCTAAATCGTTTAAATGTCTTTGACATGCTTGTATATGCGGTTTTCCAGCAACTACTTCACCTGCAACCACTTTTTTAGCATATTCTGTGACTCTATCAATCATCTAAATTATTAAATTTATCAAATTTATTCTTTTTAGGTGGTGTAGGATCAACAGGTACTATCAACTTACATCTACTAGATATTGATAATCCTAAATCATTAGCAGCAGAACGACATTGTTTAAATAACTTATCCTGGATAGAAATTAAAGAATCTATTTCAGAAATTCTTGTTTCTTTCTTCGTTATAATATTATTTAATTTCTTAGTAATCTTTAAGTAATTATTTTTAGATAATAAATATCTAGCAAGACAATCCTCATCAAGCTCTGTCATAATATTTAAAGATTTTAATTTTTCTGCGACTTCATAAAATTCATCAGTTAATTTTTTTGATAAATATTTAGGTGCTTGGATATCAACAAAAGGAACATTTATTTCTTGTTCTTTTCTAGTTTTTATTTCTTGTTTAGTTAAATGCTTTTTACCTTTAGCAATAACTAAATCTATAGGTTGTTTTTGTCCTGCCATGTGACACCTCCTTATTTTTCGTGGGGAGTTTTTGCTACAAAAGAC
>OCVV012837522.1_pt1 | contig 34511 bp, 28 predicted proteins | sample 1539721 | NCBI WGS metagenome assembly OCVV01 (sample SAMN02144230, study PRJEB22623) | gut metagenome | biome: sheep rumen | host: Ovis aries | place: New Zealand | reverse complement strand
AATTTCTTCTAATTTAACACTATTATTGCCTATCATAATTAGATTATTTAATATAAAATCTTTTAATTCATCAAATATATAAAAATAATAATTATCTTCATCTATAATAATATCACCTAAATACGATGAAGATATATTAAGCCCTAATATACTGCCTAATATTTCTTGATGTTTTAATTTATTATAAGAAGAAATTTTAATTAAAGATATTTTTGGTATTTCATTTGTATACAAAATTACTTTTTCAGAGTCTTCATATGGATAATATATTTTATAATTACTCTTTTTTAATATTGATGTTACTTGTTTAAATTCTTTAGCATCTAAAAACAAGGTACTTTTACCTTTCAATAATCTATCTATACTATTATTAATTTTATAAATATCTTGTTTCATATATCAATTATATCATATAAAAAGATACACTATATCAAAGTGTATCTATTTTAGTTATTATTTCAATATATTTATCAAAATAATATAACTCATTTGGTTTTTCTTCACTTATTAATTTATTTCTATGATTATTAATTTCTTCTTCAGTCATCATCCATGGTTTTTGAGAACCTATAAAATGTATTACTTTAACCATTTCTCTATTATAATCATAATGTTTAAAATAATAATCTATTAAGAAAGCAAATAAATTATATTTTTCACTAATTTCTAATTCTTTTTTATTATGCCAATCAAAATAATAATCTATTACATTTTGATCTCCAACACTTTTAGTAAAATGTCCACTATTTAAAGCCTCTATTAATCCCTCTAATATACCTTTCTTAGGAACAATAACCATTAATCCTGAATTTATTTCATTCCATTCTTTATAATATGTTTTGCCCGCTACTGTTGCTGACATATCTCTCATATCAAACAATTCATCTATATTTTGAGATATATACATATCACTATCTAAATAAACAATCTTATTATATTCAGTTAAATCAAATATATTAAATTTATCAAATGTATTTGACCAATGTTTATATATTTCATTTTTAATAAATGTTGCTTGTATTCTATTTTTAATGATTATTTTATATCCTCTATTAGATAATGCATCCAAGATACTTTTATCTACTGTTTCATTTGCCACTACTACAAACTCAGTATATTTAGGATTAGTTAGTTTTAATGATTCAAATAATGCTACTACACCTTCATAATAATTATTTGTACTAAGTACTGTTACATAAGCATATTTCATATTATATTTCTATTAATTCATATTCTTTAGAACCAAATCCAAGTTCATTAGCAGCATCAATAGTATGAGTACCATGTCTTGAATTAACTCTTTCTAAGAAATGTTCTTTTCCTTCATCATCAGATTTATTTACTAAATCAATACATGCTTGGTCAATAGCAACAGGATCAGTACTAGCTAAAATACCAATATCTTTCATACAAGGATCTTCAGCTACTGCACAACAATCACAATCAACACTCATATTTTTCATAACATTTATAAATGCAATATTACCTTTAAAATGTTCTACTATTGTTGATGCAGCATCTGCCATACTTTCTAAAAATGCATCTTGTTCTGGTAAATGACTCCATACATAATCAGCATCTTCAGTAGTTCCTGCCCCATGAATATATGCTTTTCCTCTACGTGATGCACAACCTATAGACAATTGTTTTAAAGCACCACCAAATCCTCCCATTGGATGTCCTTTAAAATGTGATAACACTAACATAGAATCATAATTGTTAATATTTTTACCAACATAATTTTTCTTTAATACTTTTCCATTTGGTATATCAAGTTCAATATCACCATCTTCATCCATTAAATCAACAGTGTAATATTCATCCCATCCATGTTTATGTAATAATTCTCTATGATCTTTATTATTAGTTCTTGCTCCATCATAAGCAGTATTGCATTCAACTACTGTAGCATTTAGTTTTTCAACTAAGCCTTTCATAAAATCTGGTCTTAAATAATTTTGATTTCCATCTTCACCACTGTGTAATTTAACAGCAACTTTTCCTTTTAATTCTACACCCAAAGCATCATATATTTTAATTAAACTTTCTGGTGTTATTTCTTTTGTAAAATAAACTTTTGACATATATTTTCCTCCTAATATAACAATTATAACATATAAAAAGAGTATTTAATAATACTCTATTTTATTTTTCCAAATTTATTAAATGGGAATAATCTTAAAGTTACTTTTCCTATTATTTTCTTTTTACTAAATGCTCCTAAATATCTACTATCTTTTGAAATAGGTCTATTATCACCCATTACGAAATATTCATCATCCTTAGTAGTATATTCAAAATCAGTAGTATCTTTAAACTTAATATCAGTAATAACTTCATCACCATTAATATATAATTTATTATTTCTATATATTAATTCTTCATTTGGAAGTGCTATAACTCTCTTAATAATTTTATCTTTATCTTGATCATTTTTAACTACAACTACATCAAATCTTTTAATATCATCAATTCTATAAATTAATTTATTAATTATAACTAAATCATTATTAATTAAATTATCTTTCATAGAATCACCATCTACTAAAGCTGGTGTAAATAAAAATGTACGAATTAAAACAACTACAATTATTATAATTACATAATCTTTAATAGCATTCCAAAATTTCTTCATTATTCCTCCTTTAATAAAAAATTAGGTTTAAAAACCTAATTTCTTTCTTTAATTCTAAAGTTTCCAGTAAGATTCTTTAAGAAGTTAAGTTTAGCTCTTCTAACTTTACCTTTTTTAATTACTGTAATTTTATCAATTAGTGGACTATTTACTTTAAATACTCTGTTGATACCAACGCTTCCGCTTTTCTTTCTAACAGTAAATGTTTCAGAAACGCTTCCACCTTTTCTAGCAGTAACTACTCCTTCGTAAGCTTGAATTCTTTCTCTTTTACCTTCTTTAATCTTAACATCAACTCTAACTGTATCTCCTACTTGAAAATTAGGAACATTTGGATTGATTTGTTTTTTGTTAATTCTGTCGATTAAATTCATTTCTTATACCCTCCTCTGTGCTTTCTTTAATCATGCACTTCATGCAGCGGATTAAGCGATATAATAATAACACAAAACTTGCATTACTGCAAGTTTTTTATGATATTTTAATTATTTATATCTTTATACATTTTATTTTCCATATTAATTCTTTGTATTATTGCAAATGAACCTAACATACATATACAGAATGAACCACCATAACTTAAGAATGGAAGTGGTACTCCTGTTACTGGAATGATACCTAAAACTCCGCCTAAATTAATAAATACATGAAGCATAAAATATATACCTATTCCATAACAAATTATTGAGTTTCTAAGTTCATGTGTATCAACAGCAACTTTAAATACTAAGTATAATAACACCATATAAGCAATAATAATTGCCACTCCTGATATTACTCCAAACTCTTCAACAACTATTGGGAATATAAAGTCTGTATGGCTTTCTGGTAAGTATAAATATTTTTGAACACTATTTCCTACTCCTACACCACTTACACCACCATTGTCCATAGCGATATAACCATTACATACTTGGTATCCAGATTGCTCTTCATATCTATCACATGCATTTTTATAATTAAATCTTGAAAGTCTTCCCCCACCTTCTAAAACTTCATCAGGAAGTACTAAATATCCAAATTTTAATGCAAATATACTAAATACTAAGAAAAATATTATTACTCCTTTAAAAGCTTTTAGCCATGATTCTTTTGTTGGTACACAAGCAAATACTAAAGCATATAAAGCACACATGATAGCTGCAGTACCAAAGTCACCACCTATTAATATGATAAATGCACTTGCTCCACATAATAATAATGGTCTAACTGCAGAAAACATAGACCTAGATTTTAAATTAGCCCATTCTCCATAATAAGCACCCATATACATAATCAGTGATACTTTTAATATTTCAGCTGGTTGTAATACAATACTACCTATACTAATAGTAACTGTATCAATATTACCAGATATTTTAGACCAACCAAATGTAAATATAATTATTCCTAAACATGCTAAACTAATTAATAAAGATATAGTCTTATATGTTTTAGTAGGAAATTTTAATATAATAAATGATCCTATTAAACCTAAACCAATCATTATTAATTGTCTTTCAAAATAATAATATGGAGAAGAATTGTGATATCTTAAAACAGATGAAATTGATGAAGCATCCAATATTAAAAATGCCCCAAGAATAGCAAGGCCTAAAGTAATAAATAAAATAGGTTTATTCATATAATTCCAAATTGTTTTTTTACTTCTCTTACTCATATAATATCAAGTTAATTATAATAAATATCACATACTTTGTAAATTAAACTACCATTAAAAAGTGTAAAAAAATAAAGTGATTTACACTTTATTTTCTTTTATATAAAACATGTTTATATGAAATATTATTATCTATTTCACTAGATAATTCTTCTCTTTCATAATCATCTTTATTAAATTGTGGAAAATATGTATCAGCATCTTTGCATTCAGCATCTATTTCTGTTAGATATAATTTATCACATTTATCTATAAATGCAGAATATATTCTTCCACCACCAATAACAAATAATTCTTCATCACTATCTTTATAAGCTTGTTCTAATTCATCTATTGTTTTATAAACCACTACACCCTCTGGAAAATCGTTTTTAGATGAAATAACTATATTTGTTCTTCCTGGTAAAACTTTTGGTAAAGAATAAAATGTTTTACTACCCATAATTATTGGATGTGACATTGTAGTATCTTTAAAAAATTTTAAATCTTCTTTAATACTCCATATCAAATTATTATCTTTTCCAAGTTCATTATTTTTACCTATAGCCGCTATAATTGAATAACTCATTTTATCGCCTCCTATTGAGCAAGTGGAAATTCTATTTTACCCATATGTTTATAATTATTAACTTTTACATCTTTTAATTCTATAGAATTATCAAATTTAAAGAAATCTTTAATCTTAGGATTTAATACCATTTCTGGTTTAGTTGGTTCTAAAATCATATCTATAATTCTATATTCTGTATCTAAAGATTTAAATTCTTTAGATTTTTTATCTTCAATTTTATCTAACTTTTCTTTAACATCTTTTTCAAGTCTTAATAATTCTTTTTTATTTAATTTAGATAATTCATTAAATCTATCTTCTCTTTTAATTTGTTCTTTTATTCCATTAACTTGATTAACATAAATATGAGCATCTTTAATAGAATATTTTATTGTTCCTGGGATTAGGTTTGTTACTTGAGCTATCATCATTAAGAATGTTGCATATTGTGTTACGTTAAATGGAAGACCTAGTGGAACATCACAGCTTCTTTGATGAACCATTAAATTTAATTTTCCATCAGTAACATCCCATTCTGTTGACCAAACACATGATGGAAGTACTGCAGTTCTTAAATATTCATCTTGCCATAAACTTTTAACCATTCTTCTATCAGTAGGATCATTTTTAATTGTTTCAATCAATGTTTTAGCAAATTGATATCTATTAGTAATAAATCCATATGCTGTTCCAATAGTACCAGCATATTTTTTACCATACCATTTTGCCATTTTAATAGTTTTTCCTTCTATTAAACTTTTAGCTTTTAATGTTTTACCATTTTTATCTTTTTTAACTTTAAATTTATGGAATCTACCAAAAGGATCATCTACAGGTACACTTTTAGGGTCAATAACTTCTACTTCTTTATCAGGATCATATTCACCATATGGTTCATATATTCTATAAATACCATCTGAGTCTACCATCCATTCATCCCAAATATGAACATTTCTCTTTTGAAGTTCTTTTACGTTATTAGAACCCATTTGCCATATCCATAACATTTCAGTAACAGCTTGTCTATGAAATAATTGTTTAGTAGTTAAAATTGGAAATTCTTTGGATAAGTCAAAGTTTAATTCATAAGATGGTATTTTAATAGTATTAATACCTGTTCTATTTTCTACTTCTACTCCTTTATTTAATATTTCCCTACATAATTTTAAATATTCTTTATCCCACTCAGTCACAATATTACCTCCTTTTTAAAATCTTGTCATTCTTCGAATATTTTTTAAAGCCATTTCTTCTTCACATGATTTAATAACTTCTTCAGAAATTTCATCAATGGATTTAATATCTTCAAGTGATCTATATTTATTAGTTTTTAAACAATTAATATAATACCAGCCATATTTTTCTGCTATGTAGACATAAGTTTTTTCTGCATTTCTTAAATGTTCTTCACTATTTTCATTACCATCTCCACTAGCTCTATCTTTTCTTAATTCTTTAGCTGCTTCAAATGGCATATGTAAGAATACTACTTTATCTGGTCTTGGTAATTCACATAAATCATATTCTAATACTTCAATAAAATGTAATATTTTATCTCTTTCTTCTTTAGTTTTTGCTTTTCCTGCTTGATGTCCCATATTAGATGTAATATATCTATCTAAAATAATAACATCATTATTATACATTTCATCTTCTATTTCCCTTAAAAAATTATATCTTCTATCCGCTGCATAATATAAACTACTAACAAGTGGATCTACACCTGCTGATGTTTCAGGAAAATATGTTTCACCATACTCTTCTTTTCCTAAATATGGTCCCCCAACCATTCTTCCAGTTGGACTACTATAGATTGGAAATGAATATCTTTTAACTCTCATTCCTTTTTCTAAATAATAACTTTCTAATTTTTTACTTTGTGTTTCTTTTCCAGAACCATCTGTTCCTTCAATAACAATTAATTTTGCTCTTTTCATTTGAATTCTCCTATAAAAAAACATGTACTAAAAACATGTTAATTACTCCTCGTCATTAACATTAATATTACCTCTAAAAAAATTATATCATAACAAGAATTAGATTCAATAATATAGAAACATTATTTACAAAGATTTCAATTTTACTAAGATTATATGGTGTAAAGCGAACAAATTATTATTTAATAATTATCATTTTACTTTATTATAATTGTATTAAATGATAAAATATTAATGAGGGATAAAAATGGATAATAAACAAAAAACAATTGTATTTAAGGTTAGTGATAACATTAAGAATCAAATGATTGAGCATTATCAAGATATGGTTACTGGTAAACCACCATATTCTATTTTTCAAGTTAAACAATATGATTGTGTTATAACTTTATATGAAAGTGGAAAAGTAATGTTTCAAGGTATTGGTGCTGATATAGAAGCTTCTTTCTGGACTGAACAAGAAAGAATTATTAATAATAGAAATATTGATGAAGAAGCCAAACAAAAAGAAGATAAAGAAAATAATAAACAATATTACTATTATGACGCTATTGGTAGTGATGAAGTTGGTACTGGTGATTACTTTGGGCCTATCATTGTTACAGCTACTTTAGTAGATAAATCTACAAGAAAATTACTTGAAGATTTAAAAATAATGGATTCTAAAAAAATGACTGATGATAAAATCAGAAGATGTGCTCCAATTATTATGAAAAAACTACCTTATGTAACATTTACCCTATCTAATGAAAAATATAATGAACTTGCTAAAAAAGGATTCAATATGAATAAAATTAAAGCAATTCTTCATAATAGAGTATTATATGAATTATCTAATAAAGGTATTCCATATCATAAAATAATAGTTGATCAATTTACTACTCCAAGAAGTTATTTTAGTTATTTAAAACAAGAAAATATTACTGATAAAGTTACTAAAATAACATTCTTAACTAAAGGTGAAAGTGCTCATTTAAGTGTAGCAGCTGCTTCTGTAATAAGTAGATATCTATTCTTAGAAGGAATGGATAAAATGAGTGAAAAATATGGAGTTACTATATTAAAAGGTGCTAGTGATAAAGTTGATGAACTTGGAAAACAAATAGTTAGCAAATATGGAAAACAAGAATTATATAAAATAGCAAAAATTAATTTTAAAAACACAGAAAAAATCCTAAATAATTAGGATTTTTTTAATGTCTTAGAACTAACTAATTTTTTTAAATCACTTAAATCATATTCTTTTATTGGTTCATCCATGTATCTTTCTTTACATGTAATAGTTATCATATTATTTGAATCAATATATTGTTCATTATCACTTAAATATTTATCAATATATTTTTTTATTGATTCTAATCTTCTTTCTTCTAAATCAGGTTTATCAGTTTTTTCAAATAATAATTTAGCTAAATAATAATAGAATATATCATTATTAACTATTACATTTCTTTCATTAGCTAATTTTACATATCTTCTATTTTTATATGTTGCTAAAAAAGATATTTGATTAGATAAATAATTAATAAATGCATTCATTGTTTCTGTCTCAATAATATTACTTAAACTATTAGAACGAAAACTTTTATATTTATTTATCTTTTCTCTTATGTTAGAACTATTTTTAATTTTACCTATTTTGATCATATGTTCTAACATTCTAATTTCTTCACCATATCTTTTATATTTACTAGTAGTTTGTTGCATTATTTGATTTACATCATCTATTTTTTCATCATGCCATTTATTATAATAAGCTAATAATTTTGGAAATTTATTAAATACTTCTTTAGGCTTAGTTAATCTGATTGATCTTAAATATAAAAGTAATTCTTTTTGATTTTTATCTCCTAGAAAACTAAGTTCATCTGATAATTTTTCTACTAATAAATCTGTATTGATATATAAACCATCTTCTAATAATACAATCTTTAGATATTCATAATGTTCTGGTCTGAAATTAAAACTATCAATTCCTCTAATAATTGGTACTCTATAACCAATAAAATCAAAGTATTTTTTTACATTTACTGCTAGTTTATGATAATTATTTAATAAACTTTTGTAATCCATAACCCCTCCAAAAAATTGGGGATATTATAACATAATTCTTATTATTTATCAATATTTATGTGTTAATTCTAATTTTTGAACTTTATAATCTATATTTTCACTAATTAAATCTAAATCTTCTTGAATCTTAGAATTTGAATAATAGTCTATTCCTCTTAATCTAATACCTAAACCACGTACTTCTTCATTTAACCTTCTCATTAATAAATCATTCTTTTCATTTATTAAAGCTAATAATAAAGCCATATCATAATTACAATCATCAATATCATATTTTTCTAATTCTTTAATTGCAGATCTCATATTTCTTAATAAATCTTTTTCTTCTCTTAAATCTTTTAAAGATAAATCAATTTTATCATTTAATTTCATTATTTCATCATATGTACCTGCTCTAACAAAAGCACTCAATAATTTATTTAATACTGCATATAAAAGAGTTCTAACTTTAGCATCTATAAATTGCCATTCTTCATGATTTCTTGCTTTTTTAAGAGCTTTATATGCTGCCCATATAGCATTAAAATTATCTTTTATTTGTGCTAAATCATTCTTTCTCTTTTGAATTGATTCACCAATATTTGGTGTTTCATCTAAATCTGCTTGTGCAGCATTTATTACTTTTTGTCTAAATGCTTCTTCATTAAAATCTTCACTTTCAAAATCTTCTTCAGTAAATTCATTAAAATCTTTATCCATAATTACTCCTTATTAAGATATTTTTTTAATATGATCTAATATATTTAATGCTTCAATTGGTGTTATTTCATTAACATTAACATTTTTTAAATAATCTCTTAATTCATCATGTTTTTCTTCTACTAAATCTAATGTATATTGATGAACATTTGATTTTTGTTTACCATTTTTAGATTCAAATTCTTCTAATAATCTCCATGACTCACTTATTACTTCTTCTGGAAGTTCAGCTAGTTTTGCAACATTAATTCCATAACTTTTATCAACTGCTCCATCAAGTACTTTGTGTAAGAAAGTAATATCTCCATCTTCTTCACTAATAGTAACATGTACATTTTTTATTCCACTATATAAGTTTTCCATCTTAGTAAGTTCATGATAGTGTGTTGAAAATAATGTCTTACATTTTATTTTCTTAGAAATATATTCTATTATTGCTCCTGCTAGGCTCATACCATCATAAGTACTTGTTCCTCTACCAAGCTCATCAAATAATATTAAACTGTTTTTAGTTGCATTTTTAAGAGCATAAGCACTTTCTTTCATCTCAACCATGAATGTACTTTCTCCACCTACTAAATCATCACTTGCACCTATTCTAGTAAATATTTTATCAAATATAGGTAATTCACACTCCTTAGCTGGTACAAAAGATCCTATTTGATTTAATATACTAATAATTCCAAGTTCTCTCATATATGTACTTTTACCACTCATATTAGGACCTGTTATTATAAGAATATTTGTATTTTTATCCATTATAATATCATTATCAATATATTCACCTTCAATAACACTTTCAACAACAGGATGTCTACCACCAATAACTTTTATTGAATTATCTTTATTAATAATTGGCTTAATAAAATTATGGTCTTCTGCTATTGTAGCAAATGATTGCATTACATCTAAATAAGCTATTTTATTAGATGCTTTTTGTAATGATGAAATATATTTTTTAATTTCATCTTTAATATTACAAAACAATTCATATTCGAGCTCATTTAATCTATCTTCAGCATTTAATATCATGCTTTCTTTTTCTTTTAATAATGGTGTTATATATCTTTCACAATTAGATATTGTTTGTTTTCTATCATAATGAAATTCTTCTTTAACTAAACTTACTTGGCCTTTAGGAACTTCAATATAATAACCAAATACTTTATTATATCCAATCTTTAATCCTTTGATACCTGTTCTTTCTTTTTCTTCAGCCTCAAATTTAGATATAAAATCTTTACCATTTAATTTAATACTTCTAAGTTCATCAACTTCAGGATTAAATCCATCTTTAATAAGTCCACCCTCTTTAACTGTAAGAGGTACATCTTCTTTAATAGATTTTTCAAGTAATTGATATAAACTATCAAATGTATCTAATTCATCTAAGTCTAATTGTTTTAATATCAAGTTAATATCTGGTAAAACTTTTAAACTACTCTTTAATTGAAGCATATCCCTAGCATTTAAATTATTACATGCTACTTTACCAGTTAATCTTTCTAAATCATATATTTCATATAAGAATTCTCTTAATTCACTTTTAAGTAAAAACTCATTTATTAATTTTTCTACTAAGTTTTGTCTACTTATTATTTCTTCATAACTAATAGATGGACTAATAATATAACTTTTAAGTAATCTACTTCCCATAGCAGTTCTAGTTTTATCCATAAAGCCAAGTAAACTATTTTGTCTATCTTTACCACGTATTGTTTCAACAAGTTCTAAGTTCTTAATACATTCTTTATCTAATTCTAAGAATAAATTATTATCTATTAATTCTACTTCTTGTATATGAGATAAATCTTGTTTTAATGAATTTGATAAATAATTTAATACTAATGATGTATTACGAATTAACTTTTCATCATGAATATTATTAAATACATTTTTATATTCCTTGTCATCATCATAATATGAAACATAAATATTATAATTACTTTTTAGTTTATGTACTATTTCTATATCAAAGTTTTCTCTTAATACTAATTCTTTTATATTTAAATTAACTAAATGACTTATTAATTTATCAGTATTATGTTCAATATAAGTAGCATATACTTTTCCGCTTAATAAATCTGCATATGATAAAGCATATGTAGTATTATAATCTGTCACACTTGCTATATAATTAAAGTCCTTTTCATTAACTATTTCTGTACTTGTAATAGTTCCTGCACTTACTATTTGTATTACTTCTCTTTTAACAATACCTTTAGCAGTTTTAGGATCTTCCATTTGTTCACAAATAGCTACTTTATATCCTTTTTCAATTAGTTTTTCTAAATATATATTAACTGCATGATGAGGAACACCACACATTGGTACTCTTTCTTTTAAACCACATTGTTTTCCAGTTAATGTTAACTCTAATTCATGACTAGCAGTAATTGCATCATCAAAAAACATTTCATAGAAGTCACCTAATCTATAAAATAATATTATTCCTTCATATTCACTTTTAGTCTTAAGATACTCACGCATCATAGGACTAACATCATTTAAGTTAACATCTTTTCTTTCCATAGCCTTTATTATAATACTTTTTTATATTTTTTTAAAAGAAAAATTGATTTTTTTAACTAAAAATAATTCAAAATATATCTTCAAAGCGATATCAGAAATATTACTAACAATTTTATTATAAAAAAAATAGTTCTATAAATAGAACTATTTTCCTATAAATTGAAATGCTATTATACCAATAGCTAAAATACCGAAAACAACATACATTGCTTTACCTAAACTATATGTCCATATTTTCTTTGTTACACCATCTATAGTATATTCTTTTATTTCTACATATGGAACAGGACTTCTTCTATACCAACCTTTAACAGTTACTTCTTTATCAAAATACTCTTTTGATTTAAATAAAGCAAATACTTTATTTAAAATAAATAATGGTTGATTATAATCTAAGAACATAATACCTGTACTATCTTTTATAATAAAGTCTTCATTAAAAATACATCCTGGATTACCTCTACCTATAATAGTACCTTTTAATATACAAGGAATTGAAGTAATATGAGATACTTTTACTTCACCTAAAAGATCTTTTACAGTTGAATCTTTATAGTCTTTATTTTTATGAGCTCTATTATAACCAATATATGCTGTAAAAACTGTTAATAATAAACCTCCTCCTATTACTATAAATAAATATTTAGTTAAAAATATTACTGCTATTATTGTACAAATAATACATAATGTTGGTAAAAACTTTATAAATAATTCAACAAAGAAATCATCTACATAACTTTCTGGTTTTTCTAAATCAAAAATAATATATGGTCTTTGACCAAATTCTTCACTACGTTTTGATATAGCAATTAATCTTTTAGATATTAATGGGTGTGTTGAATTAAATTGGAACCATAATGCCCATGGATTCCACATTTCCCATTTCATAGCATTTTTAATATTTTCTTCTGATATATTATTATTAGCATCAGTACAAGATACTACTAAAGATTTAGATGTATTTGAATCAAATATTCCAAGTGCATTCTTTTTATTAATATTATGTTTTCCTTTAGTTTCTGCTGTACTTAAACCAAATCCTATTTTAACTAATGCACTTGCAAGTGAATTAGGATTTTTAGTTTCTTCTAATGAGAATTCATCAGCATAATATTCTCTTGTTCTTGATAACCATAAAATAATATATTGACTAATAACATATAAAATATATGCTATCCATCCAATCATAGCAGCTTTATTATCGTCATTATCACCCCTGCTACTACGAGCAAATGCTTCATATATTGCATATAATACAAGAGGTACTACTTGAACAGCTGTCATAAATAACATATCGTAATGAACAACATGTCCAAGTTCATGAGCAACAACTGCTTTTACTTCATCTTCAGTTAACAATTCATATATTCCTCTTGTAATAACAATTCTAGCATCATTTTTAGTTCTACCATATGTAAATGCATTTGGTCCACCATCATCTATAACTGCTACTTTAGGATTTTTCATATTATATTTTTTGCATTCATCAAATAAAAATGTTTTTAAATATTCTGGTAAAGTAGCATTAAAATCAGCTTTATAAAACAATCTCATTGATAAATCTGTTAACCATGGAGATATTAAAAATTGAATAACTAATACAGCAATACTTATATATATTCCAATTAACATATCAGCACCAATTAGTTTGAATATTAATAATATAACTGCTGCTAATAAACCATATAAGCAAGTAATAGTTACCATTGAAATTCCAAATAATTTACTTTTCATATTTTCCTCCTATTTATTAAATAATTCATTACTATCAAGTACTATAGTAACTGGTCCATCATTATATATCTCAACCTTCATATCTGCTCCAAATATTCCAGTTTCTACAAGAACGTATTCTCTTAGTTTTTCATTAAATATATCATATAACTTAGTAGCATCTGTTGGATTTAACGCTTCTGTAAAAGATGGTCTTCTTCCCTCTTTACAATTAGCATATAAAGTAAATTGACTAATGCTTAATATACTTCCATTAACATCTAAAATACTAAGATTTATTTTTCCTTGATCATCTTCAAATATTCTAAGATTAACTATTTTATTAACCATTTTATCAATAATAGCTTCATTATCACCTTCAGTAAAACCAACTAATACCACATAACCATGATCTATTTCACCATTAACTTTTCCATCAATAGTTACTTTACTATGTTTACTTCTTTGTATTACTACTCTCATTAAATAAATATCCTTTCTACTTCTTTAACATTACTTATTGTTTTAACTTCATCTAAGAAATTAGTAAGTGAAGAAATATTTCTTACTTTAACACTTATATCATAAAATAATTCTTTATTTCTATTAATTAAATTAATTGAATCAACAATTATATCTGATTTAGTAGCAAGTGTTATTATCTTAAGTAATATATCACTAACATCATCTACATAAACTTTTACTTTAGCAGAATATCTATTATCTAAATTTTCTTCCCATTTAGCTTCAATAATTCTTTCACTATCTAAATCTATATTAGGGCAATTTTTAGAATGGATTTTAACTCCATATCCTTTAGTTATATATCCTACTATATCTTCTCCATATACTGGATTACAACATGTTGCTAAGGTAGATAAAATGTCTGTAGAACCAGCAATAATAATTCCATTTGAACTCTTATTACCCTTCTTTGGCAATTGTCTTACCTTTGGTTTTTCTTCGCGTACTTCTAATTTATTTAATAACGTAGATGGTAACACTTTTAATGTTGCTACTGAGAAATAAATATCATCTAAATTATCTAATTTATATGCCTTACATAATTTATCTATATTTTCTTCTGTAAGTAATTCATTTAAATCAGCATTTCTCTTCTTGCATTCATTAGTTAACATTTCATGTCCAGTAGCAATATATTTTTCTCTTTCTTTTTTATAATAGTATGCTTTAATTCTACTTTTAGCTGTATCAGTTTTAACAATTTTTAGCCATCCTTTTGATGGAGCATGTCCTTTTTGAGTAATTAATTCAACTAAATCACCATCTTGTAATGCATAATCTAGTTTAACCATCTTTCTATTAACTAAAGCACCTGTTGTAGTATTACCTACTTCACTATGAATTTTATATGCAAAGTCAATTGGTGTTGCTCCACTAGGAAGTTCAATAATATCTCCTTTTGGAGTATAAACATATATTTCACTTCTCTTAAGTTCATCCTTAATATTTACAAAGAAATCCATATTTTGTTCAATATCATTTGCTTCTACTAAAACTCTAAATTGTTCTAAAATCTTATCTAAATTATTTTTAACACTACCATCTGTTTTCTCTTTATAACTCCAGTGTGAAGCTACACCTTTTTCAGCTATTTCATCCATTTCATAAGTTCTAACTTGTACTTCATAGATTCTTTTATCTTCACCGAAAACAGTAGTATGTAAACTTTGATATAAGTTTGGTTTTGGATTAGCTATATAATCTTTAAATCTATTAGGAATTGGAGAATATCTTGCTTGCACTAAACCTATTACTCTATAACAATCTTCTACAGTATCTACAAGTACTCTTAATCCTAATAAATCATATATATCATTCCAATTTTTACCAGCCTTCAATTTATTATAAATTCCACGAACAGATTTAACTCTAGATAATATTTCATATTTAATATTATGATCATTTAATATTTGCATTATCTCATATTTCATTTTAGATAATGATTTTTCAAGTTCAGCTTTACTAGAATTAATCTTTTCAAGTACATTATTATATTCAACTGGATCAGTATATTGAAGACATAAGTCTTCCATTTCACTTTTCATCTTTTTCATACCAAGTCTATGTGCGATTGGTATATAAATATTTTGAGTTTCATCAATTATATATTGTTGATGTACCTCATCATGTACTTTTAATGTTCTTAGATTATGAAGCCTATCTGCAAACTTAATAAATAGTGTCGCAGGATTTTGTGATAATCCTACTATTATTCTTCTATATTTTTCTGGATTATTAATTTTAAATGTTTGTTTTAAATTACTAATTTTAGTAATAGATTCTACTATATCAGCAGAATCTTCTCCAAACATATTAGATATTTCTTCATAAGTCATTTTTCCTAAAGATATTGCTTCATGTATTAAAGCACATCCTATAGTTTCTGAATCCATTCTTAAAGAAGCTAAAATATAAGCTACATTGATAGGATGAAGAATATAATCATCACCTGTTTTTCTCTTCATCCCAGCATATACTATCTTAGCTTGTTCATAATATCTATCTATGGAATCGATATACTCTTCTTCCATATATGTTTTTAATAGATCTTTTAAATCATTGTAATCGTGATCTTTGATAATATCACTTCCCTTTAATCATTAATTCCTTTTATTTTTAATTCTTGAGGACCATCGTCATCATCATCTTCTTCAGGTCTATTCATTGTTTTACTTTCAAATATCATCCAAATTCTAGGGCCTATTAATAATGATGAAATTGTTCCAGCAATTAATCCTATTAATATTGCAATATTAAATGTAAATATATCATTTAATCCAACACACAATAATGTAACAACAGATACTATAGTAGTAATACTTGTCCATAAGTTTCTACTAAATGTACTTGAACTAGATTCATTAATTAATTCTTCTAATTCTTCATATGTAAGTTTCTTTCTATTGTGATATTTCTTTTTCTTAATATCTCTAATTCTATCAAATACAACTATTGTATCATTAATTGAATAACCAATTATTGTTAATAATGCAGCTACTATTATAAAGTCTACACTTATGTGAAGTATTGCAAATAATGCAAGAATTATTAACACATCATGAAGTAACATTAATATACCAGTAATAGCATAATTAAAGTTAAATCTAATTATCATATAAATAACTATTGCAATCATAGCATATATTAATGAATAAATTGCATTCTTAGTTAAACTCTTAGTAACAAGAGTACTAATTTCACTTGAAGATGATTCAATACCAAGTTTCAATAACTCATCTTTAACTTTTATTTCATCTTCTTCTTCAAGAATATCATTTAATACAATATATCCTTCTTTATTAGTTCCTACATAATAAGAATATTTTCTTACATCATAGTCTTTTACTATTTCTTTTACTTTAGCAAAATCTATATCTTTACTACTAGATAAACTTATATTAGTTCCACCAGTAAAATCTACTCCAAAGTTAAATCCTCTTACTATTACAAATGCAATTCCAATAGCTATAATGCTTGCTGATAATATCATTGGAACTCTTGCTTTCTTAACATAATCTAATTCTTTATGTCCTCTTATTTTTCCAAATAAAGCATTTTGCTTTTCATTAAAGAATTTTGATTTTACAGCCATACTAAGTAATAATCTATATAGCATTACTGCTGCAAATATTGTCACAAATATTGTAATAATTAACATAGTAGCAAATCCTTTTACTGAAGATTCACCAAATATATATAAAACTATACCTGCGATTAATGTTGTAATATTAGCATCAACAATAGCAACTAAACTACTCTTAATACCTTCTTTATATGATTGAACTAATTTACTATTTCTGTATAATTCATCTTTAATTCTTTCATTTGAAATAATAATAGAGTCAACAGCCATACCTATACCTAGAACAAGAGCTGCAATACCAGTTAATGTTAAAACTCCATCTACTGCATTAAATATTACAAATACAAGTAATGCATATACAAATAAACAAACACTTCCAAGTAATCCACTTACTCTATATTTAAATATTAATATAAGTGAAATAATAACAAATGTAATTAAACCTGCAAGTCCTGTTTTAGAAATAGTTTCTGCTCCAAATGATGGAGATACACTCTTTGGTGTAGCTTCTTCTACTAATTTAGTAGGAAGAGATCCACTATTAATTAAATCAGCTAAATATTGAGCTTCTTCTTTATTAAAGTTTCCTGTTATAACAACATTTTTACTATTTAATCCTTCATTAACAAATGCAGCTGAAATACATTTCATATCATTACAAGCTTCATTTCCATAATCTTCTACTCTTCTTTTATATGAATCTGTAGTACTATCAAAATCTAACCAAGTAACCATTATATTTTCATTTGTATTTGCTCTTGCTGCTATAGCTTTAGTTACTTCATAAAATTTAGCAGTATCTCTAATATCTAATTTAACTTGATATGTAAAAGCTTGTCCTCTAACAGATGTATTTTGTTCAATAGTTGCTCTATTTCCAAGAACATCACTTGTTAATAATAAATTATCATCTACGTCTCTAAAAGATAGTACTGCTGTAGTACTAATTCTATTTCTTGCTTCTTCTTCATTTGAGACACCTGGTAATTGTATTCTAATTAAATTGTCTCCTTCAAAATTAATAACAGGTTCTGAAACACCTAATGTATCTATTCTATTTACAATAGCATTATAAGTATTTTTCAAATCTGTTTCATCTATAGTAGAATTTTCTTCAAGTGGTTCTATTCTATATAAAATTTCAAATCCACCTTGTAAATCTATACCATATGATATGTTTTTAATAGTAGGTTTTATTACATATGCTCCTGCTACTAAAATTACTATAATTACTAGTAATAACTTATAAATTTTCTTCATGTCTTCCTCCATTAATCTTTCTTAGAATCTAATATTTTATCTGATACATATTCATCAATGGCATCTCTATCAGCAAATAAAATATCACTAACCATATCACTAAGCTCTAACTCTTTTTTATCTTTCCAAACATTATCAATTAAATATAACCATATATCTTTGCCAGTTATATGTTTCATACCTAATTTTCTTAATTCTACGCATTTAGAATATAAAGCTGGTCCTACTCTTTTATATAATTCATTTATGTTTTTAAATTCAATTACTTCATCATTCATAAATGCCTCCAATCTCATATTAATTATACAATGAATGCCTATAAAAAGAAACTATTAATTGTTTATTTTCTTACATCTATATGATAAAATTAAATAGTAAGGAGTATACCATTATGAAACCAATTATGCTTAATTCAATTAATGACATTTCAAGACAAAAACCTGGTTTATACAGTATCCCATTTAAATCAAATGGTCGTAATTTTAATTTTCTTGTAAATATTGGTAATATTGATGAAAATGCTAGTATGACATTACAAGGATATGGTCAAGGTGGAACTGGTAGAAACGTTTTAGAATTTTTGAATGGAAATTCAAATAATATTGATGTAATTGTTCAATCTGGTGCTGGTGGTAATGCTTATGAAACAGCTGGTTGGCAAGATGCTGTAACCGGTTTTATGACTAAACTATCAAACCAATTAAATTTAAATCAAAATAATACAGTATTAACTGGATTTAGTTTAAGTGCGGAAATGACAGCTAAGTATGCAGCTCATTATGCTAGAAGCACAGGTGCTAATAATTTTTGTGCTGTTATAACAGAATCATCATGGGGAGCCCCACTTAATTTAACAGAAAGTGAAAGAAAATCTTTAATAGAAAACAATGTTACTATATTTAATGTTTATCAAAACAAAGGACGTAGTTTAACTAGACATGTTTCTAATACAGAAGGTGTACATATTATAGATGTCGATATTAGAACAAATACAGGTGGAGATAAACATATACTTCCCTATTATATTTTTATGCAAAACGGAATAGATAATATAGCAAATGGTGAATTTAATTTTGCTAACTTGCCTCATAATTTTAATTTTAATGGACAAAATTTAAAAGTAGAATATATATATACAGAACACTATGTAGATGAAAATGGAAACTATGTATCTAGAAAATTAACTGCAGAACAAGTACAAGAATTAGTTAGAGAAATGTTTGTTAAAAACATGGAAAGTTTATATGAAAAGAATTCAGAATTAAATGGTTTCGCTAATGCTTTTAACAAATTAGAAGCTGGTACTTCTCTAGCATCTAATTTATCTTTTGTAAGTAATTCTGTTAATGATATAAAAGGAAAATTAGTTGAACATAATAAATTAAATTATACAAAAGAATCAAATAATGAAGCTGGTATTATTGGATCATTTTATGGTGCTGCAAATTATTTTGGTGCTGTAACAAATAAATTATATGGAAATATTAGTACTGAAGCTGACGCTGTTTATAGTATTGCTAATGCTATATATAAAATGGATGGCTTTGCTAGTGTTATGGCAGAATCATCACTTACTGACTCAATTAGTAGTATGTTTGCTACTAGTAATACTTCTATTAGTACAGAATTAGAAAAATTAAAATCAGCAACAAGTAATTTATTTGATACTGCTAAAAATGCAGTAATGGCTGATAATATTTATAATGAAATATCTGCTATAACTGGAATAAAACTTACTGAAGGAAAAGTTGGTAAAATCAGTGCAAGTGCAATTAAAGGTGCTGTTAATGCAATTATTCCTTCCCTTAATAATACTATTGAGACATCTAATAATCTTAAGAGTGGCGTTGATAGTTTTATATCTGGAATTGGTAATTCTAATATATTACAAGGTGGAGTATGGAATGATGTTAAATCTAATTTAACTAGCTATCAAAGTTTATTAAGTGCTAATGTTAAAGCAGCTAATTTTATTGAAGAAGCTATTCAAACTGCTATGGGTATAATAATAGATTACTTAGGAGATGATCCTGAACTTGATGATAGTAAATTACCTACTCTTAGAGATGAATATAATAGATATCAATCATTGATAAGCGAAATAAATGGTACTATATCTTCAATGTCATCATGTGTAACAGAAGTTAAAACGATTATTAATGATGCTGGTGAAGAAGAAAAAACTGGTGGTAAACCTTGCTACACTGATAGTGAAATTCAATCTAAGAAAAACATATTACTAGGTTATAATGATAATAAAAAATCTTTAGAAGATGAAATTAAAAAATTAGAAGGTCTTGCTCCAGTAGTACAAGCTGCTCAAGAAATAATTCAAAGTGCTATAGATCAAGTTAAAAGTATGTATGAAAATCCAGTTAAAGATGCTAATGGTAATATTTCATTTAATGCAAACTTTAATTTAGATTTAAGTCCTTATTCAAGTTATATAGATACAACTAAAAATTATAAACAATTATTAAATGATTATTATGAAAAATTACATCCTACAATAGATGATGTAGACAAATTAGATGAAAATGAAGATTATCCAAATTATAGTTATCCTGGTAATTATTCTAGTGGTCCTTCACCTACTACAACTGGTAGTAGTGCTCCAGAAGACCCTAAAGAGTCTGAAGAAGAAGCACAAATAATTGAAGAATTTCCAACTGATATATTTGTTGGTATAACTGAGCCTGTTCAAGCACCAGCAACTCCATTTAGACCAAAAGCTGGTGAATATGATACTCCAGTTGAAGTACCAAAACCAAAACCTTTCAAAATATTAGATAATCCTAATGATGAAATAATTACATATAATGATAAACCTATTACTAGAACTAATAATTCACCAAATATTATTAATTTAAGTAGTAATCCTTTAGAAGAACAACCCGAAATTATTATAATTACTGAACCATCACAAGAGTTAAATCCTGATATAATAATTGATGATTATAGTGAGCAAAACATTATGGAACCAATTATTCAAGATAATAGTATTCCGGAAATAATTCAAAAACCTAAAGATAACTCAGGTTTAAAGAAAATGGGTATTGCTTCTGCTATGGGTCTTGGAGTTGGAGCAGCTGGTCTTGCTGCTCATACAGTTTTAAAAAATAAAGACGATGAAGAAGATGAAGATTTTGGTTATTCAAAATAAAAAGAAGTTTAAAAACTTCTTTTTTTATTTACAATTAATAACTGTATAATTATCAAAATCTAATAAATTTATTATTCTTTGAGCTTCTTCATAGTTCATATTAACTATATCACTATATTCATTAAAATTAATATATCCATCTACCATTAAAGACATACATATATTATATTCAATATCTTCTATATTATCAAAATCAGTTATATAAGACTTTAAATATATTTTTTTCTTTCTATCAAAGTCTTCTTTACTAATTTTAATTTTCTTTATATCTTTTAAAACTTCTTTAATAAATTTATTACCATCTTTGCATATACCACTTACATTTATTATTAAGAAATCATCTACTATATATCCAGAATAGCCCCCATCATAGAATAAATCTTCTTTTTTATATTTAGCATATAAATCACTAGTAGTAGAAATATAACATGAGAATATAATATCTATATAATATCTAAGCAAATTATCTTCAATATTAAATATGTCTTTTTTAATTTTAAAACCTACTCTTGCTCTTTCAGCTTCTGTATGTTTTATAACTTCTTCATATTCTTTTGATACTTTTAATGGTTCTTTATCTACTACCATTTGAGGTATTTCTTTATATTTAGGATTATATTTTTTAATATGTTTTTTAATTAATTCAACACATTTATCTATTTCAAAATCTCCACATACACATATAAATGTGTTATTAGGAACATAATAATCTGAATATATCTTATTAAGTGATTTAGCAGTTATTTTTTCTATATCACTTCTTTCGCCTACTACGGTATTTCTAGCATATATTTTATTAAATAAATTTTTATTAAAAATATTTGTTAGATATCTAGTAAGATTATCTTTATTCATATCTATTTCTTCACCAATGATACCTTTTTCTTCTGCAACATTCTTTTCATTGATGTCAGTATCATAGAATATATCTAATAATAATTTAATATTTTCATAAATATCTTTACTTCCAAATAAATTATAATTAGTTCCATAATTATTAGTCCATGCATTAGCAAGACTACCATATTTATTAATTCTTTTAGAAAAGCCACTATTTTCTGATAATGCCATAACTTTATGTTCTAAAAAATGTGCACTTCCTGGGATTACATCAGTTATTTCATCACCTATTTTATATCTTAATACTCTAGCGCCATATTTAACAGATATAGTTATATAGAAATTCTTAGTTTTATTAGTAGGATACATATATATTTCAAGACCATTATCAAGAGTTTCTTTATATATACTTTCATCCACTTTTTCAAATACATACTTTTCCAAACTAATCATCCCCTCTCATTAAAAATATAGTGCTTAATTGCATCTTATCATTTAATTTAATTACTTCATCAATAGTGACATTAGATAAATTCTTTCTTAATTCTTCTATATCTTCAACTAAATTAAATTCACTATAATAATAATGATTAATTTGACCATATAAATCATCATAGTAACTATTTAAAAATGTATTATATGTTTCTTTAGCTTGATTAAATAATCTTTTTAATTTTCTTTTATCTTTCATAAATTCAATTGTTTCAAATATTCTTTTCTTAGCTTCTTCATAATTAACTTTATTAATGCCAGCATAAATAGTTAATACTGGATCATATTTATTATAACTAGAATTAATACTATAGCATAGCGAATATTTTTCTCTAACATAATTAAATAACATTGAATCGTTCATTGAACCAAGTATAGTTGAATATACTCTTAATACATGATTTATTTCATGATAATTAAGATTTTTTAAAGTATATCCTATATATAATCTAGATTGTTTAAAATTAGTATTTTCTATCTTTTCTATAACTTCTTTTCTATCATTATGTTTATAATTAAAATCTAATTTATTTTTATTGCCTTTAATATTTTTAAATAATTTATCTATCTTATCTACTAATAATTCTGAATCTTCTCCATATATACAAATATCTATTTTATATCCACCAGTAAATAATTTTTTATAGTATTCGTATAGAGATTTTCTTGTTACACTTTCTATTTCTTCTATAGTTGGAACACTTTTTTCAGCAATAGTTCCTTCATACATAATCTTGTTATATAAAATAGAAGCATAATCAGCAGCATTATCTTTCATGGATTTTATTGAATTTAAATAATTATCTTTTGTTATATCAAAAAACTCTTTATTAAAACCACCTTTATCAACATTAGGATTAAATACTATTTCTCTATAAAAATCTAATGATTCATCTAAATACTTTTCTTCTGTATATTTTGGATTTAACATTTGAAGTGCTAGAACTATATTTTCAGTATCACCATTGTATCCAAATGATGCACTTACTTTAGCACCAAATAGTTCTTCTCCTCTTGTAGCTATTTTACTTTTAGTATTATATTTCTTAGATGTATATGTAATATTAGAGCATAATAAATTACCAAGAGCCATTTCATCATTATTACATTTTCTAGTTAAAAACATAACAATATGCATCTCTTTAAATCTATTAGTATCGATAATATGAATATTATAATTGTCTTTTTCTATTTTGTTGTATTTCATTACTGCCTCCATTTAAATATTATAGCAATTAAAAAGAAGTATTTCTACTTCTTAATTAAATAAAATTTTTGATTACTAGTATTTATTACTGATATGTTTTTAACTTCAAAAGGAAATACTACTTCTACACATGGATAAGTAAATGCCATAGTAACTGTATCATTTCTTCCAGGAAATGTTTCTTCTACAGTGATTTTAACATCATTATCAACAACTTCTATATTTTGTAAATCAATACTATATCCACCAGTATTCTTTTCACCCATAGCAATAACTACTCTAGTTTCATTATTTGTTTTTTCTAAATAATAACCTCTTGTACCATAATTTGAATCATTAAAATTATTTGTTTTATATTTAAAATGACTTTTTAAAACTTTATATTTACTAGTAATTTCACTTAATACAACATAATCTGCATAACCAATATCGTTTCTAGTAATATCTAATGTATTTGTATCATTATCCTCAAATAATTCATTAAAGAAGTCTTTATATTTCTTTTCATATGGAACTTCATAACTCTTCATATATACAGGATCACATGGTGCTTTAAAACATTGTACTTGTTCTTTAACATCTACTTTTATTACATTAGTAATAGTCATATCATAAATAAGATTAGATTCATGATATATTAATCTATAATTATCTTCATATATTAATTTATTATCTTTTTTTAATATGTTAAATAATATTGCTAATATAATAACAACTGTAATACTAACAAATATTATTATTTCTTCTTTTTTGTTCATACAATCACTTCTTAATAATTGATTCTAAAGCTAAAACTATCATTTCATCTAATGTTTTTTCTCTTTGAGTAGAATCCATTATTTCATGAGTTACTAAATTATCACTAATTGTAAGTAATGCTGTAGCTTGTCTTTTAAATTTCTTTGCATTAAATAATAATGCAAATGTTTCCATTTCAACAGCTAAGCATCCTTTATCAGTATACTTTGTATAATCTTTATTTTCTGTATAGAAAGCAACTGAAGTATGTACTCTACCAGGAATTAATTTAATTCCTTTAACAGCAGCAGTATCTTGAATAACACTGTTTAATTCAAATGATGAGTTTAATACATCAACATTTTCTATTCCTGCTTCATCATCATAAATAGTATTTGAGTAAGCACTATCAGCAAGTAAAATATCATATAATTTTAAATCTGCTGTATAAGCACCTGCTGTACCTATTCTAATAATAGTTTGTACATCATAGTCATTAAATAATTCATAACTATAAATACCCATACTACCTACACCCATACCACTTGAGAAGATTGTTACATCTACTCCTTTATATTTTCCTGTGTAAGCAAGTTCTCCTCTTACTTTGTTAACTAGAACTGCATCAGTAAGAAATTTCTTAGCAATGTAATGCGCTCTATTTGGATCTCCAGGCATTAACACTCTTGGTGCAATGTCTTCTTTGTTACTTTCAATATGTACTGTTGCCATAAATATCACTCCTATTTCTTATTATATTCTTCAAAATCTTTACCAAATTTAGATACAAATATTTTTCCATCAGTATCTTTTATATATAGTGTTGGATATCTATAATTTGTTTCTAAATCATATTCATTTACTGTTGCTATTGCAGCAGGATTATCTATATTTACTTCATTAAATATAGCTTGCTTCTTTGCATTAATAGCGCCTTCATATTCTACATCACTTAAATAATATAGTTTATTAGTAGAAAGAACATAAATCATATTATATTCTTCTTCTTTTACAACATGTTCTATTCTTACAGATACTGGATTTCCAAATCCATTTAATATATATTCATTACCATTAATAGTTAAATAAACTTTACTATTAGCAATTTTAGCAGATGTCTCATTTGTATCATTGCCATCTACATCATATAAATAATTTGAAAATACTAATTCATCTATTGTAATATCTTCTACTACTTTATTCTCTTCTGGCTCTTCTTTAACTGTAGGTGTTTTAATATACATAACTACATATCCAAGTAGAATAGCAACTATTAATGAAATAAATATTACTACTATATTATTACCCTTTTCATTCATAATAATGTTACTCCTCTATACCAGAAGAATCATTATCTTCTAATTTTACAAGAACTTCTCTTGGCTTACTTCCTTTAGCAGGACCAACAATTCCACGTTCTTCAAAACTATCAATTATACGAGCTGCTCTATTATATCCAATTGAGTATTTTCTTTGGATTAATGATGCACTTATTTGTCCCATACGAATAGCATACTCAAGTATTTCATCATATAAAACATCTTTTGCTTCATTAGATCCACTTCCACCCATACCAGCTCCACCGGAAGAACCTCCTGAACTTGATGCTTCTAAGTTTTGGAATTTTTCACTATATTTAGGTCCTGAACATCTCTTCTTAATGAAATCAACTACACGTTTAATTTCATCATCTGAAACGAAACTACCTTGAATTCTTGTAGGATTATTATCATCTTGTGGTTTATATAACATATCACCTTTACCTAATAACTTTTCAGCACCAGTCATATCTAAGATAGTTCTACTATCAATAGATGATGATACTGCAAATGATATACGTGTTGGGATATTTGCTTTAACAACACCAGTAATAATATCAGTAGATGGTCTTTGAGTTGCTACTATTAAATGTATACCAGCTGCACGAGCTAATTGAGTTATTCTCATAATTGATTCTTCAACTTCTTTAGCAGCTACTAACATTAAATCAGCAAGCTCATCTATAATTACTAATATAAATGGCATTCTCTTTAATCCACAATCTGGTTTTTTCTTTAATTCTTTATCTACATAATCATTATATGTTTGAATATTCTTTGTTCCACTATTTTTAAATATTTCATATCTATCATCCATCTCTACTACTATTTTTTGTAGAGCAGCACTAGCTTTTTTAGGATCTGTAACTACAGGAGTAAGTAAGTGTGGAATACCTTCATAAACATTAAACTCAACTTTCTTAGGGTCTACAAGTACCATTTTAACTTCATCTGGAGTTGTTCTCATTAAAACAGATAGAATTATGTTATTAATACAAACAGATTTACCGCTACCAGTAGAACCAGCTACTAACATATGTGGTGTCTTATTTATTTCAACATATTTAACATTACCCATTATATCTCTACCAAGAGGAGCTGCTAATGGTGAATTTTCAAGTTTCTTTTCTAACTTCATAGCATCCATTATTTCTCTCATTGATACAGGTACAATATTTTGATTAGGTATTTCAACACCAACTGTATTTTTTCCAGGAATTGGTGCTTCAATTCTAACTTCTTTAGCTGCTAATGCAAGAGCTATTTCACGAGATATACTAAGTACTTTATTAACTCTTGTACCTTTAGATATTTCCATTTCATATTGAGTAACAGCAGGCCCAGCATGAACTTCTATTACTTTAACATGCATATCAAAATCTAAGAATACTTGTTCTAAAGCTTTAATATTTTTAGCAATTATTTCATTAGAATTAACTTGTACATTATTCTTCTTAACTGGATCTAATAATTGAATAGATGGTTTTACATAAACTCCAGGTTCGCTATCCTCTTCAACATTAGTATGTTCTTCAGGAGCTTGTTCTTTATTCATATTATTTAAATCATTAATTGATGTAATAACAACTTTCTTATCACTAAATCCATCATCTTTTAAGTCACCGATAACGCCTTCTTCTTCACTCTCTTCAGATTCTTCTTCATCTTCTTCAGATGATTCTCTATTAAATAAACCTTTGAAGAATTCAACAATACTAGTAAACATATTTCCTAAATTAATATCAAATATCATAATAATACCAAATATTATGAATATTCCTACTAAAATATAAGTTCCAACTTTATCAAAACATGACATAGCACACCATGTAAATAATGCACCAATAATTCCACCACCAGTTTCTTTTACTAAAGTTGCATTATCAAATGATGCTTTAATATGATCCATTGAAACACTCATTAATTCTTTTGTATTAATATTTCCATTAACTACCATTTTAGTATGAGATAAAATTAATAAAGCTAAAATGATACAATAAATACCTATTAATCTTCCTGTAAAATAATTTGGTTTACCTCTTTTAACAATAATATATAATCCTAATCCTAATGTAAAAATTAAGAATAAAAAATACCATTCACCAAACATAAATACAGCTGCATTCTTAATCCATCCACCAACAACTCCTGATGTTGCAAGACCTGTTGCTGATAATAATATCATTATGAAACCAATAACTTCGCTTGTATATGCAAATGGTTCTTTTTCAACTGTTGCTCTTCTTTTTCTTCTTCTTGCCATAATACACCTAACTTTCCATTCTACTTAGAAGTTTCTTATAAATTCCAGGTTCAATAATATTAAGGGTATTTAAAACAATATCTAAAGATTCTTTATATTCCCCCTTATTAAATGCTTTTTCAGAAGCATTTAAACCCATTTCTACTTCTTTATTACTTGATTTATATCTATTTCCATATACAATTGCCATTTCAGCCATAATAGCTGTTTTAATTGTATCTGATGCTGTTTGATATAGTTTTAATGCTAAATCTCTAGAAGTATCAACTCTTAGATTTAATGTTTTAATAGAAATTGGTTTCTTTTCAATTTCATAATTAATTTCTTTAACAGAGTCATAAGCTTCTTTTAACTCAATATAAAACCTTTCAGGAATAACTGGTAAGTTATAATCTTTAATTTTATATTTAGAATTATTAATAACATTCTTAATTTCATATAATTGTTCTCTAGCTCTTGCTTCATCTTCTTTAAGACTACCTAAATTCTTAAGAGTTGTTTCTAATTTATCTTCTACTTTAGATAAATTAACAGCAACTAATTCACATTCATTAGCAAGTTTAGAATAAGGCATAACTTTTGATAAAGTTCTATCATTTATTAATTTAAAGCTATCTTTTACTTCAATTAATTCTTTATTAATTTCATCAATAACTTCAATTTCTTCATCACTTAAATCATATGTATCTTTTATATTATCTATTTCAGCATATAAGTTTCTAACAATACTACTTGTTTTAGAAAGTCTTTCACTTATATTAATAATTCCACGTTCATATTCTTTCTTTCCTCTTTTTTCAGAATCGAAATCGCTATATAAACCCTCATAATAATCTAACAATGTTTTAAGATCAAATATAGAATCTTGTAGATTTAATACATTTAATCTATCCATTATTTCACCAATAGTTTTATTAGTTTCTTCAATATTATAATCTAAATTTAAATATTCTAAATTATATCCATCTCTTATTAATTTGTTATAAACTGCTTTAACATCTGACATCTTCTTAGGTAATATCATAGTAGCCATCATAACAATAGTAGGTGCTTCATCTATAACAACACTAATATTATTAATCATATCATCTAATACTTTAACAATCTTAGATAATTCTTCGTATTCTTTATTTTGAATAGCAACTTCAAAAGCACTAAATAATTTATCTATATTTTCAAACTGTAATTCTATTCTAGAAGATACTTCTTGATAATCACTTTTATTCTTGTTGTATTTAAACACAACTTCTCTATATATACTTTTTAATTTAGTAATAGCTTCTCTATTTCTATCTTCACTTTCAGTTAATTCTTTTATTTCACCTAATAATTTAATAGATTTAGCTTTAACTTTTAATATTTCTTTTTCACAATGTTCAAGTTTTTCAAGAGATTCATCATAATTCTTATCCATTAAAGATGTCTCTATATCAACTAATTCATCTGTTAATGATGGTAAATCCTTTTGTTCTATTTCTTCAAATCTAGAAGCCCAATCACTAACTTCTTTTTCTGTTTTTTTATTATTAACTAATTTTTCAGCACGAGCAAGTTCAGTTATTAATGTTGATGAAATAATTAGATTCTTTTCTGTAGTTAATCTATCAATATTACGAAGGATATTCTTTTTCTTCTTGTTCTTTAAAATGGATTTTATTCCAAAATAAAGAGCAGCGGCTAATAATAAAATAACAACAATAATTAATAATAATTTTGTTAATTTCATAATCCCTATCCTCCTTATACATTTTAACACATATTATTGCTTTTTGAAACAATTTCAAAGAAAAAAAGAGAAATAACTCTCTCCTTTTACACTTTTATTTTTTTAAATTTTCAATTTCCTCTATCATTAATTTCATTTTATCATCTTTAATAACATAATATGATTCATAAATAGATGCCATTGTTTGATCAGTAATAAGCTTATTTTCAACAAGATCAAATACAATTGGATTATATTCAACATGACTATTTCTATCTTTTTCTTCATTATGTACAGTTATTAAATAAAATGGTTTTTTAGTTTTTTTATCAAACATTGCTGTACAGAATAATCTATCTTGTAAAGATACTTTTTCTTGAATTATGATAGCAATCATTTCTTTGATAATAACTATTTGTTCTGCAAGAAATAATCTATTAAATTCTGTTTTATTTCCAATATCAAATATTTCTCTAAATGACACTAATATTTTATGAGTTAAATATTCATTTGAGTCATTAGCAGAACTTGGTAAATATGAAGTAGGAATAAATAATTTTGATATAAATGATATATATTTTGATAAAGCATCTCTAAACTTTTGTTTATTCATCTTTCCTTTAACGAAATCATCTATATTTTTACATAAATATGTTACTTGTTTAATCTTATGTAATGGATTAGTATCACCCATTTTGTTAATAGAAGTTCTATCTTCTATTTTATTAAATAAATCATCTTTAAATGTATTAAATACTAAATCATAATCTTTTCCTAATAAAATTTCATCATATTTTTGAATGACATAAAAATCTATATCCATATCAAAGTCTTCATAGCACTTAAGTAATACATTTAATAATACAAATCTTTTAAAATCTACCCAGTCAGACTCAGATTTACCATCTATTTCAAACTCTATATAAGACTCTTTCTTTTCTTCTTCAGTTGCTTCATATTCACTATCTAGTATTTCTTCTAATCCATATTTTCCATTTAATAAGTTACACAAGTCATAATAAAATTGTGTTTCAGAAGATACAATTTGATAATATCTATCATTGCATTTATATGCTGCTGCTAACATATCAAATATTACATCTGTATAACTTCTGTTTAATTCATCTTTTTCTTGAACAATATTAGATTGATACCCTATTGTTTCATCTAAAGAAGCTATTTCTTTATCACTCATAACTGAATGCTTTATTTCATCACCATTATATCTATGTACTATTCTTTCTACTTCGTTTCCATTTTCATCCATCTCAACAACTTTAGTTTCATAAATAATATCATTAGCGAAGTGAGAAGTTTTCTTACCTATTTTAATATTTGGTAAGTCTGGATTTAAAGTTAGGAAATATTTCTTTCCTTCATCTCCTTCAGCAACTAAAAAATAATGAATAATAGTGACACTATTATCTTCTTTTTTATATTCTGTTGTTTCATTTGTATTTCTTATTTCAGAGTTAATTCCACAATTTGTTAAAATGTATTTTAACATTTCAGCAGTATTACGACATATAACACTATAATCAAATAGATTTGGTGTATTCATAATACGTTCTACTGTTTCAAAGTTATATTCTATTTTTTGTTTTTCTTGAGTTAAAAGGTTATTTTGAATCGTGTAAAAAAACATATAGTCTTTATGAACTAATTTTCCAAGTTCTATATAAGCATATCTTATTTTAGTGTTTTTATTCCACTCAGGATGATCATTTATTTCTTGAATTATTTGATCAAGTTTATTTTTCATGTTGTTTCTCATTCATATATGATCTTAATAATCTCTTATTTTCATCATATACGTCCCTACTATACTTATTATATTTATTAAATATTTTTCTGTTTTGTAGATATCTATAATAATCATCTAAACCCTTTTCACTCTTCAAATTAAAACCTACTACTTGATAAATAATTTTAGCTTTTTGATCTTCATTCAATGCTATTTCATTCAATGTAACATCAGAATAATTATCATACAAATAAAACATCAAGTTTTTGATTGGTTTAATACCTGTAATTACTAATTCATTAGCTATGATTGTATATGTTAATTCATAATAAATACAAGTTTTAGCAACATCATTGTCATAGTTAAGTTCTAATAATAACTTATCTTGCGAAAGATAAAATACCTTTACATCAATCATAGAAATACTCCTTATTTAATGAAATTGTATCATATTTTCGTTATTGCTTCAAATATTTTTATACCATCTACAGCAGCACTAGTTATACCACCTGCATAACCTGCTCCTTCTCCACAAGGGTAAATCCCTTTAATATTAGATTCAAAATTATCATCTCTAATTATCCTAATTGGTGAAGATGTTCTACTTTCAATACCTAATAGTACTGTATCATAATTACTAAATCCTTTAATTTTAGTATTAAAATAATCAAAACTAGATTTAATAGTATCATTTAACTCTTTACTTAATAAGCTATTTAAATCTGCATAGGAATAATCTCCTTTAACCGCAGGTATTACACTACCTAGTTTATTAGATTTAATACATTTTTTATAATCAATTAATAATTGAATAGGTATTTTTCCATTGCATAATTTATAAGCTTTGTGTTCTAATTCTTCTTGATATTTAACTCCATCAAATAAATTTGTACCATAATCTTTTTCATTAACAGAAATAATAATTGCACTATTTGAAATACCGCTATCTCTTTTATAATTACTCATTCCATTAATAGCTAATCCTTCTTTTTCACTTGATGCGTTTATTACATAACCGCCAGGACACATGCAAAATGAATAAACACCTCTACCATTAGAATTATATGTTAATTTATAACTAGCATGATTTAAATATTTATAATATTTTCCATATTGATTTTTATCTATAAATTCTTGATTGTGGCATACTCTAAAACCTACCGCAAATGGTTTATTTGCCATTAATAATCCTTTTTCATTTAACATTCTAAATGTATCTCTAGCACTATGTCCTAAAGCTAAAACTAATTTATCACATTTAATAGTTTTATCATTATTTATAACTACACTATCAATTTTATTATCTTTTATATTTATATCAGTCATACATGAATTAAATAATACATTACCACCCATTGATATTATTTTTTCTCTCATATTTTTAATAACAATTCTTAAATTATCAGTACCAATATGTGGCATATGTAAATATTTTATTTCTTCAGGTGCACCATTTTCAATAAATGTATCTAATACTTCAACAATTCTATTATTTTTATCTTTTATACCAGTTGTTAATTTGCCATCTGAAAATGTTCCTGCTCCACCTTCTCCAAATTGTATATTTGATGATGTATTTAAATCATTTGTATTCCAGAATTTTTCTACACTTTTAATTCTATCTTCTATTTTTTCACCACGTTCAATAATAGTGACATTATAACCATTTTTACACAATTCATATGCACAAAAAAGTCCAGCAGGACCCATACCTACTACTACAATATTATCTTTTTTATTAGTTAATGGCTTATATTCATATTTTTCTTTTTCACACAAAATTACTTCATTATTAAGTTTAATAATTTTTTCATTTTTTAAATATACATCAATTGTATAAATATAATTAACTTCTTTTCTAGCATCAATACTCTTTTTATATATTTCATATTTAATAATATCTTCTTTTTTAATTTTTAATTTATTTATTAATGCAGAAATATAGTCATTTTTAATAACATCAACTTTTATATTTGATACTCTAATCATTTATATGTTCACCTACTATTAAAGCAGATAATACTGCAAATGAAATATTATATCCACCACATATACCAGTTAAATCAAGTACTTCTCCAGTAAAATATAAATTCTTATTATTAATTGATTCGAAATGATCATTTACTTCTTTTAATGATACTCCTCCAGAACATACTTGTGAATGATCATATCCTTTAGTACCATTAATATCAAAAGAAAGATTTATCAAATTATTAGATAATAATTCTTTTTCATTTTTTGATAATTCTTTATAATTTTTATTCATATCTATTTTAGATATCCTAAGAATATAATTAACTAATTTATAATTTAAAAAACATTCTAATAATTCACTTATATTTCTATTAATAAGTTTATTATTTAATTTATTAAA
>OCVV011334298.1_pt1 | contig 34514 bp, 60 predicted proteins | sample 1539721 | NCBI WGS metagenome assembly OCVV01 (sample SAMN02144230, study PRJEB22623) | gut metagenome | biome: sheep rumen | host: Ovis aries | place: New Zealand | reverse complement strand
ACTTTCTTTACTTCCTTACAAAGTGCCAAAGAATACGCGCTCAACTTTTTCTCGTTAATTGTAGGCTCTTTCGTCTGGGATGTCGAAGCAGTACTTTTTTCCTTCGTATTCATATTCATCTCCACTATCAATTAGCTGCTGCAACTTATTGTCATCAATACCAAACTTTTTTGTTACATCATCACGGATTGCAAGTTTAGCATCGTGATTTCTTTCAATAATTAAAACTCTTTCAATCATATCCTTACCTCAAATCTAATTCTACGCCATCAAAAATTTCAGGCCATATATCAAGAAGCTTATCTGCGACTCTTGTTGGACACATACACTTCTTAACTGTATATACTCTGAACAACTCAGTTATATCCTTCCAATCACAGGGCTCTCCGTTCTTGTCAATCAATTCATCATCTTCATCAAGAGCATATTGCTCTAATGAAACGAAATCACGAACTGCTTTTGACTCTTCGTCATTTGAATGATGAGAAACATAAACATCATAATCAGCATCGTCGTCTTTACCAAGCCACATTATTATTCAATACCTCTTACTTCAAAAGACATATCTTTTTTAATGTTTTCGATTTCTTTTGGGTCTTTGTTTTCTTTAAGAGCCTCTTCATACTTTTTTCTACAAATAGTGCATTCTGTATCTGCATAGGTACCTAAAGAACACGAACCCCATTTTAATTCAAAAGGCCAAACAGGAGATGCGCCGTGGTATTGTTCATACCAATCTTTATGATGCTTTTTCATATGAGCGCCTTCCCACTTTTGCATCTTTTTAACATCTTCATTTGTTAAAGAGTAGCTGCTGTCATACTTATCAGAACATTCAACCTTTTCAATGACTGCATAATTCCAAGGGTAATAGTCACATCTACTTTCATAGGCGTTTATTGCCTGCTCAAGTAATTGAATTGCCATACCAGCTTTAGCAGCAAGGTCTCCTAAACCACCTCTTTGAAGATCATATATAGGTGTATCATCAGGCTGTGCAGAATGAGGTTTGCAAATATGGTCTTTGAGTGATAATGCCCAAAAATTTCCTTTATAATGAAAGACAATCTGTTCATTTTTTATAAATCTTTCTGGGATCATATTACATAAGAACTCAACTGAAGAGTCTTTTACAACAAATTCTTTCTCACTGTTCATTGACTTAATAAGATCGAAGTCTTCGTCCATACTAAGGTCTTTATGTTCATTAAGCCCTTTGCCCCCGCCTGTCCAGTATTTATGATACTTAACATTCTCAACAAATTTCTTAAGTTCATTATAATTCATATCATCTCCTACTTTGAAAACTTATCACAAAAGATTATTGCTTTAGTCTCATCAAAATGTAATTCAGTTGTAAATGCAACTTTTATAAGGCTGTTCTCTTCAAAGAATACAACAAAGCCAGAATGAAACATCTCAAAGATTGTTTTTCTATCTCGCTGATTTACAACACCCCATAAGCCATCGTAATCATTTTGTAGTGTTACACATAGATTAGGAAAACCATATTTTGCAAACAATTCATTAAGCTTCTTTTCAGACTCTTCTTTCTCTGAAAAGTCAAAACGGAAAACCTCAATTATTGCCTTCATCAGATAATTCCTTTTCTGCCATCTCCTGAATTTCTGCAAAAGTTTTTCCATTAAGAGGATTGTTTTCCTCTCCTAAATGCTTCTGTATCATTTCATCAATGAGCTCTTGATTTAATTCCATATATGGACCTCCATATATCAATATTAACACAAAAGGAGTTGCACTCCGCAACTCCTCATTAAAACCTCCAGAATGTATCTTTACTTTTTGAACTTAGGATTGAAGTTTATCTTCTTTGGCTCAAATGTGATACGAACGACACCGAATTCAAACTCAACAATAGGTTCTTCTATGTTGTATCTTGTGTTGTCTACCTTGAAAGGAACACGAGTATCCTTTACAGTGAAGCCCTGAACTTCATAGGTTTTGCTTTCAACTTTTGGCTCTTCAGTTTCAGAAGTGTTTTCAGCATCGGATTTCTCTTCTGCTTTTGGCTCTTCTTTTGCTTTTGGCTCTTCTGTCTTGACGCCACTTGAAAGAACAAGGTCAATGTAATCTGGATTTTCTTTGTTGATTTCAAAAGAAATGTTCTTTGGATCATATCCGGCACACGCGAACTCGTAGGTCTTTCTACCTTCGTTATCGTCGATAATGTTTACACGGATTGCGTCTGAACGAACAATATCTTTAGGTGGGCGATTACGGCCATAGGAATAAGTGCGAACAATCTTTTCGCCAACTTTGTTTCCATTGTCGTCTGTGATGTCTCTGCGGTAAACACGAGACCCTTCTGGAAGGTTACCTTCCTGCATTGCTCTACAAATCTCTGCTGGGATTGCAAGAGCTTCATTAAATAAATCATCGAAACTACCCATTGGTACGTCTCCCTTATAAAATATATTCTATCGCCTTGCGGCGCATAGTTGCAATTGGATATAAAGAATGTTTTGCAACCATTCCTTATAACCAATTAGTATATTAACATAAATTTGAAGATCACTTATTTCCCATCTCTGCCATTGCTTGCTGTGCAAGTGATGTAGGATCTTCTGGGTCTTCATACTTGTCAGTCATATCTGAAGAGTTCTTTTCTGCAATACCGTTTCTTGACAACTGACCAAGTTGGAAAGCATATTGGTCCCAGCTATCAATAAGACGACGGAACAAAGAAACTTTGGACTCTGCCAACTGAATCTGAGCCTGCAAAGCAGCATATTCTTTTCGGTATCTGACAATAACCATCTTGTCAATCTCTTCTTTTTTATACCACTTTGCTGCAGACTCACTTGCTTTGTTTACATCTTTTCGAACTTCCAAAAACTTTACAGCTTCCCATTCGTTAAATGCTTGCTTCGCTGAATTCCACTTCCATCTTGCCTGTTCATACAATGCAGTAAGAGCAAGCATTACGTGTTCGTGCTGCATAATAGCACGGTCAATTAATGGAAGAGGTGGCGATGTATTGCCATCAAAGAGAAGCTTTTGGTCCATCTTTGCAACTTGCTTTGATACAAACTCAATAAACTGATTTTCTGCGGCAGACATCGCTCCGCCAATTTCAGTATTTGATGTTATAGCAGTATCATCGAAATCAAGATCATCATCAGCTCTTTCATATAAAGGCTTTGGCTTTTCTTCAACAGGCGGTTCTTGAATGATACGTCTTCCTTCAGGCATTATTCACCCCTTTTGAAAGTTGCTCTTCTCATTTTCAAAAATGACTTTTCATCACGAAGAGTCTTTTTATAAATGCCACACTTACAAGGTCCTTCGCTATCGCGTGTATAAAAATCTTTACACATACAGCGTTCGCCATTACCTGAAAGGCAGCACCAATTGTTATCTTTAACTTTCTGTTTAAGCCCAGGCTCAACTTCAGTTATCATATAACGGTCTTCCACCCAAACCTCAAATCTTTTAGGAGACTTTGGGATTGCTGCAAGTTCTTCATCAGACCAAGCCTGCTCTTTTTCTTCCTGCTCTTCTTCCCAATCTTCTTTTGATTTTGCCATATTTATTCCTTCTCCACAAACAAGCAATCATCTTTCTTGCCTGCCATATAAAGTGATTTAATTAAGTCCATCAAGGACATTTTTTCCTTTGTTGAAATCTCATCTTTTGTATCAACTTCAGTAAACTTGAACTCTCTGTTTGAGTTTTCAAATACAACTGTTGTGACATTATCTTTCTTATTGATTTTTATATCCATAGAAACCTCTTTCAATAATATTAACACAAAAAGGATAGGGCAAGCCTATCCTTTATAACTTTTGAAATCCTTTATAGATTTTTATACTTTTTTACTTACGGGCAAGCTTTGCAATCTCACCAAGACCCTTGTCAGCATAATCTGAGTTCTTTACTTTGAAAGAACAACCAATGTTGCTGTCCTTGTCGTAATTCATAGTGCGAACTACAACGCCTTCGTGCTGCAAGTAATCAACCCAAATCTTGTCCTTTGGCTGAACTTCATAAAGAAGATTCTGACAACCTGAAACCACTTTCCAAGCAGCCTTTTCTGCGTAAGCAACTGCAGCGTTTACATCAGGCATAATGTCCTTAAGCAAAACATTTGACTGAATAACAGGAACAAAGTGGAGACCGAAGTCAAGAGTTGCAACCTTGATAGCCTCTGCAGGCGGAAGCTGCTTTCCTGTGTTGTAATCCTTTATAGTGAAAACAAACCAATCGTTTTCAGTAAAGTTGTAAATGTTCTGCTGAATTGTTGGACCTACCTGTTCTCCCTGAAGAATGTAAGCGTTGCCTGTCTTCTTGTAAATCTGCTTCATCTTGTTGATGATGTCTTTCTTACGCATCATTTCCCAGAAGATTGAATTGTCAGGAAGAGTGTAAGCATTGTTACGAGAACAAGGATAAGCGCCTGTAAGCTTCTTTCCTTTGAAGACAGGAACAACAGTAAATGACTGACCTTCCATTTTTGCAGTTACATAAACTCGTTCATCAGCAAACTTCTGAAGAGTTCCCTTCATATTCTGGATTGTTGTTTCATCAGACTTTGAAATCAAATTTGAAGGGAAGCCGCCTGAAGAGTTCTGATGATTCTTCTGCCAAATACGACCAATCCAACGAGTAAGAGTATGTGAAAGGCAGAACTTAACCCACTTAGGATAAGCCTTCTTTGACTCACCTTTTGTTGGAGATGCGTCTTCCTCAGGCTCATACTTACGGATTTCAAGAACATCAGTAATGTCATCACCTGCCTTAAACTTTTTCCAAACCTTTTCATCAAGGCCAAGTTCGTTAAGTGGAACAATCAAACCCCAAGACTTGATTGTTGCAAACTTCATAGGCTTGATAACAAAACCATTTACTGACTCTTTGAAGCAGCGCTTACGAAGCCATTCCCAAGTATCTTTTACTGGGAGAATTGAGCCTTCCTGAATAAAAGCAACAAGCTGCCCAGGCTGAATGTCCTTTGACACCATTGCTTCATATGAGTTTTCAACCATTGAAGCGCCCTGTACCTTGTCTTTTCCTTCGAGCGGCCAAACCTTTTCAATAGTGCAAATTGAAGCTAAATCTCGCATTTATAAACCTCCGTTTCTAATCATACCAATGCTGTGAATTGTCTGCAAAGTAACGGGCAATTTCACAAAGCTTATTGTACATTTTATCATAAATCTCTCGCTGAGTAATTTCATCGAAAGTTTTATATCTTTCTGTCAAGTTCTCTTTTTCCAAAGCTTCATCATAAGTATGTTCTGTGTTGTCCATAAGTTCAACAACAAACTTATGATAGTCACGAAGCATTTTTCTGAAAGTCCAAATTGAACGAACTTTTGGAATTGCACCGCGTATGTGACACATAAGATCTTTTGAAAACTTTTTGTAGTCAGTAATATCTATGTCAAAAGTATGCTGTGCAAAAGTGAAATCCTCAAAGGTCCATTCAGGCAAATGCTTTTTAATTACATTAGGATTTGTAGGATCTGGGATTGGTAAAAATTGATACTTATTAAAGTCATTTATTACTTTCCCAAACTTTTTGATTGACTTGACTGTCTTTACAGCTATATCATCTGTTTCATACTTAAGAGCATCATTGCCTTTTTCAATCAAGTACCAAAGTTCTCTTTCGCCTCCAAGATCATAACCATCAAATTCAGCAATATAAACCAAATCAATGTTACGATTCTCTGCGTGCTTATCCCAGCAAAGTGTTACACCTGCAATGTCAAGATGTGCGCCGTTTTTAATCGACTTCTTATCATAGACATAATTTGTGCAATCTTGATAAAAGAACTCATCACAGAAGAATTCGTTTTTGTTGATTTTGTGATGACATATATCTTTCAATGATTGCAAAGTTCTTTTCCAAATAAGCAACTCATCTGCTTTGTTTCCATAAGCAGAAACCGCGCCGCCGTCAATATAAGACTTACTTTCATCGCAATACCATCGAAGATTGTAAAGCATATGACTGAGTTTGATGTCAAAGTATCTGTACATTGCATCAGGCCCGTCCCAAGTATTTGCCAATCGGAAAGCATTGAAAGTTGTTTCTTTACATTTCTTTCCATACCCATTGACATACTTATATGTTTCGTGGCGCCAACGGTACCAATACTCTGTTTCAAAGAATTGCCCTACAACTCTTTTTAATTCTCTTAAAGGATTGTTTCTTATCATAATTCAATTTTTCCAAGAATCTCAGAAAGCTTTGCTGCTTCCTCTTTTGTTAAAATCAATCCTGTGTCTTTCGGCATAGGTCCTGCTGTTTCAGTGCCACACAACTTTGAAAGATTGATAAATGTTGTGCCGCAAGTTACACCATCGCCGCCAACATCTTCGCATCTGTCAGGCCAAGCAACACATTTCTGTTTGTTCTTAAAAGTACAAGGGTAAGAAACCTGAACCCAATCACTAGGTATAAGTTTATCATCCTTAGGATGTTCGATACAGCTCTGAATGAAGTCGATAAAAGCCTGTGACTCAATGTCTTCTTCAACACTTTTCATATCAACTTCATCGCCAACGGGTGTTGGGTCATTATGTCCTTGCAAATAAAACAAGTAAAGCAGCTCTTTCATTGATAGAGGATTACTTTTTTGCATTTCATAAAACTTTTCAAAATTGTTTTTCAGCTGTTCACTGTTTGTCATTGTTCCTCCTAGAGCACATCTTATGAAGCTTCCTTAATTTTATATTAACTTCTTTACCTACAAAAGAGGTAACATCGATTTTAATCGGCACATATTTTTGATAACTTTTGACTTTATCTCTTAATTCATAGTAATTAAGTCTACTTGCGGTCATCATATCCAATAAACTCGTATGTGTTCTTGTCGTAATCAATCTCAGAGTGCAATGCATATCTGTCAAGAAGCGCCTCCATCTTTTCAACTTTTTCAAGTTTTGCTTCCATCTGATGCATTTTATCTTTTGTCTTACTCAACTCTGCTCTAAGCAGGTCTTCTTTATCTTTGAATGAACGCTCAACTCTGACGAGTTCTCTTTCAAACTGATAATCAAAATCACGCTGAGAGTATATCTTTTCAGTGTAATCTGGGTCAGAGTTTACTTTATCATTATTGTAATAATCATCAAAAAGTTGCTCTTCTTCTTCAAGAGACATTTTTGTTTGTTTATCTTTCCAACGGCGGAATTCCAATTCATCCCAGTCGTCACCAAAGGCATCAGGATTCAATCTCATTCTCCTCAGTTCCTAGCATTATATATGCGCCTGTTTTTTCAACTTCATCTTTAATTGCCATCCACTTTTCAAGCAGTGTTCTATGTGGGTGGCACAAAGGTCTACCCCAAGACTTTCCATCATCAAGAAACTCATTGAGGTATTCAATTTCTTTTTCTGTAAGTGCCAACTGCATTATTTGTTTCCTACTGTGTAATCAATATAATCTTTGATGTATTCAAAGTTTTCCAAAAACTTTCCGATGTCTTTCCACATTCTCACATCAGCTGTTGTAATGCGATCTGGGATTACAGCAAGTGCAGGCTTTCCTTTTTCCAAAGAAACCTCAACACCCCAAGTTGTGTAACCATTTTTATATTCAAATGTGAATGTTGCAAAGTCACGAGGCTGTCCGTCTACAGTAAGCAGCGAAAGGCGAATTCCCCAGTGGTCATTCTTAAGAAGTCTTTCAAGTTCTTTTGCAACAACTCTTGCTGCACTCAACCAAAATTTTACTGTATTTCCTGCAACAACCACATCATCGTGGGCTCCTGCAATTATTGAAGCTGAAGTATAAACCATAAGGTCCTCCTTATATTTTATTTTTATAATCAAGATGAATTTCTAAGCCTGAAGCTTTATCTTTGAAACAAACATCTTCTTCCTCGAGAAGAGTAAAAGCGCCATCTTCATCATCAAAAATCGGATTGCCTGTATGTGTAAAACTGATATTATATTTTTCACAAAGTTCGAGCAATTCTTTATTGAAGGCTATTCTTCTTTCTTCAAAACCCATAAAAACGTCCTCCTTTATCTTACAAATATAATATAAAGAAGGACAGTCAAAAGTTTAATTTTTTGAAAAAAAATTTTTAGAGCGGCATATTTGCTAAAGCCTGACGGTCAGAGAAAATCTGTCGATTTCCGTTGCCGTCATCAGCATTATTACAACATTGCAGCTTTTGCATTATGTCAAAAAATACATAATCTCTTTGCTGCAAAGTTTCATATGAAAACTCATCGCCATCAATAATGATTTTGAAGTTGCCTCTTACTTCCTGCCAATCATCATCACCGCTTTTATGAAAAGGAGACATCACTTCGGCTTTTTCAAACTTTTTACATTTGTATAAGTCGATAACGCAATTCTTAAGCTGGTAAAGAAGCATTGGCTGGTACATTTTACACTCTCTCCTCCGCAGGGATAGGATATGCTGCGCCTCTTACTGGAGTTAAAACAGGCTCTTTTGCTGATGATAAGGCTACTTTATTAGGAATGTAGTCCTCATAGCCGCAAACTCTTCCACGAGAACTTATGGCCTCTGTGTCGTAAAGTTCAACTTTCAAAATCTTTGGCTGATAATAATCTCCACCATAGTCTGACCAATTGATTGTTGCATAAGGAGAAACATCAACCGCGCCATACACTGGGATTCTAACATTTCTCATATCAACCTTTATATAGCCTTCAAAAGGCATTTTGGCTTTGTCTTCTTCCTCAGTAGAGTCGATTTCAAAACCAACGTTTGTGCGACCTGTAAACCAAGTACCTGCATTTTCAACGTCAATGCACTGCTTGCCATTTTTGTCAATATAGGTAACTCTTGCTTCAAGATTGATGCGTTCAACCTGAATGTTCATATATTCCATTGCTTCAGGAACAGTAACATCAAAGCTGTTTACCTCATCAACAAGAGCTTGAATAATGTCCAAAGAAACATATCTTGTTGCAAGAAGTTCAGATACAATCTCATCTTCAAGATCTCTCTTCTTTAAGTTATCAGCACAATAATTGCGAATTGTTTCTTCTGTGCAGCTTTCATATCTGTAATGATATGCGATACGGCCTGGGCGAGATTTCAAGTTATCGTTCAAGCGGCTTGTTTCATTACAAGTCAAAAGATAAAGGTTATGAGTACCTGCAGCAGTACCGTCAAGGAGAGAAAGCATTTCATCTTGCTTTGATGGCGCGTCTGTGTTTCTGTCAGAGCCATCAACATTACCCTGAATTGTTTTCTCAAACTCGTCAAATAAGATAACAGCATTTGAAATCTGTTTTAAGAAATCAAACATCCCAGGGATGTATTGATTAACAATGATTACAGGATGCTTCTTGTGAAGCTGTTCGATTACCAATCTTGCTGTAAGAGACTTACCAAGACCTTTACCGCCGCTCAAAAGAACGCCGAGGTTTCTATCTCTTTTAAGATAACTCTCTACAATATGATTTGCAATCTTTGTAGCATTACCATAAATCTTTCCGTGCGATGTTTTGTAATCGGTATTTACCAAGTAAAGACCACGCATTTTATCAAAAGTAAATTGATAAAATCTGATGGGCAGTTCTTTCTCAATGTCGATTGCTTCACCATCAACCATTACTACTGAAGTTTTGTCAACTAAGTATTCCATTTTAATTTCCTAAAAGCTTCTCTACAGCTTCTTTTTCTTTTCTTGTAGCCTCTTTTGAGCACAACTCATCTAAGTGTTCCCAAAGATCCAAACTCTGATTGCCTTCTGCAGCTTTGCTTGCATCACATTGTGCAATCAAGTACAGTCTGTTCATTTCGGATTTTGTCAGATTGTATTTGTCCCTTAGTACTTTTTTCTTTTCGCCAATGCGTCCTCTTTCACGCATAAGCTCTTTTTCCTGCTCTTTTGCTTTTCGATTGGCATCCTCAAGTGTTAAGAACTCTGGCGGATTTTCTGTATCAAGAATAAAGTATTTTGAATGACTTTCAGTGTCACACATAACAACCTGCAAGTCTTTATTCTTTATACAAAGAACTTCACCGCCTCTTGTTTCTGTATGTCCAATTACTTGCTTTTCAAAAAGATAATCTTTGAATAAAGCAGTTGGGCGTACCCATAATGGACCTTGAAATCTTGAGTCACCATACCCAGTGATGTCCCAATCTGAAAATCTAAAGCAGTATATATTTCTTGTCTTTAGCATTTGATTTGCAAACTCAATTGGCTTATCAGCAAGTTCAAAGTTTGCAATTCTTTCTTTGAAGCGTTTCATTGTTTCTTCAACCCAAGTCTTTGTAAAACCTGCGTGAGAGAAAACCCAGCCGTCATATTCAACGGCAATCTTAAACATATCAGAGTTCTCTTCAAAGAACTGATGATACGCTTCATAGCAGCCCATCTGAAAGCCTGAACAATGACCGCATCCAAACCAATAATTCTCAAACTCGTGATTACCTACAAGAAGGTCGATGCGTGGGTCTGCCTTTGCGGCTTCAATTATCTCCTTTACGTTTGCAAGAGCAGGGAGTCCTTTTTCATCCTCATTAAAAGAGTCTACATAATCTCCCAAGAAGACAATTTTGTCGCAATCTTTGAGCTTTTCAAGATTCTTTTTCCAGTGCTTGCTTCCGTGCACATCTGGAATCACACCTATTTTCATAAAATTATATTAACCTCTATACTTAAATCTTCCTCGAATTTTATCGTGATATTCATCTCTTTTCTTGATATGATGTTTGTGACACCAAATAAGAAGAACAATAAGTACGATAACATCAATAATAACCCAGATGATTAGGCTATCGCCTATCAAATAACTTGAGATTGTAAAAACGCCACAAATCATTCCAAGAATAAAACCAATCAAGCCTCTAAGCATATTCACTCCTTACTCAAAATGCATACCACACTTCTTGCACTTTTTTACAGTTAAAAAGTCTTCAAAACCACAAGTCGGACAGGCCACTTTAGGAGCAGCCTTTAACACTGTTACATTTGATGCTGCATATTGCATATTTTTACCACCTGCAGCCTTTGAAAGATAACCTGTAATTCTTTTTGGGTGAGGTGTTAACTTTTCACCCTCAGATTCTGTATCAAGTGTTTCTGCGATGTCCATTTTATCGAAAAACTCAGGACATACAGAAGTTATCTTTTCCAATACTTCTTGATTTACAAACACCTTATAATTGTGTTCAAGAATATAAGTATGAAGATTTGGAATATCTTCTGTTTCAAAATAATCTGAAGCGCTACGGTATATATCACGGAAGTCAATAAGAAGGTAATCTTTTCCTGCGTCAATCTTCGCAAATGTAAGATTGATACCTTCAACGGATTTTACTTGTCCGCCACGAGGGTCATCATATCTAATTATAAACTTTGAAAGTCTATCTCCAATACCTTCAGGAGTAAGATGCCCAGGAGATACATCATAGCCTTCTACAGTATGAATAAGCTTTGTGATTTTATCAAAAATTTTATTCATCTAAACTATAAAACTCCAATCCTGAAAAGAACAATGGGTAGCAATCACAAATGTCACTAATCGGTGTGTCATCATCAACCCAAACCTTCGCTTTATCTTTAAGCAAATACTTTCTTAGTAGTCTTAAATCATTCAAGCCTTTGATACACATATCTGCTGATAGAAACATCCAAATGCTGCTTGTGTCCCAATGGAACAATGTTGAAGATGGATGCTCGGTATCGATGCTTGCTTGAAGTCCTCTCATATCAAAAATCTTTTCATCAGGAGTTACACGAAGATGCAGTTCATAAATGTTTTCAATATGATTGTCTTTTGTAAATGTGTTTATCTCCCAGTCATCTTCGTCTTCAAGAGTTGATGGTGGTAAACGCTCTTCCTGTCTTTTGAGTACTCGTTGTTTGTTTCTTTCCTTCCATCTTTCTTCTCTTGCTTTGTTCATAAGTCCTTTATCTCCAAATTGATGCCCTCGAAATATGTAGGTGAATTGTCTATAAGTCTTTCAACAACGATAGGGGATGCAACAACCTTAAGTGCATCTTTAATCTTCAGATGACAATAAACTTCGTAGCCTTGTGTGTACAAAACATCCCAGCATTTATCTAGGTCTAATACGCCGTCATCTGTAGCATCATTAAACTTGCAGTTAATTACATATTTTGATACATCATCATTCAAAAGACTTCACCTCGAACTGTTCAATACCTTCAAAGTATGCTGGGTCCATTCCTAAGAAAAAATTGATAACGTATTCGTCACCAATAATTCCTTTTGAATTATCGCAAATTGCCTCGTGAAATGCAAGCATTACTGGACGAGGCCATTGCATAATATGTATCAAATCAACCGAAGACAATTCTCTTAAATCATAATCAAGTCCTTTATCAATCTTTTTTATAATCTCTTCGAACTGCTCGTGTCTTGTTTGCATTTCTTCAAAAGCATTTTGGGTTTTATCAAAAAACTCAGGATTGATTTCAATTCCGCTTTTCTGTCCTGAGTAAACCATTGATAAATGGTCAATTATTACCGGCGGCGGTGTCTGTCCTATTTTTGTATCTAACATCCAACTTATCGAAGAAATCGGGTATATTTTTGCAAAACTTTTCGAGTATCTCGTCAGTCACATAAATTATACAACCGTATAAACTTCTTTCCTCCGTTTCCCAAATATTGTTTTTCAAAGCAATAAGAATATTAAAAGTTGTCAAGCTGTCTATGTCCAATTTCGTAAGGTCATAAACAACATAACCCATATAATAATCTTTTATTCCATTAAGAATATGCTTTGCTTGATTGTCATATTCACTTATGTATTGAGGGACTAAGTCCTCAAGCTTTAGCTTTTTGTTCATATACTACTTCTGTCTCTGTTATCAAAGTCAACCCATCAAAAAAGTCGGGGATTATATCAATAAAAAGCTTAAGTGTTGTTTCATCAACCAAAATTTTTGGTTTTTCCTTTTTGAACTTTTCATCCATCTCAACTGCAATTGAAGGGATTTCAACAATTGATTTTCTGTCAGACGGAGAAATCATCATCAAGTTGAAATACCTAAAAGGGTATTCACACACAATATAATCAAGAATACTTTTTGCCCGCATCACCTGATAATCTTTTGCAATCTTCTGAGCAGACTTCATTGCAAACTCTGCATCTGTTCTACAATAAGCATCAAACAAAGCCTGCATAGCGTCTGCGTGTTTGTTACTAAACTCATTCTCAGTACGAGCTGCCACTTCTTTCCACGCCTGTCGTATGCGGTTAGCGCGTTTAGCAATCAATTTTTCTCTAAGTTCAGTTGCTCGTTTCTCAGTCATCTGCAAGCCCTTCAATATGTGGGATGATCTCACCGCGTTTTACAATCTTTACTTTTGAGCCAATCTCAATTCCACGAGCAGCAAGCCATTTTGTATTTGAACAAGAAGCTCTCTGAACAGTTGTTCCGTTCAATTCAACTGGCTCAAGAAGAGCAACTGGGCTGAAATACTTTCCTGCCTGAGACCAATCAAAACCAATAACAGTTGCAACTGCAACATCAAGTTCAAACTTGATTGCACAACTGTTCTTAGGTGTACGATTCTTAAGGTCTTCGTAATCAATAAGGGTAGGCTTTACAACTACTCCATCAATGTCGTACTCAATCTTGTCACGGTTTTCATACTGACTTGTTCTGAAAGCGAAAGCTTCTTCCAAAGTTGTAATCTCTTTGTAAGCAGGAACTTCCATTCCGTTGTCTTCGAGGAAGTGCATTTTCTGAATTTCATTTGTTATCAGGATTTCTTTTTCCTGAATATCGTAAGCAACAAAGTTTAAGTTTTCAAGTTCTGCGCCGTCAAGATGTTTCATAATTCCTGCTGCAGCGTTGCGGCAATTCTTCATCTTGTTCTTATAATTTTTATTGAACATTGAATGTGACATCAGGATTTCTCCGCGAATTGAACCTGTGTAAGTTCCCTTCAACTGAGAAACAACTCCCTTAACTTTCTTTGCATTTTCTGTTATATCGTCACCTTCAAAACCTGTACCTCTTGTTACAGCCTGAATAAGTGTTCCGTTTACATACTTAAGTTCAATTCCTGCTCCGTCCATTTTCTGTTCCATAACGAAGCCGCCCTTAATGTGAGGGTCTTTCTGATGCTTTTTGAACCAAACAGCAAACTCTTCTTCGTTTTTACATTTTGCAAGAGTACCTGTGATTAAGTCGTGTTTTGCTTTTGCAAAACCTTCAACGTGGTCATCGTAAGTAACTGTATCAACATAGGTTGGGTCAAGAGTTTTCAACTCATTGACAAGCTGGTCGAACTCCTTATCTGACATAATAGGATTTGCTTCGCCGTAAGCCTTTGAAGCTTCTTCGATCTTTGCTTTCAATTCGTCAATTCTTGCCATATCTAACTCCTTACAATAATAATATAAAGAAAAGAAGCCGTAAGTTTAATTACGGCATCTCAAAAATGTCAATTTTTTCAAAGTATTTTGGGTCGTAATTATCGACTAACCATTGAATGCAGTCTTTAGGCATAAAAACTGCGTCCATTTGCTCCATATACGCTTTATAACTATCAAGGTGCAAACAACCATTATCCCATCTGTCTGCAAAACGGTCACCGCTTTGGTCAAAGATTTTTGTATCATTTGGATTGTCAGGGTCAGGCTTGATTTGCCACCTTAAAGTAAGTATCGACTTATGGGCCCAATCATCGCCATAACAGGCTTTCAGGATTTTCGCAAATTCGCTCTGCGGCTCCGTATATCGCGGCATCCCAGTCATAAGTACCATCCTTAATTGCTTTCTTAATCATTTCAACTTTGCTCATCAGTTTCCTCCCATAGCTTCTTTGATAAAGCCATATATTTCCTCAACTGTTGCATCAACAAGCAAGTCATTTCCGTTCTGAAAATAAATCCAACTCTTTTTATCATCGTCCTCATCAGGCTCAATTGCTGTTACCCAAGGCAAGAAAATCAACTTACCGCTGATAAATAATACGCCTCTTGTTGGGTCAACTGATTGAAAAGTACTGGTAAATGGTGGCATATAAATCTCCTTTACAAGAATAATATTAACTTAAAAACAAATATAAATTTATTCTTATCTTTTCATATTTATTCCCTCCATTATAGTTCAAAAATTCGTTTTTACAGTTGAATTTCTTCTGCGCCTTTAAGAATATAAATCCAACCCTTTTCCAAGTTTTCAGTTGTAGAGTCAATAACTGCATCTTCAACATTTGGACAAACCCAGCCAGTTTTCATATCAACAATATCGTTTCTTGTCAAAGTAACGATTTTTGTTTTTGTGCCTTTTCCCTTTTTAACTGCAAGGAATGTGTACTGAGGAACTGGGCGGCGCATATTCTGCTTTACAGCAACAATACCGACTTTATTATAACGTTCCCATTCATCAGAACCAAAGTCCCAACCTGCAGGCATTTTGTTATTAAAGCCGTTATCTTTAAGTTTTTTGTCTTCGTCTTTTGTTACGAGGCAGACGTGATAGTACTTATCAAAAAATGCTTTTGCTGTTTCTTCTGACTTTGAAATTTTGTCATAATTTTTCAAAAGGATTTCACTAAGAACCGCACAGGGTACACAATGCTCCCAAGTTGTATCTGTTCCAAAAACAAGGTCAATCCCATTTGCTTCAGCATCGAGAACTGCTTGTGATTTATATTCAACTGTTACATCTTTTGAATAAAGACGCTGTGAAGGATAAAGTCCATCAGGATGTACACGATAAGCATACGAACGAATAAGTGAACCAATTTTACTTTCACCTAAAACATCAGCTGATGTCTTAAGCCAATCAACAAATTCTTTAGCGGGTAAATCACCTGCAAGAGCTTTAGGGTTATATTTCTTTCCTTTCATTTTTTTACCTCTTAATCGTAATAATCTGAAACTTCTTCACCGTTCCACAACTGCATTGGTCCACACCAAGAACCTTTGTAATACCCAGGGATATAGAAACCGCCGTCTTTTGCAGGCTTTGCCATAATTCTTTTTGGCTGCAGGCATTCACGGTAGTTTGAAACAACTGTAAAGTCATCCCAGAAGTTTTCGTTATTTGCTTTTGCAAGTTTGTGGGCTTCGTCAAACTGTTCTCTTGAACCTTTGAGAACATCAAAACCATATTTTTTATTGCAAGCTTTGTAAGCAGCTTCAACATTTTTCAAAGTTTCTTCGTCAGGAAGTTTGTAAGAATAACCTGTTCCGCCGCCTTCGTGGTCGAAGTGTGTTTGCTTTGACGGCATTTTGATTACAAGTACTGATTTCTTTGAAGTACCAATAACCTTGAAGAAGGTTGATGAATTGCACCAATGCTGAACCATAATTGTTCCTGCAGGAATATCTTCAGGTGTCTTCAAAGACTTAATATCAAGCTTTTCCATACTCCCTCTCCTTACTGAAACTGAAAGTAATTTTTCATTGGACGAATCTCATCGATGTGATCCATATTTAACACAACATCGTCCCAAACAATAAACTGAGCAGGAATTTCTGCGTCCTTTCCTGCAGCCATTAATGGCTCGATTATTTCCTTACGAACTTTTTCCTGAGCATCTGCAAGGTCATAAGATGGGACGTGTTCTTTTTCAAAAGCTTTCTGCCACTCAACTTCAGGTTTGTAAGTCATCATTTTTGTAACTTTTCTAAACCTTATCAATCTGAGGCAAGCATCAGCTTCCTCAAAGATTCCTGTGCAGTAGCCATCAACTGTTCTAAAACTGTAAAGATTGCCCTCAGTAATTATCATATCTGTCTCCTTAGTCTTTAAGAAAGTTTTCGATAAGTTCTTCACGAACCTGAGCAGGAGTCATACCATCGTGAGCAACAGCCCAGTCAGCCCATTCTGCACGGAAGTTTTCTGACCTGAGGTTGTTTGCGATATATTCCATACCCTTTTTGATTTCACCAACTGTTGGGAGGTAAACTCCGTTTGAACCGCCTCTTGAAAGAACTTCGTGAACCCAAATACGATGCTTGTAAGAACTGTAGCCATAGCGGCGATTTGCAAGTTCATAGCGGTCATATTCACGAATATCACAAGAAGCAAGTTTTGCCTCTTCCTTTGTATCAAAAATTGTTCCGCGGCCTGATCTCTGTGGGAAGAAAGTTCCGTGTTCAAGGCCTTCAGTAATTACATAGGCGTATTCCCAATTTTTCTCTTCTTCCCAAGTTTTGCGAGAAGAGTCGAATGAGGTCTTAATAACTGCGTATCCGATGAATTGTGAATAATCTTTCTTAGCCATAATTTACTCCTTACAAATATAATATAAAGTCAGTTTAATGAAAGTTCATTTTGTTAATATATTTTTATGGGAAAAGATTTATATTCAAAAACGGACAAAAATGAGTTTTTTCCGACTCAAGAATTCCTTAAAAACGAACTTTATTCTGAACTTGATAAATACAACTTCAAACTGATTTTAGACCCTTGCTGCGGAGATGGTGGCCTTGAAAAATTTGGACAGGGTTATACTTATGGACTTTATGATATTGAAGATCGTGGTGTTAATGCAAAGATTTGTGACTTCTTGAAAGCAGAAGTTGATAGAACATATGACTGTGCAGTAATCAATCCGCCTTTTGGGCTTACTGTTGAGTTTGTCAATAAAGCAAAAGAGTTTACACAAGACATATTTTTGATTGCGCCTGTAAAGACTGTTATCAAAAACTTTGGTGAAAATATAAAATGGATTTCAGTCAAAGTTGATTATGGGTATAAGTGTTTCGGCATTATGACAACAGTTGGCTTATTTCATTTGCATTTTAAGGGTACAGGTAACTTTACTTTCGGGGCAATCAAAAAACCGACTTATGCTGACTTTCTCGGCCCACAAATACCAATTGAAGACTCTTGGGAAACACATTTCTTTGAAGCAGATAAAGCTCCTGATAAGTTCTTTATTGTTGATAGGTTGACTAAGGCAAGAGTTGTAAGATATGAACAGTTTATTAAAGATGATGACTTGTATCAGCCTAATGACGACTCAGCTTTTATTGCAGTTTGTGGAAATATCAACATTAAAGCAGGTGACAGAGTCAAAAGAAGAATATGTACTTTTGATACTTTTGAGGAAATGAAGGCTTGGCAGGAGTTTTTCAATTCGCACGAAGAAGAGCTCCGTGATTATATGTATCGTTATGGAGATACAATCTTAAAGTATAAACAAAAACCTTTTATTACCGTTCAAAATATCGGCGAGATGCAGCGAATACTAAAGGGCGAATGCTAGGTATAAGTTGTTGAGCATCTCTTAAGGTTGTTCCTGTTGCAATAATGTTATCCACAAAATAGATTGGTCCTTCAATATCAGCAAGGGCCTCTTTAAGCATAATACCTGAAGAAAACTTTGTATCTTTAGTAATCTTTTTAACTTTCTTTTTCATATCATATAATGTATCTCTTGGCTCGCAAGATAATACATCAAGAATTACTATGTTGTGAGGATTTATTTTTTCGATTATTTTACAGATTTCGAGAGTGTATTCAGCTTTGCCTGTATGTTGTGGCGCAGGCACAAGAAAGCAATCTTCATCAATCATTTTTGAAAGTTCAGTTGCCATCTCTTTAATTGCTTCTGGGTCGTGGTGCTTAACGCCCATAGCAACATCATAAACATAACCTGCTGAATACACATACACCAATTTCCCGTCAAGCGATACTCTTGGTGCATTTTCTTTTGTGTATATATTTACTGCGTTTTCAAAACTCATATAAATTTAGTTCAAAGCAATCGGCTTTTCTGCAACTGCAATTTGAACATTAAGTCCATTTGTTTCAAGGAATGCTTTTAATGCAGTTTGTGCTTCAGAGTCACCGTGAACTAAAATAATCTTTTTAAGTTTTGATTTGTCAATATCTCTCAACCAACGCCACATTTCATTGTAATCAGCGTGAGCGGAGAAGCCGTCAATTGATACAACTTCTGCTTTCAATTCGTAATCTTCATCTTCAATCTGAACGACAGGCTCTTGATTGAGAATGCGTCTACCCAAAGTGTTTTCAGCCATATAACCAACAACTACGATTGTGTTTTTAGGATTGCTCAAACCTGTCTTAAGGTGATTGATAACTCTTCCTGCTTCACACATACCGTTTGCTGCAATTATGATACAAGGCTTATCAGTTTTTGCAATTCTTTGTGAGTCTTTGAAGTCAGTAATACAGTGTAAAGATCGAACACTGAACGGATTTTTACCTTGGCTTACAAACTGCTCAACAATCTTTTTATTAAAACACTCAGGGTGAATGTTGAAAACGCCTGTCGCTGCTGTTGCCATAGGAGAGTCAACATAAACAGGAACTTTTGGAATTTTCTTATCTCTCATCAAAAGTTTGATGTTGTAAATAATTTCCTGAGCTCTTTCAATCGCAAAAGATGGAATGATAACTTTACCGCCTCTTTCGATTGTTTTATTGATAATCTCTTCAAGCTGTGTGTAACAAACTTCAGAAGACTGATGCAAACGGTTACCGTATGTACTTTCCATCACAATGTAATCAGGCGCGGGCATACAAGTTTCAGGCTCATTTGTAATTGGATTTGATTTACGGCCTAAGTCGCCTGTAAAAAGAATGTGCATCTTTTTGTTTTCTTTTTTGAAAAGTTTTCTTAATAATGACTTCTTTTTAGGAACTTCAATATCAATCATTGAAGAACCCAAGATGTGTCCTGCATCATAAAATGTGAATGTAAGGTTATCATTTACATACTTCTTTTTATGATAATAATGACAACGGAAGTAGTCCATTGTATTTACAACGTCTTGTTCATTATAAGCAGGCGCGGGCTTTTCATATTTTTGAATCTTTGCTGAGTCAAGTAAAATAATTGAAGCAAGGTCACGAGTTGCAGGTGTAGAATATATTTTTCCTCTGTAACCATTTTTAACCAATTTTGGTAACAAGCCTGAATGGTCAAAGTGTGCGTGTGTTAAAAATACTCCTGACAACTTATCAGCATCAGGTAATGTAAAATCTTTGTTTCTTTGATTAGCTTCTTGATTGCCCTGCCAAGCGCCGCAATCAATTAAATATTTTTCATCGTTAATAGTTAGCAAGTGTTTTGAGCCAGTGACTTCGCCAGCGGCACCATAAGATGTAAGAGATATACTCAAATGAATCCTCCACGTTAAAGCATTTCTTCTAAGGCATTGATGTCTTTTTTCAAAAGAACCTCTTTAACTTTTTTATAAAAAGTTTTACAAGTAGCAAACATTTCTTTTTCAGTCATTTCATTGTAAGGGAAGTTTCTTGAAAGAATTATTTGACTATCTGCATCAAATACAATAACTGCCCACATAGAAGGTATTAAATCAAATATGTAAGCAGTACCAACAGTTGTTTCTTTCTTCGTGATAACACGACCAAAATCAGCTTCAACCATTTGCCATAATTAGTCTTCTTCAGTAAGAACTAATCTGACTTTTCCGTCTTTAGTAATTGTCTTAATGTTTGTGGGACTTACAACAATATCAATGTTTGTATCAGGATGCTTAATGCAAACCTCCACATCAAACATTGCAAATCCTTGGTGAGCAAGATCTTGGAGTTGATTTACTGCACTTGATAATTCCATATAAGTATATTAACAAAAAAGGACAGGCATTGCCTGTCCTGAAAAAGTCAACTTTAATTTTTAGTCGTTAGCATACCCAAGAAGACGGCCAACTTCAATGTGAGCGCCGCATCCTTCGCCAATACTGATTTTAACTTTTCTACCAACTTCGCAAGAAGAGCTATAGCCAAGTGAACCGCAGCCGTAAGTAGATCTTGTATCGTAACTTGAACCGCATTCATTCATTTTGTAAACTGACTCAAATAATTTATCATTGTTGAAATAATTCTTAATCATTGTTTTCTCCTATCATAATATCTCTTAAGTCTTCCCACATATCTTCGGCATCATCGCCTGAAAGAGGAACCATTTTCAAAAACATTTCGTGGTCACCTTCAAGAACAAGTTTACGCACATAAGATGCAGAAGCTTTTGTTGTCAAGTCTTCAGAATTGTCATCACGAGCACCTGCGCTTTCAAATCTGATTGAGTCAAAATTATAATACATAGCAGGATTCTTTGCTTCAAATCCGTTGTACTTGCCAATCATTTCTGTAATATCGCCTTCACCACCAATACGGTCTTCTCCGCCAACATAAATTAAATCAGTAAAGCCTTGTTCATATATTTCGTGGAGCGCAAAGATAACTGTTTTTGCAGAAGACTCTTTTACACAATCACCAAAAGCTTTTTGTGCATACTTGATTTTCAATTCGTATGGGAGAGGATTTTTGTTTTCACCTTTCTTATCAACAGAATGAGATAAGTAAACAAAAGGCTCACCGTTGTTGTCAATTGCCAAGTCTTTTACGGTGTCAACCAATTTAAGATGTCCGATTGTTGGAGGATTCATTCTGCCCCAAGCAATAACTGCAGTCTTTCCCATTACTCTTCCCCGTTATCTTCCTCGTGGTCTTCAATCTCTTCATCAGAAGGATTTATAATTTCCTTACCTTCGTGTTTTGCAACAAACTCAACAGCCTTACCTGTAGGAATGTACTCCCACTTATTTGTTATACGAATAAAGCCGTCACGATGTAATGCAGTAAACTCGCAAGAAAATTGTCCACGCGAATATGAAGGTCCCCATAAAGCGTCAATAATTTCACGTCTTTTGCAGAATGGGTGTTCAACGATGTATTTGATTATTGCATAATAACCAGTTTTGCTGTCTGTTCTTGGACGTTTGTATGTCAAGTCAGCAGCTGCAGAGTGACTCCATTTCCAGTCACCACCGTTATATTTATATGATGGCAATACTTTTGTATTTCCAATTGTGAAGCCATCAGACTCTTTTAAGATGCTTTCAAACAATTCTTCTGTCATTGCAATGTCCTTTTTTATTTAGTTGTTTAAACGAAAAAGACGGGCTTGCGCCCGTCTGTTATTGTTTCAAATCAACTTATATGTTAGTTGTTTGTCCAACGTTCTCGAATACGAGTACAACATATTCTGAGAATACGTTTACCTTTACTTTAACGTAAATGTAGAACTTCTTCATTGCTTTTGTTGTATCGTTGTTTACACCAGCAATATCGCAAACAGCTTTTGCCCAGATCTTGTTTGAACCAACAGTTCTCTTTGCAAGGATTGCTTCAACCTGTTCCTGACGAACTCCCATCCAGTAATCGTCAATAGGTTTCTTAATCTGCTGACGCATTACGTTGTCGCGGATTTCACGCTTACAGAGCAAGAATGCAAGTACGTGGCCGACTTCAGACCAGTCTGTTACGTTGTTAGGATCCTGAGTTGTCTTTGATGATACACACATCAAACCGTCATCAGCGTTATAAACGATTGGGTTGATACCCTTTTCATCCATAATCTTTGTTGCTGTGTCAGAGAAGTTCCAACGAGCTTTCAAGATTGCACGAGGCAACTGACCACCCATATTGTTGTAGTTGTACCAAGCAGGAGCCCAACCGCCCATCTTCTTTTCGATGATACGGCAGTACATCAAACCAACATCACCAATAGGCATCATCCAGAATGACTTACCTGTGTATGCATCGTAGAATTGGAATTCACCTGCATACTGTGCTGTCTGTTTAGAACGACCAGTAACAGTAAGTTTTGAAGGATTTGCAAACTCACCCTGAGTAATAAGCTTAGGAGAAATTGCCATTGCAAGCTTGTGTGTTTCAACAAGTGATGCGTGCTGTGTATGTACAAATTCCTGTCCTGTAGGATCCATAAATACATAAACATCATCGTACTGAGCATCGAATGCTTCAGTCCAACCCTGCTTAACAATCATTTGGAACTCATCACGCCAAGCGCCACCAACTGTACCTTCTGCAAGGTTTTTCTCAACAGCATAAGTAGCATAACGCTGACCTTTAAGTTTGAGTTTGAATGTTACAGGAACAATGTTTCCTTCTACATCGTATGTCAATTTGTCATCAACAATACGTTTCTTTGTATAGATACCGTGTGAGTCAAGATCTTCGTCAAAAGTCTTGTCAGGATGGATTTCAATGAATGACATATCGTCATCATTGAGAACATTTGGCCAATAAATGTTTGCACCAAAACCGTCCTTACCTTTTTCATCGAAAGAACCAGTGAACTCACCACCGCTCATCATTTCACCTGGGTAAACTTCCTCTTTTACAGAGAATGTCATTGTGTTGAAATTGATGTCTTTTACCAATGGATAGTTTGCATCGTCTTCTGTTTCAAACTGGAAGTTTGAAGGAGATACAACGTAAACGATTTCGTGGTCAATCTGAAGTGTTGTTGTGTTATCTTCAAGTTCAGTTGCAACTTCAGCGTTGTTGTTCAAAACTTTTACACCGTAAATCAAGATTGATTGTGTCAAGTAAGATTCACCAACATTTGCAGACGCCTTAGCAGCTGTAGGGAATTTTGTTTCATCCAACTCTGGGTTGTAAGAATACAACTTGATTTTCTTTGCAGCAGCAGCCTTTTCTGGAACGATAAGTTCATTGCCTGAGTAAGAACCTTCAATGTTCAAGAACAAGTTGTCGTCGTTGTTGTAGTTCAAATTGTCAAGAACTGAACGGTCAATTTTCTTGAGGTCACCAATGATAAGAGGAGCAGCAAAATCATACTTCCATTTATCATAACCGATACCTGTGATGTTAACTTCAGTTGTAACCTCAGCAGGAGACTTCTGAACGATATATCCGTATGTATCAGCTTTTACATTGAGCAACCAAGTAATACCTTGATAGCGGTTCTTTGGAGAAACATAAGTAGAAGTTGTTTCATACATTGTCTTTCCGTTAGGACCATCAACGATAACTTCAACACCAAGGAAGTTAGGGTCAACTGCAGCGCCTGAAGCACCGAATGAGTTTCCGTCTTCGAGATAAGCTACAACATCAGCCCAAGAATACTTTGAAGAAGCCATTGCACAAGCCAATTCAACGTTTGGCAAGAGGTCTGTCAATGTTAAAAGTGGAGCATCTGAGTTGTTGTAATCGTTTGTAGATGTTGCTGTGATACCAAGCTCAGAAAGAGTTGCAAGAGCAGATGCTTGTCCTGTCTTGAATGATGAATTGTTGATAGCCCAAGAGTTACCACCAATCATTACTGAGTATGTGCCGTCTGCAGCTTTCCACCAAACACCACAATAGAAGTCTGTTACAACATCACCGTCTTTATTTTCAACATAAAGTTTATGGTCAGTCTTGTTTACAGAGTAGTAGTAAACACCTTCTTCAAATCCAGACTTTCCATCTCCCCAATAGTTGAGACCGATTTCCTGAACATTTGCCCAAACTTTTGCAGTAATACCTGTGATATAAACTGCAACGTTGTCTTTTGTTCCATCAGGAAGTTCACCTGTAGGATAGCCTGAAGCACCGCCAACACCTTCTGGGTTAACGATAATGTTTACATTTGAGTCTCTGTAGCCTTGAGCGCTTTCAAAGCCAACCTGAACCATTTGTGTATAGTCAACTACGTCCTTACCTGTAACATTGTAGAAGTCGATAAGACCTTTACTTGTGATGTAAGAACCACCGAAGTATGAAGGATATGAAGCTGAAGAACCTGCAGGAGCAGAGATGTATAAACCATACTCTTGGTTGAAAGCTTCTGCCTCATAAAGGTCAGGCCAATTTGATGTAGGAACACCAACCATAGCGTAAATCGCTTCCATATTACCTTTTTCAAAATAATAAGGATTCTTTTCACCCTTAGGAGCTCTTACAACCATATAGCCCTTGATTGTGCTTGCTTCAGTATTGATTGTGAATGAACTGTCAATATCAATAAATTGCAAGCGCCAAGAATTTTTTGAACCCATTGAATATCTCCTTTACCCGAAGTCTTTCGAGTAATTTTAATAATTAGTCTATGAGTTTAAAAAAGCTATGGTGCAAGGTGATGAAAAAATTTCCTACTAATTATGACTAATTATTTTAGGAGTTTATTATGAAGAAAAGTCATTTTATTTCAATACGCGAAATAGCGGACGACGACACAACAATAAGTTCAACAAGATGGGCTTTTGCTTCTGTTGTATATGCTGACATTTTAGTTGTTGTAGGAACGATTGCCTCAGGATTAGTTGGCCACTTTTTAGGCAAACCAATCCCAGGAGAGTTTTATGGCTCAGTAGCTTTATTGCTTGGAGTTATAACAGGAATAATCGGTGTGAATAAGGGATTGCAGGGCTTTGAAACAAAAAGAAATGATAAGCCTTCAATTACTAATGTAGAATCTAAAAAAGAGGAAGAAGACGAAGGGAAGTAATTTGAAATAAAAAAATAGTCGGCCGAAGCCGACTATAAATAGTTTATTCATCGTCAGGTTTAATTCTTCCTACAAGAATATCAAGTCTATGTTTTAATTTATCAATGTCATCAAGTTGATATTCTTTCTTTTTATCGTCCGGAATAAAAATTTCAAGATCCTTGTTAAACTTGTTAAGCAAGTCAGCTCTATGATATTTCAATAATGCCGGATAAAGTTTTTGGCCGTAGCTGTTTATGTAAATGGATTTACCACCAGAGTCTTTAAGAATTACTTGTTCATTTAGTAATCCAACAGTACACTTACCCCCATCGGAGTAATGCGGAAAAAATAGGATGTTAGAATAAAATTCACCATCAATATAATAGCATAATATTCTTACATCGCCGTCAGTATATGGCTTATCATAAAAATAAACTACATAAGACTTTGGATTTTGGTCATTGCACTCAGCATAAAAACATTGTTTGGTCTCTGTGACAACTGTCATATTGTGTTTTGCTGCGAGTTTTTGACAATCCTTATAAGTCTTTATAGGCTTAGCTGCAAAGCAAATTGTTGTAGCAAACAACAATACCAACATTCCAAAAATAATTTTTTTCATAACTCGAAAGTCTCCTATAAAATTTTTTGACTCTCAAGTCTTCGGCTTGGACACGGATTCGCTACTTATTCTTCGTAGCAAGGAACAACGTCCTTTTTATTTTTTATTTTTTAAATTTTTGATTTCGTCTTTTATTTCGCGAACATCATCATACAAGATTTCTTGCTTTGCGTAGGTCAACATAGCCCAACCTGCTGCAATATATACAACTTCATTAGTACGGGCTCCAGCAAAAAGGTAAAACAAGCCGAAAACACCAATAAGAATTGTGATAATCATATTTATGATTTTCATTACACCCATTACACGCCTCCGACGTTATTGTACCATTCTTTGTCAGTAAGATACATATCCATCAATTCTTCGATAAGCTTGTTTCTTGTATTTGTTGCAGAACAATCTTCAAACTTGTTTCCCATATTTACTGCAAGGGCAGGGACATCTGTTCTCCAAACGCCATCACCTGCTTCTGAACCTTTGCATCTGTTCGCAACGCAAAGAGTTGCAAGTTTCAAAATGTCTTCCCAGCGAGTCCAAGTTTTGAATTCCTTGTAAGAATCTTCGCCAATGATAAAGTAAAACTTGTCGTTAGGGTACTTTTCTTTGAAATACTGCAAGAGGTCAATTGTGCGCCAATTTCCGTCTTTGTCCTTTTCAACAGTATCAATCTCAACTGGGATATTGATACCTGAGAGGAAGTTTTGAATGATTGTTACCTTTTCATCGAAAGTAAAAAGATAACGCTTATCAGGACGGTAATAATTTACAGTTGTTGGGACGATAATGATTTTATCAAGATCACACTGCTTGTAAGCATTCATTACAACTGCTGCGTGTCCGCAAGTGAAAGGGTCAAAAGTTCCACCAAAGATACCAATTTTTGCCATTTTACTTCTCCTTAGTCGAGATGATAGCCTGCAGCAAAAAGTGCAGCAATCCCCATCGCGTGTTCAGATATTTCAGATGTATGATCCAAAAGTTTGTCGTAGATTACTTCGCAATCTTCGTTTTCGTCAAGATTCTGTTCACCTTTCTTTGCAATCAATTCATCAAGGTTTGGAATTGTGCAGCGATAGATTGACATTGTGTTGTTAAAGTAGGCAGGATTTGGGTTGAAAGTAATAAGATGCTTCAGCTCGATGTTATTTGCATCCAAGCCTGTTTCTTCTTTCAATTCCCGCAGTGCAGCATTCTTTCTTCCGTCTGCAATAATATCCCGCTTTTCGTCGTCGCTTATTCTTTTCCAAAGTTCGTTGAATTCTTCTTCGCTTTTTACAAGTGCAGCGGCAAAAAAGTCTTCTTTATCAACAGTTCCACAAGGGAATTCAATTGTCTTGTCTTCAAGACCCCAGCGAGTCTGCTTGATAAGAACTGCTTTTGCATCGTATTCCCAGCAAGGCTTATCTGTTATGATTACCATAACCCAGTCATTACAGTTAAGTCCTACAGGGTTAAACTTTGTTCCTTCAAAAGTTTTTTTGACAACTGTGAATACAGGAGTCTTGAGTAATTCTTCTTCGTTAATCTTTTTCATTTTCAATGTCCCTTACCATCTTCTGAAGTACTTTTGTTTCATCAATCAGCACAAGCTTGTCTGCAACTTCTTTCTTTGCAAGCATCTCTCCCATCTTATGATTTTTGTTGTACTTGATTAACTTTGTAAGGTCTTCAACCTTAGGGTGTTCAAGCTGTTCATAGTATTGAACGTATTCTGCATTGTGCTTTACATAAGATGACCCATCAATAAAGGCTGCGCCCACTGTAAGAAATACTATTGCACCTGCAAGCAATGCTAAACCACGAATTGCAAAAAGGGTCCAATAATAAAAATGTTCAAACCAAGTTTCCTGATAAGCCATATCAGTCATACGGCGAAACTTCCGCCAACCGAATTTCTTCGATAAAAATACTGCCAAAAAATGAATTGCAAAAAGTGCAAGGCCAGGGCAGACAAACAATAAAAAAGTATATCCTAAATACCGATAGTCCATTCTGACTCCTTAAAATAACTTACTTCGTACTTTCTTTGATACTGCAACGGCTACACAAAAGCCGATTGCAACACAACATACGATGAAGGCAAAACCGTTGCCTTCAAACCAAGTGAAGGCACCGTCTTCGATAAGCCAATTAACAGCTTTCTCCATTTAAGCTCTCCAGAACCTTGGGTTCATATTGATGTCGATATTGAAAGTTTCAATATCGTCTGCACAGGCGCCGTTTTCGATAAGGAATGCAACATAGTTGTTTGCATCCTGTTCACGGGCAAAACGTTCAACTTTGTTGTTGTATTTTACTGCAGGAATTGGGCGAAGGTCTTCTTCAAAGTGGATTTTCTTTGCCTTTTCTGCAGCTTCAAGTTTGTCAGCTTCCTGCTTCAAGCGAAGTGCCTGCTGAAAATACTGTTCTGCAAGATCGCGGTTTGTCTTAATCTGTGTAGCAACATCGCCTGTTGGCTGACGCTGTGGCTCCTGTGACTTGTTAGGCCTCTGACCGTCAAAACGCTGTGACTGTCCCTGTGACTGAGCAATTGCTCCGATAAGAGCATTCAAAAATTCATCCATTTAGTTACCCCTTTTTCAATTAAATTATTCTTATTGTTTTTGACAAATCAAAAGCCAAAACTTCATTTCGAACTGAGTATGAAGAACCTTCCTGAGTATCTGCTTCGACATCATAGTCTCCGTAGCCAGCATCAACCAACTCGTTCAAGAAGTCACGCAATTCTGCAACAGTCAATTCAGACTTTTTAGAATCACCTGAAACTTCTTTTGCGTATATTTTTTCGCCATTAGTTGCTGTTTCATAGGTCCATTTGGCATCTTCTTTCTTCAACATAATTTGCTCCTTTTGTTTATATTTACAAATATAATATAAAGCTACGGATGCAAAAGTTCATTTTCTGTAAGAAGTTTATGAAGTTTGCAGTAATTATCAAACTCTTCTTTTGTCATTGAAGTTAATTCTGCAGTCAAATTTTGCATATCTTTGTCGCAGTACTGCTTGGCGCAGGCAAAGCCTAAGTCAAAACCCTTATCAAAAACAGCGATGTATTCAATCTTTTTGTCCTTTGGCAGGTCAGAGTCTTCAATTCTTTTATGAAATTCAGCTCTGTCCCTTTCAGCCAAAGAAGCATAATACTGCCCTGTTTTATGTTCGAGTTTTGACTGTTCTATATTGTCGGACTGCTTGTCATCATCAACATAGTATCTTTGTTTTTTCTCGTGATCCCAAGCAGCCCTTCGTCCGTTATTCGCTGGCATTAGCTTACGCTCCTACAAATAGAAATCTCACTCTTGCCTTTGACTGTGTGGTCTTCGTACTTGTCATCGCCCTTATAAGGCTCAAGTGATGCTTCTGCAACATAGTTGTATTTGATAAGAAGGTGCTTAAACCAGTTTGATGTTGTTGATGGAATAAGCTGTCCTGCAACCTTAAACCAATAAGGCCAATCAGTTCCTTTGATTACCAAAGGTTGCTGCTCTTTCTTTACAGCTTCGTGCAGTTCCTTGAGTTTGTCGAGGTCTGTGTAATGCTGAACTTCATCAGGCATACGACATTCAATAACAGGAACCTTAAGACTCAAATCTGAAAGCATATTGTAAGCAACATAAGCTTTTTCTTTATCAAGGAAATCATCAACCCGTGTAAGTTTGTACTTTTCAATAGTGTCTTCCCTAAGCGCAAAATCACGGATGCGATGGTCGTGTTCATACACTGTTCTGCCTTTTACTTTCTTTTCAGTTATTACATCAAGACTGTAATAACGAAAATTGATATTATGACAGTTCTGAACACCAAAACCGTTATTTTCTACATATCTGATTGCATCCGAATAGTGGTCCATATCCCACTGTTTTACGATAGCATCTTCATTGTTGAGTCCGCTGCTGCCAAAACCTGCCTGTCTGATAAGTGCAACATATTTCTTTTCTTTCTTAAACATTTAAAATCTCCTTGGGAGCCGAAGCTCCCAATTGTTTATTTGTTAGCTGCCATTCTCCAAGCAATTTCGCCATTAAGGCGGCTGATTGCTGCAGGATTGCGGCACATATTCTTCCCAGGTGCATCACTGAGTTTAGCAACATCCAAACCATTTACGATTGCAACCTTGCATACGATGTTAAGAGCATCGATACCCTGAGGTCCAGACCAATCAGTTCCGATACCAAATGCAACCTTTGCCTTACCCTTGAAGTACTTATTGATTTCAGTTGCCTTCTGAAGATTGAGGCCGTCACTGAACATCAAAGTTTTTGTCATAGGGTCAATTCCCAAGCTCTTGTAGTGAGCAATCATCTTTTCGCCCCAAGCGTAAGGGTCACCTGAGTCGTGGCGAACACCGCTGAACAAAGTTGCAAATGTTTTTTGGAAGTCCTTCAAGAAAACATCTGTTCCGATTGTATCAGTAAGGGCGATACCGTTCATTGTTCCGTATTCTTTAACCCAAGCATCAAGGGCAAACCAGTTGCTGTAAGCGGGGTTGTGGTAAAGGTGTCCCTGGCCGACTGTCATAATGAACTCGTGAGCCATTGTGCCGACCGCAGTAATGCCATACTTCTTTGCAAGATACATATTTGATGTACCGATGAAGCCCTGAATTGGACCGATTGCATTCTTCTTTTTCTCTTCAACAAGGCGGCCAATCAACCAATCCTGAAGTTCGAAAGAAACACGGCGGCGTGCGCCAAACTCAGAGAAAATCCCTGGTGCATAAATGCCTTCGCGCATAAAGCGGAGCTTCTCTTCAGTCTTTTCCTTGAAGTCTTTTGCAAGCTTTTCGTAATCGTAGTGATTGCGGTAATATGTTTCTGCGGCGATTTCAAGAATTGGTATTTCGTAGAAAGAAACTTTCCACTGAACGCCTTTTGTATGAATTGCAAGTCCTGTAACTGGGTCATCTTCAACAGTGATTTCTTCAATGTGAGGACGCCAATCGCGGATTGTTTCAATGTAGTTGTGATGAATCCAAGGACGCTTTTCAGAGTCACAAAGCCAAGCAAGTTCGTCTTCATCATAGCGGAGGGCGCAGAATGCTTTCAACTGATTGACAATCTCTTCGCGGTCTGCGGCTGTATATTTTTCGTGAGTTGTGCCTTCACCAACATTGCGGGCTTTGAAATCCCAAGTTGCGTGGTCGCTGCTGAACTGATGCAAATAACACTGACGCATACTGTCTTTGTACTGGTCTGTGTCAAGCAAGCTTTTACACATAGGCGGGTACTTAAGTCCGAATGCTTTTACAACTTCTGCTTCATCTGCGGTAAGTTTTCCGTTAATTTTCCACATATATGTGATACCTCCAATTATTGTTCTTTTTCTTTATTGTCGATATATTCAACCCAGCCAAGTTTCTTGTTTGGGTTATTTGTCCTTACAACAACACAATCACGGGTAAACATTCTTTTCTTGTTTATTGTTATTTCAGAAATGATACATTTAACCTTTGTGACGCGTCCTTCCCAAACAACAACATCACCGATTTCAACTTCAGTTCCGTATGCGTCTTTTGGAAGCTTTGTAATTTTGCGAGGAGCCATCTTTTTGTACTCAATCCCATAGTCGAGAGGATTTAAGGCATCAAGAAGGTTTCTTACAAAGAATTCATCATCAGGTGCCATTATGCTGATGCACTCAATATCACCTTTCTGATAAAAAGGAAGCTTGCTTTCAAAGTCCCAATTGGATAAATCAGAACTTTTACCTACGAGGCCTTCACCTTCAAAGTGTGCAGTAAATTCCTTAAGGTTGTGAAAAAACTTGTCTCTTTTGTCGTAATCATAGCCGCCGCCTTCACGAAACTCGTATAAAAGTACATACAAGTTTATAAAGTCGGTGCTTCGGCCATTTTCTGTTGCCTTTGTTTTAAAGGCATCTCTTACATCGTTTTCTATGTATTCCATTTGTTTATAATATAAAAGAGTTTTGATTAAAGTTTATTTGTATCGTAAAAATTACAGTTTCCGTAAAAAATGCTTTTGAATTCAGCTTCACGGTCAAGTTCATCACAGTGAGTAACTTCTACTGTAAATCTTTTAATATGATGCATTGCGACTTCTTTTTCACATCTTTGTTTCAAATCTGACAAGTCAAGATAATCGTAAAAGAAGTCGTGTTGCCATTCGTTATATTGATTAACTTCTGTTGACTTATTAAGGTCACAGTCAAGTTTATGTCCAACAAAAGTATCAGAGCCGTGACGAGTAATATAGGGTCTTGTTACGAAATGAACATTTGCATCTTTCAAATCAATGTATGATGGAAGTCCTGTGTTTGAAGGTGTTGCTTCTTTATCATCAAAGCCTTTATCACCTAAAAGAAGTCCTTGTCCATTTTCGATAATAAAGTGTTGTGTCTGAAGTTTTGGAGCCAAGTTTAAGATAGATGGGCTGACTTTGCAACATTCAAACATTGACATAAAATCTCTTATAAAGTGTTCAATAAGAATGTCAGAATACCAAGGTGTTCGGTATTTTGGATTGATTTTTATCTTTCTTACGCCTTCATAGTAGTCGCGAACCTTTTTGAGAAACTCAACTTGTTCATCGTGAGAACGAGCTGCAAAACTGTCAAAGTCCATATACACACCATTACGATAACGAAGTACAGTTTCCCAAATGCCCATACCGCAAGAGCCTGTCCACTTTTCTTTTTGCAACATTTGATTTGCCATTATGTCCCAAGGAGTAACCCACTTACAAGATGCAGAACGACAAGCTATAGGCTCAATACCGTAAACTTTTTTAATTTCTTCTTTTTCATTATTGAACTGAATAGGGTCAAGAATAAAGTCTGGACTGAAAAATGTTCGAACACCTAAAGGAGTTGCAGAATTGAAGTGTTTGAAAATATGCTGCTTTCCGTCGTATATTACAGAGTGCCCTCTTTGTGCGCCGCCATTGCCCATAATAACAAAAGTTTGTCTTGGGTCATATTGCTTTGCAATACGAGCAACTGTGAGGCCTTTTCCCTCATCTCCATAATTTGCACCAATTACAACATCAATACTCATTTTCTACCAACTTAAATACTTGTCATCATCAAGAGTTTCATAAACTTTCCAAAAAGTGTTTTTATGTACGGGATAAATTGAACCATCAACGCCTTGAACAATAAAGTCACCTTTCTTAAAGCCAATGCCCTGACCGTTTGGTAAAATCATTACATAACCATCTTCTGCAATGTCAGCTTTTTTAACCCTTACATCATCGCGGCTATGTTTTCTTTCATTGATAAATTTTTGAACTTCATCAATGTTGCCATCAAACTCGAGTGCTTCAACCATTACAGGCTTTTTAATATACTTTTTTACCATTCAAGCTCCTTAGGACTGCTGTTTTCAAACGGGTCAACATATTCAATTTCGTCCTCGTGGGCATCTTCATAAAGTTTGTAAAAAGATGGGTAATCTGTAAAGCAAATATCTTCTGCACTTTCTGCATCAGACTCTTCTTTAACTAACAAAAAGTCTTTATAAAAACTTTGATAATAATTACGGCTGCCTGGGCCCACCCAAGCATCTCGATAAATATGCCACGTAGCACCATCAGAAGTAAGAGTAACGCCTACTGACCATTCTGGGCCAAGGAACTCTTTAATAAGCTTGCAAGTATATTCTTCATTTTTACGAGCTTCTTTAGCATCAACAAAGAATGCACGAACATAATTAGGCTTATGTTTATAAAGAGTTCCTTTAATCATTTACCACTCCAAGCCTTCGCCATTGTCTTTCTTTTCTGTAGGAGCTGCAACATCTTCAGCAAGTCTTTCGCGTTTCTTGTATGATTTTTCAATACATTTAACGATGTTTCTCTGAAGTCTGTTTACTGAAGACACAATGTAATTGTCCTCGCCGATAACATCTTTGAATGACTTATCAACGCTTTCTTCATAAGAGCCTCTGTCACTGTTGTAGTTTGTTCTGTCATCTTGGACAGTAATGTGATAAATGTCAAACTTCTTTGAAGCCGCTTCATAAAGTTTGTCTGTTTTTACTTCAGTCTGTTCTTCAAGCCCGACGCCCAAGAAGTGTTCAACATCTCTTCTGTTCAATGCAGGATTGAGCGGCTCATCACCCATTGTAATAATAATGCCTTTTCTTCCCTGCTTGTCGTAACAATCCAATCTTGTATGGTAAAGACCAAAATACCAAGGAGCTGTATATGACTCATAAGAATTACCCCCACCGCCTTTTTCAAGGTAAATTTCCTGCATCTGTTTTGCAACACGAACATCAGACTCAAACTGAGAAACCTGAAGAGGCGCATCATCACATTCAAGGTCTCCAACGCCCATTACACAAACTTCAACGTCCTTAAACTGTTCGTAAAGCTCTTTCATCAAGTTTGCAATAGATGCAGCGCATTCATCACAAGCTGAACCCATTGAACCAGTAACATCAAGAGCAAGAATTACAGGCACTGTGTTAGGGTGTTCCTCTGTATTGCAGCATTCACGAACTCTGCTTTTTGGGTCAAGCTCACTGTGTAAAGAAGTCTGTGAGTACTTCATATTGTTGAGACGAACTGTTTTTACGCCATCAACCACGCTGTTAGTCATTACAGCGCCAACTGACTTTGCATAGCTGCTAAAAGAATCTGCACTGTAGCATCCGCCACCCATATTAACCTCCAATATGTTAAAATAACATTAACAATGTTAATGTGACACTGTTAATGTTATTGTGA
>OCVV012878537.1_pt1 | contig 34517 bp, 29 predicted proteins | sample 1539721 | NCBI WGS metagenome assembly OCVV01 (sample SAMN02144230, study PRJEB22623) | gut metagenome | biome: sheep rumen | host: Ovis aries | place: New Zealand | reverse complement strand
AAATACATCTTCTCGCCGCATGGTAAATTAGAATGATTCGTTTTATTCGTTGTTGAAAATGAAGCGTTTGGAACATCCGAAACTTAAATTAAAAACTAAAAGTTAAAAGTTAAAGTTACCATTCCCCTGATGGCACACACCCCGAATGGAAGATACTTTTACTTTTAACTTTTAGTTTTTAACTTTTAGTTTTTAGTTTACAAGTTCGGATTAATCTTGTTCCACTCCGAGATAGGAGGAACGATGCCCAGCGTCACGAGTTCGTCACGCATCTTGCAGAGGTGCTCGTATGAAGCATCCAACTTCGCCATTTCCTCAGCAGTGCCGGTTGGCATCTTGTAGGTGCAGCCGTTCGTGTCGAGCGTCGTGTCCATAGCCATCATGATGTGGTTGTACTTCTCGTTCTGCACGTAAGTACCAGCCGGCCAGCGGAACTTCTCGCCGCCCATCACCGAGCGAATCATCTCTACCGAGCAGAAGGCCGGGCTCTGCCAAGACGAGCGTCCACGCAGTTCGATAATCTTTGCGCCGCCCTTCGTCACAGCCACCTTCAACTGCTCCCATTCCTCTTTGGGCAGAGCAGGAGTGCCAATCAACTCACTGAGAGGTTTGCCAGCCACCTTCACGGCACTGCCAAACACAGCCATCTGCTCGCCATGACCGCCGTAGGTGGCGCAACCCGTCACCTCATACTGCTTCACGCCAAACTTCTTGGCCAGAGCCGACTGCAGACGAGTGGAGTCGAGGGCTGCCAACGTAGTCACCTGGCCTGGCTTCAAGCCCGAATAGAGCAGCGTCACCAGACCCGTCAGGTCGGCAGGGTTGAAGATGACCGTCACGTGCTTCACGTCGGGGCAGTACTGCTTGATGTTTTTGCCCAGTTCCTCAGCAATCTTGCAGTTGCCAGCCAGCAAGTCCTCGCGGGTCATGCCAGCCTTGCGAGGTGCACCGCCCGAAGAAATGATGTACTTAGCATCCTTGAATGCCTCAGCCACATCCGTCGTAGCCGTCAGGTTCACGCCGTCGTAGCCACAGTGGAACATCTCCTCCATCACACCCTCCATGCCCGGAGCATACACGTCATAGAGACACACATTAGGAGTCAGCCTCATCGTCAGAGCCAACTGCACCATCGTAGAACCGATGGCACCACCGGCTCCCACAATCACAAGTTTGTCGTTCGTTAAGAATCCCATAATATTACATATATTTTAATAGTTAAACATACGATTTTGCAAAAGTACCCCTTTTCCGCCTAACAAACAACAAAACACTCGTTTTTTTTCAGAACGGACAAAAAAAATCATCCTCCACACCCCTCGAAAGCCGCCACTTTGTTATGTCGGAGAAACACCCCACAATAAAGAAGCGGCAGGTTCCCAGCCCCCTTCCTGTCTTGTCCGCCTCTCCTCTTTCGCTGCACGGACGGTTGTCCGCACGGCGTTCGGACAACCGTCCGAGTGCCGTGCGGACAAGTGTCCGAATGGGCTTCGGACGATTGTCCGCCTTCCTGCGGCAGTTTTCCTTGCCCTCCAGTCGCTCCTTGACCTTGATTCCACAAAGCCGCATGGTTTTCGAGAACTTTCGTGAAATTCGTGTTAAAATGGGCAGTTGGCGGTACGAAGGCGGATAGTCATCAAACCTTTCTTAGACAGAATTCACGTTAAAAATGGGATTTTTGGGGAAAACATTTGGGAGAGACCACAAAAATCCGTACCTTTGTGCCACATTCTTTCCCCAAAAGAGCAGAGAAGATAATAATACAGGTCATGTTTAACGCTTACCAATACCTACGCAAGAATCTGTCCGCACGCCTCAGCGTGTGGGTGCTGGCTTCGGTGACGGTTCTTTATCTGGCGGTCTTTGTGGTCATGTTTATCTATACCCACAGGACCGTGAGGGAGGAGTCGCTGGAGAAGGCTGACGAGATGCTCAACGGAACGGTGCAGCGCATCGACAACATGATGTACCAGATGGAGGTGTCGGGGAGGAATATGCTGTGGAACATTGAGAACCATCTTGACAATCCTGATGCGATGGCGCTGTATGGCAGGGAACTGGTGAGGAGCAACCGCAACATTGTGGGATGCGCTATTGCCTTTGAGCCTAATTATTATCCTGAGAAAGGGGAGTTGTTCATGTCGTACTCTTACTGGTCGCCTGAAATCGAGGACAGTGTGGTGACCAGCCACAACCCGATGGAGATTGAGCCTTACGTGATGAGCGGCCTGCCCTACCCTGGCCACAACTGGTATTTCATTCCCAAGAAGGTGGGAGAGGCCTGCTGGATTCGTCCGCATGCGGCCACAGACACGATTCTGTCCAGCATCATCACTTGTGGCATGCCCATCCGTGAGCCGGGGGGCAGGACTGTGGGTGTGCTGGCTGTTGACATCTCGCTGGATTGGCTGTCGAAAACGATTCTGGCGACGAAGCCTTTCCCGAACTCATACTGCTGCATGCTGGGTGTGCAGGGCACTTACCTCATCCACCCCGACAAGACAAAACTGTATCACACGCTGATTAAGAGCGTGATGAAGGATGAGCCAGACCCCAGGATGGGCGACGTGGTGAACGATATGCTGGCAGGAAATTCGGGACGGAGTGCCGTGCAACTGGGTGGCGAGGATTGTTACATTATTTATAAGTCGCTCAACCAGGGCCACTGGAGCGCCTGCATGGTGTGTCCCGAAAGCGACATTTTTGCGCCGAACGAACGCTTGCGGCTCTACATGGTTGCCATCGCCCTCACGGGGCTTTGGGTGATTCTGTTTTTCTGCCTGTTCTTCATCAGCAGGCAGTTGCAGCCTCTCGACATGCTGGAGGAATCCACCCAGCGCATCGCGAAGGGTGAGTTTGACCAAACCATCCCCACGACGAAGAGGAAGGACGAAATCGGCCTACTGCAAAACAGTTTCAGCAACATGCAGAAGTCGCTCTCTGAACAGGTGAAAGAGATTCACCAACTGTCTGGCTTGCTGAAGGAGCGCAACGATTCGCTCAGCGAAGCCTACGCGAAAGTGCAGGAGTCTGACCAAGTGAGGACAACGTTCATTCATCAAATAGCGGACAACATCATTCCTCCCACCAAGGTGATTGACACGGCCATCAGCAAACTCTACCACAGTTATGCCACACTCACGAAGGAGGATGTCCGTTCGCTGACCAAAATGGTGATGGCACAAATTGGCATCATCAGTGAGCAACTCAACAAACTGACAGAAATATCGACAAACAAGAAGGCATGAAGCAGAGAAAATCACATAGCAAGCATTCTTTGTCGCTGACACTGAGCCTCGGCATCCTGGGCTTTGTGACGGCTGTGTTCTTTGCCAGTGTGGGATTTCTGTACGAACGCTCGCTCAAGATTGTGAAGCAGGAGGCTATCGAGCATGCCACCCACATGCTGGAGAACACGGAACTGAACATACGGAGATACCTTGACGAGGCTGAGGCAGCCACCGAAAGTTTCGACCAACTCGTCCTCCAACATCCGCAACCTGATTCGCTGCAACAATACACCCAGAGACTGGTGGAACTGAACCCCAACATCAACGGGTGTTCCATCACGATGGAACCTGATTTCTTCCCACATCTTGGCAAACCATTCTCGGTCTATTCCCTCAGAGAGGGAGACCGCGTGACCACTGAGATTGAGGGGGAATATGACTATTATGAAAAGGAATGGTACAAGAAACCAAAGGAGAGGGGAAAAGCCTGCTGGACAGACCCTTATAACGACTTCAACGAAGGCATCCTCTCCTCGCCCACTCCTATCGTCTCATACGGCAAACCGCTGTATGATGAGAAGGACAGTATCATAGGTATTATTTCCACCGATATTTCCATCACGTGGATTTCTAAAGCCATTCTGGAACTGAAACCTTATCCCAATGCATACGGCATCATGGTTGGTGCTGACGGATGTTACTTTGTGCATCCTGACCGCACAAAGACCATCACTACCAACATCCTTTCCAGTGCTGACAACAAACAGGCCAAAGCAGTCAGCGAACTGGGACAAGAGATGCTTGACGGCAAGAAGGGCCACAAGTCCATGAATGTCAAAGGAAAGAAATCTATCGTGTTTTATCAGCCTGTTGAAGGCACGGAATGGAGCATCGCCCTTGTGTGTCCAGAAAAAGAAATGATGGCAGCCTTTCAGAAGGTGGTCCTGTTCCTCATTCCCATCCTTTTCGTCGGCCTGCTCCTGATGGCCGTCGTCTGCTGGAGAATCATCAGCCACTTCATCGAACCGCTTGACCTCTTGGCTGTTCAGTCAAGCGACGTGGCCAAAGGACATTTCGACCAAAAGATAGAGAGCAGCAAGCGCATTGACGCTGTGGGCAATCTGCAAAACAGTTTCAAGGTCATGCTGGAAACCATCAACCAATATATCGCCGACATCAAGAAAGTGAACAACGAGGCTGAACGCAGCAACGAGCAACTCGCCACTGCCCACAAACTGTCGCTGGAGGCCGACCGGCGAAAAGAAGACTTCATCAAGGAGGTGTCGCTGCAGATACGTACACCGCTGAACATCGTAGCCGGATTCCTGCAGGTGCTGGAAGCCCCGACGGACGGCAGTATCAATGAAGAACAAAAAACATCTCTGGATGCCATCAAGCAGAATGCCACAACCGCCAGACGCATGGCACACATGCTCTTTGACGTATCGTGGAAAGGTGAGCGCGTCATGTATGACAGGACAAAGAGCGTGGAGGTCAATGCTGTCATTGAAGCCTCCATCAAGGACTTCAACGAACGGCAACCTCACAATATGCGGTTGCACCACATGTTCAACATTCCCGACCCGCTCTACCTCCACACCAACCAACTCTATCTGCACCGGATTCTGCGCGAGTTGCTCATCAATGCTAAGAAATTTGCGCCTGGCAGCATTGTCACGTTCACAGCCAACATCAAAGCAGACATGGTTCGTTTCGTCATTCAAGACACAGGGCCAGGCATTCCCATCGACGAAAGCGAGCGTGTGTTTGAACCATTTGTCAAACTCGACAATTTCAGCGAAGGACTCGGCATCGGACTCGGCCTCACGCGCCAGCATGTCATCAACTTGGGAGGCAGCATGACGCTCGACACCAGTTATACCGACGGCACTCGCTTCATCATAGACATTCCGAATGAATAATGCCAAACTCCAAACCCTATTCCCTCAACTCCAAACCCTACACTCTAAACCCTATACTCTAAACTCTAAACATCCTCAGCCGCAAGACTTTGTTCTTCCTCCATATCAAAGTCGTAAGTCAGTTTGGCTCCCTGATTCTCCAAAGCGATGTAGTTAAGAGTGCGAAGCAGTCCCTGCAAAGTCTTTTCACGCTCCTTGGGTTTGAGTTGGCACTCCCAAATCTCGATGGTGTGCCATCCTTGCGCCTTGAGTGCCAAGAGGTTTTCGTGGTCACGCGCCTTGTTGCGTTCAATCTTACGTGTCCAAAAATCCATGTGCGTTTGAGGAATCTTATACATGGAGCAGCCCTCGTGTCCATGCCAGAAGCAGCCATTGATGAAGATACAAGTACGAAGCCCGACGATGGCAAGGTCGGGAGTGCCAGGCAGGGGCTTGGCATGAATGCGATAACGGAAGCCATGACTGAAAAGGAAACGGCGCACAAGCATCTCGGGTCGCGTGTTCTTCGACCTGATTCTGCGCATACAGTTACTGCGCTGTTCGGGAGTCATCTTGTCTGCCATTATTGTCACTCTAATCTCTAAGCCCTAAACTTGAATCTCTAAACTCTATACTCTAAGCCCTCACTGTTTCTCCGTCATATATTTCCAGTATCGCTGGGGCATGTCATTCAACTGCTTGCGTGGGTTCATCCGCTCCTTAATGCAGATGGCCTTGAAGTAGGTGCGCCAGAGGTCTTGGAAGAGTTTGTCATCCTCGCTCAGCATCTCATCACTCAATTTGCCCGTGCCGAGGTCGAAGGGAAGCGCATCCCCGTTCTGAAACATGATGCGTGTCACCTCTTGCCGGTCGTAATAGAAGCCATAACGTCGCTTGGCATCATAGAGCAGCCAAGGCTGGTCGCCAAAGCGGTCTTTGAAGTGAGCGACCACCAAAGGCAGCACATTGTGGTCGGGTGCCACAACGCCAAGGTAAGTGCCATCCTTCGCCTTTTGGAAACGCACGAACTGCATCATGCGCAACCGTTCGTGCATCACCCTTCGGAAGATGTTGGTCACAGCCAGCACATCGGGGTCGGAGAAATTCCGCTCGATGCTCCTCGTTCCTTCTGGCTGGCGAAAAACCTTACATATATAATGAAAGAGAGGGGTGTTCAGTTCAGGCAGTTCCGACTGGAAACTGATGGTAATCAGCCGCAATGCTTCTTTCGACACCCTCTTTTCCAATCCTGCCCACACCCTCTGTGCACGGTCGTCGGCTGTCTCCACCTCATGCACTTCCTCGCAGAACAGCGGCAACGGTTCCCCCTTCCCTATCAGTGCGTCGGGTCGCTGATGCAGGGAGAAGGCATCGAAGACGGCTGAAAGCACTCCGTCCAATGTTCTGTCGAAGGTATAGACAAGCATAATTTCATTTACAATTTGACCATGTACAATGTACAAATTCCTATTTCTTTTCCTCTTCGAAGTCGAGCGTCAGTTGCAACTCTGCTGCCGCCTTCTTCTGCTGCGCCTTTGAGATGAGCAGGGGCTTGAGCCGCTCGGGATGGAGTTCGTTGATGCCCACGATGGGGTTGGCATAGCCATCAGCGAGTTCGTGGCAGGTGATGAAAAACTTGGCTTTCTTCATCACCACCCCCATCTTCTTCAAGTGATAGGACGTGATGCGGTTGAACCGTCGAGAATTCACAATCATCATGGCCGACTTCACACCAATACCCGGCACACGGAGAATGCGCTCATAGTCATCGCGGTTAATATCGACAGGGAATTGCTCTGGATGCCGTAATGCCCACGCCAGTTTGGGATCGACTTCGAGGTCGAGGTTGGCATTGGCCTCATCCACAATCTCCTCCACCTTGAACTGATAGAAACGCAAGAGCCAGTCAGCCTGATAGAGACGGTTCTCTCGCACCAAAGGAGGTTGCTTCAGCACAGGCAGACGCGAGTCGTAAGTGTTCACGCTCACATAGCCAGAATAATAGACACGCCGCATGGTGGGCTGACTATACATGGCCGACGACATGTGCAGGATGTCGCGGTCGGTCTCTGCCGTTGCACCCACTATCATCTGGGTGCTTTGACCTGCTGGCACGAAACGTGGCACGTGGTGCAGACGTTTCCTGTCCTCCTTATTCTCCAACACTCCCTGCTGTATAATCTTCATGGGTGTGAACACACTCTGGTGGTCTTTCTCGGGAGCCAAGAGTTTCAGCGAGTTCTCGTTGGGTATCTCGATGTTCACACTCATGCGGTCGGCATAACGTCCTGCCTCGTTCATCAGTTCGCGACTGGCTCCGGGTATGCTCTTCAGATGGATGTAGCCATTGAAGTGGTGCACCATGCGCAAGTCTTTCGCAATCGCCACCAAGCGTTCCATCGTGTAGTCGGGATTCCTCACCACTCCACTGCTCAAGAACAAGCCTTCGATGTAGTTCCTTCTGTAGAACTCCATCACAATTTCTTCCAGTTCATGCACCGCCAGCGTTGCCCGCCTGATGTCGTTGCTACGGCGATTGATGCAGTAGGCACAATCGTACATGCAGTAGTTGGTCAGCATCACTTTCAGGAGCGAGATGCAACGTCCGTCATCAGCAAACGAGTGGCAGATGCCGACACCTCCCACGGTATTTCCTACCATGCCCTGCTTGCCGCCACGCACAGTGCCACTCGACGAACACGACACATCGTACTTCGCCGATTCCGCCAATATGCGCAATTTCTCCAAGGTTTTCTCTGTCAGCATCTTTTCATGTACAATTTGACAATGTACAATTCATATATGAAAAAGACAGGAGCGGTATGTCTGAAACACCGCTCCTGCTCTCTTTTTAGAGTCGGGAAGACCAGACTCGAACTGGCGACCACGCGCCCCCCAGACGCGTACGCTAACCAACTGCGCTACTTCCCGATTGACCCCACAGAACGTGGTGTTCCGTGAAATCGACTGCAAAGGTAGCAGTTATTTTCGAATCTGCAAAATAAAATCGCTCTTTTTTTAAGTAGGTGAACAAAAATAGTTGATATAATGCGGCAAGCCGCATTTTTCTCGGACAATAATTTCCAATAATTAACAATAATTTTATCCAATAATTATTATTGGAACCAATTTTTGGCAATTCTTCACTCATATCTTTCTTTTCATAGGTGTTCAGGCGAGTAAACTCGTAGTCTTGGAAATTATTGTCCGAAAAACAAGCCGCTTGCGGCGAAAAGAAGAGACATCATTGTGTAAGGTGGTTACTTATCATCGAAAGCAAAATAGTTTTCTCAGAGGGGATAGATGAGCGTGGTGATGAAGATGTTGGCAGCAAGGATGATGAGGTTCATCCAGAAGCCTATCTTGGTGAAATCGGTGAACTTGTAGCCCCCGGGGATATAGACCAGCATGTGGGTGGGAGAGCCAATGGGGGTGGCAAAACTGGAACTGACGGCTATCATGAGGGCAATGGCAAACGTGAGCGGATTGGCCCCGGTGGCTGCTGCTGCCGACATGGCGATGGGGTAGAACATGGCGCCACAGGCTGTGTTGCTGATGAACTCGGTCATGAAGGTGCCTGCAAGACAAAGCACGATGAGCACCACCAGCGGATTGGTGCCACAGATGGAGAGCAGTCCATGTGCTATCATCTCGGCCAAACCTGTCTGCTCGATGGAAACACCCAACGCCACGCTGCAAGCAAAAATCGTGACAATCTGCCAGTCGATGCTCTGAAAGGCCTGACTGGTGCTGCAGCAACGGAAGACCATCATGAGGACTGCAGCCAGTACAGCGGCCTGCAACAAGGTCATCACACCAAAGCCAGACAATGCCACCATGCCAATCATGATGATTCCGGCCAAGAGGGTCTTCCTGCCACGTTTGGGTTCTATCTCCATATCAGCCAGAGAACATTCCAGGCCATGACGTTTGGCCAAAGCAAGAATCTGACCACGGTCACCTACGAAGACGAGGGCGTCACCGCCCAAAAGATAGTCATCTTCAGACACATGGCCATTCACCTCACCATCGAAACTGACAATGCCTTTGAGTTCCACTTGGTCTTTCAAATCAGCCAATCCGAGGACAGCCACAGACTGACCCACCAAGTGGCTACGAGCAGGCACCTTCAGTTCAACAGAGGCTCCCAGCACGTTCATCTGCTCGTCGGGAGATTGGCGAACAGGCAGCAACTTCTGCATGGCCAGCATGCTGAGAATGCCCACCGCCAGGCAGAAGAGGCCCACACCAGTCGTGGCAAAGATGCTGAGTTCAACGCCTGTCTGCTCCTGATACAAGCCCGATATAATCAGGTTGGGGGGTGTACCTATCAGGGTGCAGATGCCGCCCATGCCCGATGCGTAACTGAGAGGAATGAGGAGTTTAGAAGGGGCTATGCCCAGTTTGCGGCTCCATGTCTTGACCACACTGATGAAGAGTGCCACGACGGCGGTGTTGCTGAGGAAAGCACTCAGCAGAGCCGCTGGAGCCATCACACGCACGATGGCACTTGAAATGCTCTTCGGTGTGCCCATCAGATACTTGACAATCCAGTGCAGGACACCCGTATAGGTGAGTCCGGCAATGACAACAAACAGAATCAGCACATCCACTACACTGGAACTGCTGAAACCCGCAAAGGTATCTTTAGGCGAAAGGACTCCTGCCAAAAACAACACCATCGTGGAGACAAAGAAGACCGCCCATGTCTCTAACTTTGTCACAATCAAGGTGGTGAACATACCGAGAATAACCACAATGGTTATCCATGCACCGAGCGATAGTCCCCACCACTCGGTCTGAGAGACAAATTCTGCCAAATTCATACTTCTGTTTTTTAGTTAAATGATAGAAGTTAGGAGTTGCCATGCGGCTTGCTCCCTATGAGAAACCTACAGGACGGTCAACTCCTAACTCCTAACTCCCAACTACTTCCCATACCCCACGGGGTTGTTGATGACGGGAATTTGGTTCGTATTCAGTTTGAGGAGTGTCTGAATGGCCTTCTGGTCCATCGTGCCACGCGGCACGGTGCAGAGTCCGGCTGCCGAGCAGAAGAGGTTGATGTTTTGGCACACGATGCCCACATCGACACCTACCATCCACTGTGAGTGTTCGTTCTTGGCGCCAAACTTGTCGAAGTCGGCCACCATCACCAGGCTAACAGGAGCCGTCTTGGCGAAGTCTTGCCGACCGGCCACAATGTCGCGGTGGTCGCCCGTAGCCACTTGCGTGAGGCTGTGTGCCTGCGGATTGTAGAGCGACACGCCCTTGGCCGTGAATACGTAGAGGCGGATTTCCTGCTTGTTCATGGCCGTAGGAGCCGTCAGGTGTCCGTCGGGGCGATTCTTGCCCTGAGCGGCCCAGAGCAGGTCGCTGAGGTCTTGGTCGGAGAGGGGCTTGTTGCTATACTCGCGCACACTCTTACGCTGCTTGTAGGTTTCCATCACCGAGAGCGTCTTGCGCTGTATGTTGGGCTTGGGAAGGTTCCGAGTCTGGGCCATCGCTGCAATGCCCACAAGCAGCATGGTTGCTGCTAAAACTAAGTTTTTCATGTGTCTGTTGGAAAAAGTTAAACGTTAAGATTTTTTGAAATTCGTTGCAAAAGTAGTGAAAACTCTTGAAAAAGTCCTAACTTTGCAGCACATTTTTGTAGATATGGCAACTTTTTGGACAAAACGCAACGAAGACATCGAGGATGAAAAGACTGCAACGCCTTGGGGAGAACTGCTCGTGAAAGGCGAGAGAAACATTCCGCGCCGCCGTCGGCTCAAGGTGGCACTGTTCGACCTGGACGGCACGCTGGTCAATACCGAAGACCAGTACACCGTCTTCTGGGGAGCCACGGCTCGGAAGTACCGTCCCGATGTGCCCAGGCTCGAATACCTTATCAAGGGCACCACCCTCACCCAAATTTTCAGCACTTATTTCCCTGACCCTCAGTGGCAGAAGGACATCACCGAGGGACTGAATGCCTACGAAGCACAGATGAAGTATGCCTTCTACCCTGGCGCGCTTGAGTTTCTCCGCGACCTGAAGCGCAACGGGGTGAAGTGTGCCGTGGTGACCAGTTCCAACATTCCGAAGATGGAGAGCGTCCGTCGGCAAATTCCCGATTTCGACCGTCTGTTCGACCGTGTGTTCACCGCCGAGGACTTCACAGCCTCCAAGCCTGCTCCCGACTGCTATTTGCTGGGAGCCAAGACCTTCGGAGCCGACCTCGACGAGTGTGTGGTGTTCGAAGATGCCTACACAGGTCTGCAGGCTGGCATGGCTTCGGGCATCTTCACCATCGGACTGCCCACAGGCCACACGCGCCAAGACATCGAAGACCGATGCAACTACGTCCTCGACAGTTTTGAGGGCATGACTTTCGAGAAGATAACGCAGGTGCTGGAAGCATCTTGAAGTCGGTCTTCCCCCACCCTTTCATCTTTATTCTATCAGGCGTACCCCTCGGCTACGGCATGTCGTAGTCGAGGGGTACGGTCTATTGTAGTCGAGGGGTACGCTTCTGACTCATCTCTGCCACATACTGGCTGGGTGTCTTGCCTGTGTATTTGGCAAAAGCACGGCGGAAAGTGGACATCGAAGCAAATCCGCTTTGGCTGGCCACGTACTCAAAGGTGTATTCAGGATGCTCTGTGACGAGGGGGATGGCAGAGAGTTTGATGCGCAACTGGTTGATGTAGTCGTAGAAGGTCAGCCCCACCACCTGGCTCAGATAGTTGCTCACGTAGGTTCGGTTCGTGTTCAAGGCGACAGCCAGTTCTTGCAGCGTCAGGTCTGGATGCAGATAGAGCCTTTGCTCTTCCACCACCCTCTCCAGTTTGCCGCACGGAAGTGGGGGCGAGAGTGTCATGCCAACGTTTTCAGAGCCTGCATCAGACAGAAAAAGTCCTGTGGCAGGTTCCGCACAGCCTCCGCAGTCGGCCTCCAGCGCAGAATCTTTCTCTATCTTCAGAGGACGGAAACGCCAACTGTAGTGCAGCACGAGCAGCCAGAGGAGGATAATGCTGAGGTAATAGACAATGTCGGCCACCACAGAAGCGTAGAGCGACACGAACAGCCAAGCGAGTTGGCCCACAATGGAAAAAAGGAACACGGGGCGCAGCCACAACACATCGGTGCGGTCGATGTTGGAGTATTCGCGGCGCACATAGCGAAGATAGCGCTGCATCTTGACCCAACCCACAATGACGATGACCCATGCGTAGCACCACAAGAAGGCGGCGTAGGCATAGACCACCTCCGTGCTGGGCCACACGGCATAGCCCACGGTGAAGGCCAAGAATGGGAGCGCAGAGAGTCCGAGCCGCCTCCACGAAGTCCAGCCGGGAGTGACCACCTCGTGGATGAACACCATGTAGGAAAGGGCCGACCAACCGTCGATGATGAAAATCCATCGCAACACGTCCTCGCGATACATGCCAGGGAAAGTCGTGACAAGGTCTTTGGCACACCACACAGCCCACACGGCCATGATGATGCCCAACACGGTCTGGAAACGGGTGCGATGCCGATTCCAGAAAAGGATGTGCAGGGAAAAGATGGCGAAGAACGCGGTTGCTGCACCTATCAGAAATGCTGAAATATTCATATTGGCTACAAAGGTAAAGAAAATCCCACACAATCAACCGATTTCATCGGCACCGCATCCTCTTTTTTACGATTTGACGCACCTATTTTACGCTTTGAACGGTTTTTGTCGGGTTGACGGAGATATTTTGGATGGTTGAACCATCATCAAGTCGCGAACCTGCCGCTCTGCATCCCTTTTCATCCTATATTTGCAAAGCGACCCCAAGAGGAACTACCCTTTTTTATCATTCACTTAAAACCATCTAAATCATGAAGAGAAAAATTATTGCTTTGTACGCACTGCTGACCTTTAGCATGGCAGCGATGGCGCAGTCACAGCGCAACGTGGTGGGATACAACAAGGACAACAACACGCTCACCACCGTACACTACTACTATGGCAGCGTGGACAAGATTAACGTGGCAGGACGCACTCTGACCTCCATCGCACTGAACGGACAGGGACTCCCGACTGAAATGACAAACGACTATGCCACCATGACGTTCAGTTGGGCTGGCACACGGTCGGTGACCGTCACACAAACCATCAATGGGCAAACCAAGACCGACCAACTGAACATGCCCGACGGCGTGGTCATCGACTACCGCAACGAATACCAGAAGTACAAGCAGAACCCTTCCGCCATCGACAAAATCGACCGTTTCCTTGCAGGTGGAGGAGCCAAGTTGGTGGGAGGAATCATCGGCACGGTCATCGACATGCTGGACAATCCCATCGGGGCTTGCTTCGACCAGGCACTCGAAGCCGGCAAGGCCAGCGAGAAGTCCATCATCCCCATCAACGACCTGCAAGCCCTACAGATGGCATCCAACCTCAACAAGACGGTCGCCGACCGCATGAAGGACGCTGCCGTCAATGCCATCTTCGAGAACTACAAGGAGTGGACGAACGAATGGAGCGACATGGTGTATAAGTGGCAACTGGAGAAGTATCGCCAACAGAAGGCCGACAACCGCATCAGCCAAGAATGGCGGCTGGGAGTGGCTACAGCCCTGCTCGATAGGGGAAAGAGTCTGAAAGAAGTCAGCCAATTCATTCTGGATTTGGAACGGAGGAATGTGGCGTCTTCAGGCGGAAGTGCTAAAAGCGGAGGCAGTGCTGCCAGCAACGGAAGTGGCTCAAGTAGCGGAAGTGGTTCAAGTAGCGGAAGTGGTTCAGGAGATAGAGGTGGTTCGGATAACACACAAAAGCCTTCCCCTGATGCCCAGTTCGATGTTATCGGCTATGTCAAAAACCATTTCAAGAACAGCAAGCGCGGACTTCCCTCTGAGATTACTGCCGAATGGGTACGCTACAAAGTGTGGGGCTACCACAGGTTGGTGAACTATACTCTCAATCCCGACAAGAAGACCTACACCGAGCAGGTGATTATGGAAGGCGGAGAACATGACATGGACGAATATGACGACCCACACATCTATGTCAGTTTCAATGGCAACGGTTGGGGACTTGAACCCGCTCTCCACATTCCTTTGCCACCCAAGAAGAAATAGGAATCACACCGATACTCTTATGAACCACTATACTTATTTATAAACCTCTAAAATCATTTATCAACCTCTAAAATCATTCAATTATTTATTAACCACTAAAAAAATTAAAGACATGAAAACAATGAAGAATTTTCTCATTCTGGGTGCTGCAGCACTCATGGCAGGCTTGACATTCTCCGCATGCGGAGGGAGTGACAACAGCAATGGAGGCAGCGATGCAGCCAGCAACATCCCGACAGACGGCATCTTGGGCGAACTGCCTAAGGCCGTGGCTGATTTCGCGGCATCCGAAGCCGCTGCAAGTGCCAAGTACGAGGAGTTAAAACAGAGCGACCCCGACAAGGCATCGGAATTTTGGTCGGACTATCTGAGCCAGGGAAATGCCACTAAGTTTAAGAAGGAAACCATTCCTGCCATCGAGAAGACGCTGGAGGGTAAGGAAATCCCCACCGAACTGGCTGAAGGAATCCCTGCTAAGATAGAAAAGAACTTCACCCTCGACAACAAGCGCAATGCCTCGGCCTCTTTTGTGTTCACCGCCGGTGCCACAAACGACACCCCTGTCCTCCTCTATACAGCCGTGGCCTACGACTCTGACGGCAACGCCATCGACACAAGCAGCGGAACCAACTTCAGCGACTATCCCATCGCGGAGGGCAAATCATTCACGGCTAGTTTCTTCATCAGTCCCGACGACTACAACGCTGCCCAATGGGCCAAGTTGGCCAAGATTGTCATCATGGACAAGCAAAGCGACGCCTACAAGCAGGCAGATGAGCAAATCAAGGCCAACAAGAAAGCCTTCAAGAATTAAAGACACTTCCTTTTGCCTCTCCCTCTATGATGGGGGGAGGGGCTTTAACTTTTCTTCTTCACGGGGTCGCAAGTGAGGCCACAACCTAATTTCTTCAGAATCTTGCGATCGACCTCGCCGAGCATCACGGTGCTGTGCATCTGGCAACCACGGAGTTTGGGAAGTTGCTCAAGAGCACGGCGGCAGTTCTCGTCGTGCTGGGAGAGCACAGAGATGGCCACCAGCACCTCGTCGGTGTGCAGGCGCGGATTGTGGCCGCCCAGATATTCGGTCTTGGTCTTCTGGATGGGTTCTATCATGCTTTGCGGAATGAGTTTGACCTCATCGCCGATGCCTGCCAGGTGTTTCATCACGTTGAGCAACAGGGCTGCGCAACAGCCGAGCAGGTCGCCCGTCTTGGAGGTGATGATGGTGCCATCCTCCATCTGCATGGCGGCACAATGCACCCCTGTCTGGGCTTTCCGTTCGTTGGCGGCCACCGTGACACGTCGATAGGCAGTGGTGATTTTTGCCTGATTGAAAAGAAGTTGAATCTTGCTCACTTCATTCTCGTTGCAAGCACCATCAGCCAGTTTGTTGGTGGCATCGTAGTAGCGACGGATGATTTCGTCCTTGGAAGCCTCACAGCACACTTCGTCATCCGAGATGCAGAAGCCCACCATGTTCACTCCCATGTCGGTGGGCGACTTGTAGGGGTTCTCGCCGTAGATGCCTTCAAATAGGGCATTGAGCACAGGGAAAATCTCGATGTCGCGGTTGTAGTTGATGGCCACTTTGCCGTAGGCATCGAAGTGGAAGGGGTCTATCATGTTCACGTCGTTGAGGTCGGCGGTGGCAGCCTCATAGGCAATGTTGACTGGATGCTTCAGCGGGAGGCTCCACACGGGGAAGGTCTCGAACTTGGCATAGCCGGCACGGATGCCCCGTTTGTTTTCGCCATAGAGTTGGCTCAGACACACAGCCATCTTGCCGCTGCCAGGGCCGGGGGCGGTGACGATGACGAGTGGTCGGGTGGTCTCCACATAGTCGTTCTTGCCAAAGCCATCGTCGGAGGCAATCAGTTCCACGTTGTGGGGATAGCCGTCTATCAGATAATGGAAGTAGGACTTGATGCCCATGCGTTCCAGCCGATGGCGGAACTGGTCGGCAGCGCGCTGACCGTCGTAGTGGGTAATGACCACAGAGCCGACCATGAAGCCGCGCCCCATGAACTCGCCACGCAGCCGCAGCACGTCCTCGTCGTAAGTGATGCCCAGGTCGGCCCGCATCTTGTTCTTCTCAATGTCCTCGGCACTGATGACGATGACAATCTCCAGGCTGTCGCTCAACTGCTGAAACATTCTCAGTTTCGAGTCGGGTCTGAAACCCGGCAGCACACGCGAGGCATGGTGGTCGTCGAAGAGTTTGCCGCCCAACTCCAGATACAGTTTTCCGTCAAACTGGGCGATGCGCTCCCTGATGTGTTCCGACTGAATCTTCAGATACTTCTCGTTGTCAAATCCTATTTTCATAAGAGAGTTTTTTTAGTTTTCGGCTGCAAAGATAGCACAAGTTTACGACATGAACAAATATCTTTAGAAGAACGAACACGAACGGACGCGAATCATCGGCATTCTTCCATTTTTCCCACTTCTCTTTTCAAGCGATGCCACACCTGCATCGGCCCATGTCCGTCCTTCTACTGTTACGTTTGTAACACCCCCACTGTTACGTTTGTAACACTGCCACTGTTACAAGTGTAACACCGCCACTGTTACAAACGTAACACAAGGCAGTGTTACAACATGCCGCTCCTCTTGCTCCAGATGCAGCATGCCTTTTGGGGAAAGAACAAAGGAGAATGAGCAAAAAACGAATAAAAAAGCAAGGAAGGGGAATGTGGAAAGCGAAAAGTGGAACCTAAAATATAAAAAATGTTGTTTTGTTTGGTGATAAGGAAGAAATGGTGTATATTTGTGGCGAGTTTCAACCAAAGCATTAAAAACTATGCAGGGATTTTTAGATGCAGTTGTTCCGCCAGAGTCGAGCATGACATGGCTGGAAATGTATCAGAACCAGGACACTTGGATGCAGGTGTTCTGGGGATGTGCCATCGTAGGCTCGCTCATCTTCCTGGTGCAAATGGTGCTGACACTGATGGGCATGGACCACAGCGACATGGACGTCGATTTCGACGGTGCCGACACGATGGACCTGGGCGGCGGCATCTCGCTGTTCAGCATCAAGAACTTTGTCAACTTCATCGTGGGCTTCGGCTGGGGCGGTGTGTGCTTTGCCGATGCCATCGAGAACAAGTGGCTGCTCACGCTGGTGGCCGTGGCGGTGGGTGTTGGCTTCGTGCTGATGTTCTTCTTCATCAAGAAGCAGACCAAAAGGCTGGAACACAACGGAGCCTTCCGCATCGAAGACAGTGTGGGCAAGACGGTGGATGTCTATCTGCGCATCCCTGCCGGCAAGAGCGGAGCAGGCAAAGTGCAGGTGAGCCTGAACGGCTCAGTGCAGGAACTGGAAGCCCTGACCGAGGGCAACAGCATCCCGAGTGGGCAGAAGGTGAAGGTGGTGGGCGTGATAGACGGCAGCACGGTGCTGGTAGCCCCTAACCCCTCTGAGGGAGGATGACTCACGCGGTGTGTCCCCCACTTCTTCTGTCAGAAAAGAAAATTGTAATTTGTAAATCATCAAATAGTAAATTACTATGGTTTATCTCATTGTCATCGCGGTGGTCGTGGCCATCGTACTTTTAGTGTCCATCATCAACCGTTACAGACGGTGTCCGTCGGACAAAATTCTGGTAGTTTATGGAACCACAGGCAACCGAGGCTCGGCCAAGTGTGTGCACGGAGGCGGCACCTTCGTGTGGCCCATCATTCAGGACTATGCCTACCTGAGCCTCACCCCCATCAGCATCGATGCCAACCTGACCAACGCCCTCTCTCGCCAGAACATCCGCGTGGATGTGCCCTGCCGATTCACGGTGGGCATCTCGACTGACACCGAGAGCATGACAGCCGCCGCCGAGCGACTCTTAGGACTGACGGCCGGACAGATTCAGGAACTGGCTCGCGACATCCTCTTCGGCCAGTTGCGTCTGGTCATCGCCACCATGAGCATTGAGGAACTGAACAGCGACCGCGACAAGTTCCTCGACGCCATCTCCAGCAATGTGGAGGTGGAACTGAAGAAGATTGGCTTGCGCCTCATCAACGTGAACGTGACCGACATCAACGATGAGAGCGGTTACATCGAGGCGCTGGGTCAGGAAGCCGCCGCCAAGGCCATCAACGAAGCCAAGGTGCGTGTGGCCGAGCAGGAGAAGTTTGGCGAAATCGGCAAGGCCGAAGCCAACCGAGAGACACGTATCCGCACCGCCGAAGCCAACGCACAAGCCGTGCAGGGCGAGAACGAGGCCAAGGTGCAGATAGCCAACTCCGATGCCGACCGCCGCGAGCGCGAGGCCGAGGCACAGCGCAAGGCCATCGCTGCCGAGAAAGTGGCAGCCGCCAAGGCACTCGAAGAGGCTTATTCGGCAGAAGAGAAGGCCGAGGAAGCCCGTGCAAACCGCGAACGTGCCACGCAGAGCGCCAACGTGCTGGTGAGCCAGGAGATTGAGAAGAAACGCAAGATTATCGAGGCAGAAGCCGAAGCGGAGAAGATTCGCGTGAACGCCAAGGGCGAGGCCGATGCCGCCTATGCCAAGATGGAAGCCGAGGCAAGGGGTCTCTTCGAGATTCTGAGCCGTCAGGCACAGGGCTACGACAAGATGGTGCAGGCAGCCGGCGGCGATGCCAACAAAGCCTACATGCTCCTGCTCCTGGAGAAGTTGCCCGAACTGGTGAAGACACAGGTGGAAGCCGTGAAGGGCATCAACATCGACCATGTGACCGTTTGGGATTCAGGCAACTCAGCCGACGGAAAGGGCAGCACAGCCAACTTCCTGAGCGGACTGATGAAGAGCGTTCCCCCACTCCACGAACTCTTCGACCAGGCCGGTCTTGCCCTGCCCGAATATCTGGCCAAGAAGAAGGAGAACACCGAGGCACCAGCAGAGACCACGGCTGCAGAAGGCCCCATACCTCCCGCACCTCCCGTGCCGCGCAAGTGAAGAGGGAGAAATTGCCTGGACGAAAGTAATGAACAGAATGACCAAAAGAAAAAATAATCAGTGAAGAAATTACTCTACTTAGTGCTTACGGTGTGTGCCGTAAGCACTTCCGTGTTCATGATGACTGGCTGTGAGGACAAAGAAACCTACGCCAAACAAAAGGAGAAAGAGAAGAACGCCATCGGACGGTTCCTGCTCGACAATGACCAGGTGGGACGCATCAAGGTCATCAGCGAGCAGGATTTCTATGCTCAAGACAGCACGACAAACCTGGAAGAGAACGAGTTCGTGCTCTTCAACGAGGATGGTATCTACATGCAGATTGTGCGCCGAGGCACAGGACCCACGATGATAGAACTGGCGAAGGCGCGCCCCGACTCCACCGTCACACGGCCCCTGCTGTGCAAGTTCATCGAGTATGACATCGAGGGAGGCGACACCACAAGTTTGAACATTGGCCCATCGATGGCCAGCATCCACGACGAGATGATGTGTACCTACAGCCACTACAGCCGCAGTTACACAGCCTGGTACACCGTCGGCAAGATGAAGGAAAAGTACGGCTCCACCGTGCCCAAAGGCTGGCTCAAGCCCCTCAACTTCATCAGGCTGACCAAGGTGGCAGGCGAGGAAGCCAAGGTGCGCCTCATCGTGCCCCACACCTCAGGCACCAACAACGCCTCGGGCTATGTGCTTCCCTTCTACTACGAAATCACCTACCAGATACCTCCAAACTATTAGTTTTCAGCAACAAAAACTTAGTAACTAATCATACCGAAGATGAGTCTCATTAAATCAATTTCCGGCATCCGTGGCACCATTGGTGGACGTGCCGGCGAGGGACTGAATCCCCTCGACATCGTGAAGTTCACAAGTGCCTATGCCACGCTGATTCGCCGCACCACAAAGGTGCAGAGCAACAAAATCGTGGTGGGCCGCGATGCCCGCATCTCAGGCGAGATGGTCAAGAACGTGGTGTGCGGAACCCTCATGGGCATGGGTTTCGACGTGGTCAACATCGGCCTCGCCTCCACTCCCACCACCGAAGTGGCCGTGACGATGGAAGGTGCCTGTGGCGGCATCATCATCACCGCCAGCCACAACCCACGCCACTGGAACGCCCTCAAACTCCTCAACGAGAAAGGCGAGTTCCTCAATGCCGCTGAAGGTAACGAGGTGCTGAAAATAGCCGAAGCCGAAGACTTCGACTATGCCGATGTCGATGCACTCGGCCACTACACCGAGGACAACTCCTACGACCAAAAGCACATCGACCTCGTGCTGGGGCTCGACCTCGTCGATGTGCCAGCCATCAAGAAGCAGGGCTTCCGTGTGGCCTTCGACAGCATCAACTCCGTGGGCGGCATCATCCTGCCCAAACTCTTCAAGGCTCTGGGCGTGGAAGACGTGACTCCGCTCTATGGCGACCCCTCCGGCGACTTCCAGCACAACCCTGAGCCGCTGGAGAAGAACCTCGGCGACATCATGGGCCTCATGGCCAAAGGTGGCAAAGACGTGGGCTTCGTGGTGGACCCCGATGTAGATAGACTCGCTTTTATCTGCGAAGACGGCACCATGTATGGCGAGGAATACACGCTCGTCACCGTGGCTGACTACATCCTGAAGCACACGCCCGGCAACACCGTGAGCAACCTCTCCTCCACCCGTGCCCTGCGCGACGTGACCCGCAAGTATGGTCAGCAGTACAACGCCGCCGCTGTAGGCGAGGTGAACGTGGTGACGAAGATGAAGGAGACCCACACCGTCATCGGCGGCGAAGGCAACGGCGGCGTCATCTATCCCGCTGCCCACTATGGCCGCGATGCGCTCGTGGGCATCGCCCTCTTCCTCAGCCACTTGGCACATGAGCGCGAGGCACAGCCCGGACTCACTGTCAGCCAACTCCGCGCCACCTATCCCAACTATGCCATCGCCAAGAACCGCATCGACCTCGATGCCTCCACCGACGTGGATGCCATCCTCGCCAAGGTCAAGGCCATGTACACCGGCCAGCCCGGCACCGAGGTGAACGACATCGACGGCGTGAAGATTGACTTCCCCGACAAGTGGGTGCATCTGCGCAAGTCCAACACCGAACCCATCATCCGCGTCTATTCCGAGGCCGCCACGATGGAAGCCGCCGACGAGATTGGCAAAAAAATCATGGACGTGGTATATTCGATGAAATAAGCAGTGCCTATAAATAAACAGAGCCACTGATAAACAGAGCCACAGAAATAGCAAAGCCCTCATTTTATATAAATAAAAGAAACGCTCTCAACGAGGGCGTTTTTTTGTTGCTCTGCAGCCTCCCTTTCGCCTTCTTTCACATGAAAGAAAGTCATGTATCATGGACAAAAGAAAATGCAACAAGAAGATGGGTAAGCGACAAGTTTTCTCAGTAACTTTGTAGCGACAATCAAAAACAGAAAAATGAAACATTTTCTCTTGACAGTGGCGATAGCAGCCACTACAGCAGGAAGTGCATACGCACAGAACGGCCCCACGATGGGCTGGAGTTCATGGAACACTTACGGAGTGAACATCAACGAGAACCTGATACGCACACAAGCCGACGCAATGGTGTCGAAAGGCTTGCTGAGTGTAGGTTTCAACCACATCAACATCGACGACGGTTACTTTGGCGGACGCGATGCAAAGACTGGCCAACTGCTCATCCATCCCATCCGCTTCCCCAACGGACTGAAAGGGCTGGTGGAGTACATCCACGGCAAGGGTCTGAAAGCCGGCATATACAGCGATGCCGGACGCAACACTTGCGGCAGCATGTTCAATGGCGATGCCATCGGCAAGGGAGTCGGCCTTTATGAACACGACCAGCAGGATGCCGACTTCTTCTTCAAGGAGTTGGGCTTCGACTTCATCAAGGTGGATTTCTGCGGCGGTTCATGGTATCACAACGAGGACCACTTGGTGTTGGACGAAAAGGCGCGCTACACAGCCATCGCACAGGCCATCAAGAACACCGGGCGAACGGATGTACGCATGAACGCCTGCCGATGGGCTTATCCGGGCACATGGGTTGACGATGCCGCTTTCTCCTGGCGCACCACAGGCGACATCAACTGCAGTTGGGAGTCGGTGAAAGGCATTCTGGCTGAAAATCTCTACCTGTCGGCCTACAGCAGCGAGGGGAATTTCAACGACATGGACATGCTCGAAGTGGGGCGTTCGTTGAAACCCGAAGAGGACAAGACGCACTTCGGCATGTGGTGCATCATGAACTCACCCCTGCTGATTGGATGCGACCTCTCCAACATCGATAACAAGGCACTTCTCCTGCTCCGCAACAAGGAACTCATTGCCCTCAACCAAGACCCGCTCTTTCAGCAAGCATACGTGGCCGGGCTGACGAACGGATGCCACATTTTGGTGAAGGACATCGAGACGAAGTATGGCAACAAGAGAGCCTTTGCCGTCTATAACCCCAACGACGAGCAGAAGAAGGTCACCGTGAAATTCAAGGACATAGACCTCGGAGGGAAGGTGAAACTGAGAGACGTGTTCATGAAGATGGACGTGGAAGGTGAATTGACGGAACAATATGAGGTGAGTGTGCCTGCTCATGGCACTCGCATCTATGTGGCCGAAGCCGAAACACGTCTGGAGCGCACTCGCTACGAGGCCGAAACGGGCTACATCAGCGACTATCAGGAAATCAAGAACAATGTGGCTGAGAAGACAGGCGTTTATGAAGCCGCGCCCAACTGTTCTGGAGGCTACAAGGCTGGCTATTTAGGCTATGGCGCGAAGAACGACCTCCAATGGCGCGAAGTTCATGCCCAAGGAGGCGAGTACAAACTCACCATCGCCTTCCTCAGCGGCGAAAACCGCAACATCACCATCGAGGTGAACGGTAAGAAGGTCAGCACCCTCTCCTGCAACTCGGGCGGTTGGGGCACCGTAGGCAAGAAGACCACAACCATCCATCTGGAACCGGGAGACAACCAAATCCGCCTCTACAACACCAGTAACTGGATGCCCGACATCGACTACATCGACCTGGAATGCACCACCCCGACCGCCATCAACAGCATACAGGCTCCCCCTTCAGGCCATGAAACCACCTACAACCTGCAAGGACACCCTGTCAACCCTCAGGAAGCACATGGTGTCATCATTAGAAAAGGGAAGAAGTTGCTGAAGAAGTAAGCACTTCTCTCGGTTCTTCCCTTTTCATCTTCACTACAACAACCGACTGATTACGGGGAGGGGCACTTCATTCGCCCCAGCCCAGAGCCGAAGCACCCAGCACGGCGGCATTGGCGTTCATCAGACCACTGATGAGGAACTTGGCCTTGCCCTTGAAGATGGGCATGACGTGCTGGTTGTAGGCTTCTTCGATAGGCTTCATGATGAGGTCGCCAGCCTTGCAGAGGCCGCCGAAGAAGATGAAGGCTTCGGGCGAGGAGAAAGCAGCAAAGTCGGCACAAGCCTCGCCGAGCATCTTGCCCGTGAACTGGAAGATTTCGTTGGCCACCTCATCGCCCTTGGATGCAGCGATGGAGACATCGAACGATTCGAGTTGGTCGGCAGGCTTATTGCGAAGGAGGGAGGGGCGGTCGGTGTTGGCCAGAATTTCGCGAGCCGTGCGGGCCACGCCTGTAGCCGAGCAGTAAGCCTCCAGACAGCCCTTGCGGCCACATCCGCAGGTGCGGCCTTTCTCTCCGCGCACCATCGTCACATGGCCCAGTTCGCCGGCAAAGCCGTCGTGGCCATAGACGAGTTGTCCGTTGATGACGATGCCCGAACCCACGCCCGTGCCGAGGGTGATGACGATGAAGTTCTTCATGCCACGGGCTGCTCCGTAGGCCATCTCGCCCATTGCTGCCGCATTGGCATCGTTGGTGAGACGAACAGGCAGCCCGTTGAGTTGGTCGGAAAACATCTGGGCCAGCGGCACGATGCCCTCATGAGCCCACGAAAGGTTGGGGGCGAACTCGATGGAACCACTGTAGTAGTTGCCGTTGGGTGCGCCGATGCCCATGCCCGCAATGTTGCCGATGCCGCCCACCTGCTCGATGAGGGGGCGGAGACACAGTGTGCCAGCCTCCACAAAGTCCTCAGCCGTCTTGTAAGCCTGAGTCTTGATGCTGTTCTCCGCAATCATCTGTCCGCGCGCATCCACGATGCCGAAGACGGTGTTGGTGCCGCCAAGGTCAACACCAATCACAAAAGGTTTCTGAGTATCCATAGTTTTTTATGCTTTTAGAAAGTTTTGTGGGCAAAGTTAGCCTTTTTCCCGATAAGAAACACTATCTTTGCAAAACAAATTCACCCTCAATCAACAGAATCGATGAAAAAGTTTGCACTTCTTATGCTTGGAATCTTTTCCTTTTTAGCGGCTCAAGCCCAGCAACCAGCGTTCGACATCGACTTGTGGCCCAACGGGTTGCCCAACAGCAACGGTATCGACAAGACACAACCGTTTGACGACAAGAAGCAGAACTTCAAGCCCTCCATCCGCGTGTTTCTGCCCGAAGCAGGGAAAGCAACGGGCAGAGCGGTGGTGTGCTGCCCCGGCGGCGGCTACAGCCACTTGGCCACAGACCATGAGGGCTATGCGTGGGCACCGTTCTTCAACGAGCGTGGCATCGCGCTCATCGTGCTGAAATACAGAATGCCGCATGGCCACACGGATGTGCCCATCAGCGATGCGAAGGAGGCTCTCCGAGTGGTGAGGGAGAATGCGCAGAAGTGGAACATCGACCCTCGGAAAGTGGGCATCATGGGGTCGTCGGCAGGCGGACATCTGGCCTCGACCGTGGCCACCCACAGCGACTCGCTCACCGCGCCGGCCTTTCAGATTCTGTTCTACCCAGTGGTGACTTTCGACTATAAGTACACGCACAAGGGGAGCCGTCATGGCCTCATCGGCGAACAAGCCACGCAGGAGATGGTGGACCTGTATAGCAACGAGAAGCAGGTGACAGCACAGACGCCTCCTGCCATCATGCTGCTGAGCGACGACGACCGTGTGGTGCCTTCGCCCAACAGTGTGAACTACTATCTGGCCCTGAAGCAGCATGGCATCAAGGCCACGATGCACATCTATCCTTCGGGCGGCCACGGCTGGGGCAGCCGCGAGAACTTCAAGTATCACAAGGAGATGATGAGCGACCTGAGTGCCTGGCTGGAAACAGTGAAATGAGGCCATAAGATTGCACATCCGCTGGCCGCATGCAGCGGCCAACGACTCGGAACAACCACACACGCGCTTCCGCCTGAACGACGGGAGCGCGTGTCTTCTTGTAACACTTTTCAAGCAGGAAGTGTTACAAGTGTAACATCGCCAGTGTTACAAGTGTAACACCGCCACTGTTACAAGTGTAACACTGGCACTGTTACAAACGCAACACTGACGCTATCGCAGCCGCAGCACACCCGGTCGGAGGAAAGTTGAAATTATTCTGTGGAAATCGCTCGATAATTCGTGAGAAATGTGTACCTTTGCACACTAAAACGAAAAGAACTACTGTTTTCTATGATAGTACAAGCAATGCCTCAGATACCTACGCTGAATTTTCAGGACTGGATGCAGAACGTGGGTGTGCTGGAGGAGATGATGAAGGGCTTCCTGATAGGGGTGCTGGCCTCGGCACCGATGGGTCCTGTGGGCATTCTGACCGTGCAGCGCACCCTGAACAAGGGGCGCTGGGAGGGTTTTGCCACGGGCATCGGCGCCAGCATCAGCGACATTCTCTATGCCATCATCACGGGTTACTTCATGTATCTGGTGGTCGATATCATCGAGGACCCCATCATCGCCCTGTGGATTAAGGTGATAGGTTCTGTGCTGCTGTTTGCCTTTGGTGCCTACACGTTCAGGAGCATCCCGAAGCAGAAAGTTGTAGATAGGGAATCGCCTGTGGAGACGAAGAACCGACTGACGGGGTTTGTCATCAGCGGCTTTGCCATCACGGTGTCCAACCCGCTGATTATCCTCCTGTTCGTGGCTCTCTACGGCCAGTTCACCTTCATCTTGGCAGGCAACTGGCTGGTGCAGACGGTGGGATATATCTTCATTGTGGTGGGTGCCTTGGCATGGTGGTTTGGCCTCACTTGGCTGGTCGATAAGGTGAGAGCACGATTCAGCAACCAGGTGATTTGGCGCATCAACCGCATCATCGGCATCACGGTGATGGTGGTGAGTGCCATCATGATTGTGTATGCGCTGACCGGGCACACGTTCCACTATATCCCATTCGGGAAAGACCCTGGATTTCAACTATTTGAATAAATGTATATAGCAGAGCAACTGAAGAAGAAGAGCGTGGCAGAGTACCTGTTGTACATGTGGCAGGTGGAGGACACGCTACGCGCTTTCGGTCTGGATGCCGACCGAATGGCAGCAGAGTATATTCCGCAGTTTGGACTGGACAAGGAGAAGAGCGAAGCCATGAAGGAGTGGTATGAGAACCTCATCCAGATGATGCGAGAGGAAGGTGTGACGGAGAAAGGGCATCTGCAGGTGAACAAGAACATCCTCATCTTGCTGACCGACCTGCATGCCCAGTTGCTCAAGTCGAGCAAGCACCCGTTCTACTCGGCAGCCTACTACAAGGCCCTGCCATTCATTGTGGAACTGAGGGCAAAAAGTGCGGACAGCCAGGAGAAGGGAGAGATTGAGAACTGTTTCGACGCGCTCTATGGCACGATGCTACTGAGGGCGCAGAAGAAGGAAATCTCGGCAGAAACCGCCACGGCGATGGACAACATCGCCAAATTCATCGGCATGCTGAGCGAGTACTACAAGAAGGACAAGGCGGGAGAGTTGGAATTTTAACCAAAGGAATAGTTATAAATATGAGAATTTTAGTGACTGGATGCAACGGACAACTCGGTAATGAGATGCAGTTGCTGGCAAAGAAGAACCCTCAGCATGAGTATTTCTTCACCGATGTAGTGATACCTGAAGGCTCTGTGGCACAGAGACTTGACATCACCAACGAGGCCGAAGTGGAGGCTTTTGTGGAAAAGAACAGCATTGACTGTATCGTGAACTGTGCAGCATTCACGGCTGTGGATAAGGCGGAGAGCAGCGAGGAACTGTGCAATCTGCTGAACAACATCGCCCCGGGCTATCTGGCCAAAGCGGTGGGCAAGCGAGGAGGAAGCATGGTGCAGGTGAGCACCGACTATGTCTTTGACGGCACAAGCCACAAGCCTGTGACGGAAGAGCAGCCGACTTGCCCCAACTCTGTGTATGGTCGCACGAAACTGGCAGGCGAGGAAAGCGTGAAGGCGAACTGCAAGCAGTACCTCATCATCCGCACCGCTTGGCTCTACTCCACGTTCGGCAACAACTTTGTGAAGACGATGCTGCGGCTGGGCAAGGAGAAGACGGAACTGGGTGTCATCTTCGACCAAGTGGGCACTCCGACATACGCCCGCGACTTGGCTGTGGCCATCTTTGCCGCCATCAACCAGGGCATTGTGCCAGGCATCTACCACTTCTCGAACGAAGGCGTCATTTCGTGGTACGACTTCACGAAGGCCATCCACCGCATTGCTGGCATCACCACCTGCCACGTGAAGCCACTGCACACAGCCGAGTACCCCACCCCGGCGGCACGTCCCCACTACTCGGTGCTGGACAAGACTAAGATTAAGAATACATATAACATCGAAATTCCCTACTGGGAAGAGAGTTTGAGAGAGTGCATCGAGCGGCTTTGAGCCGTTCAGTGCGCCCTCTCTTTTTGATTGAACATGACTGAAATAGAAAGAAGACGAACATTTGCGATTATCTCGCACCCCGATGCGGGCAAGACCACACTGACGGAGAAACTGCTGCTGTTTGGCGGCCAGATTCAGGTGGCTGGTGCCGTGAAGAGTAACAAAATCAAGAAGACGGCCACCTCGGACTGGATGGAGATTGAGAAACAGCGTGGTATCTCGGTGAGCACCTCGGTGATGGAGTTTGACTATCTGCCACCTTCGGCCGACCCATCCCTACCACCCTACAAGGTGAACATCCTCGACACACCGGGCCACCAAGACTTTGCGGAAGACACGTTCCGCACACTGACTGCGGTGGATTCGGCCATCATCGTCATCGACGGAGCAAAGGGCGTGGAGGCACAGACGAGGAAACTGATGACCGTCTGCCGCATGCGGAAAACCCCTGTCATCGTGTTTATCAACAAGATGGACCGCGAGGGCAAAGACCCGTTCGACCTCTTGGACGAGGTGGAGAGCGAACTGCAAATCAAGGTGCGGCCGCTCTCCTGGCCTATCAACCAGGGAGCCAGATTCAAGGGAGTGTATAATATCTATGAGGAGAACCTCAACCTCTTCACACCCAACAAGCAGATGGTGACGGAGAAGGTGAACGTGGATATTCACTCGAAGGAACTGGACGAGCAGGTGGGTGAGCAGGATGCGGAGAAACTGCGGGAGGACCTGGAGATGATTGACGGTGTGTATGACCCTTTCGATGTGCAGACCTACTTGGAGGCTGATGTGGCACCCGTCTTCTTTGGTTCGGCCTTGAACAACTTCGGTGTGCAGGAACTGCTGGATTGTTTTGTGGAGATTGCCCCCAATCCTCGCCCAACAACAGCAGAAGAACGAATGGTGCAACCCGAAGAACCGAAGTTCACGGGCTTCATCTTCAAGATTACTGCCAACATCGACCCCAACCACCGCTCCTGCACGGCTTTCTGCAAGGTCTGCTCGGGCAAGTTCGTGAGGAATGCTCCCTATCTGCACGTGAGGAACGGTAAGACAGTCCGTTTCTCCAGCCCCACACAGTTCATGGCGCAACGCAAGAGCACCATCGACGAGGCTTATCCGGGCGACATCGTCGGCCTGCCCGACAACGGCATCTTCAAGATAGGCGACACACTGACCGAGGGAGAGCAGTTGCACTTCAAAGGCTTGCCTAGTTTCTCGCCCGAGATGTTCAAGTATATTGAGAATGCCGACCCGATGAAGACAAAGCAGTTGGAGAAAGGCATCAATCAGTTGATGGACGAAGGTGTGGCACAGTTGTTCGTCAACCAGTTCAACAATCGGAAAATCATCGGAACGGTGGGACAGTTGCAGTTTGAGGTGATTCAGTATCGCCTTGAGAACGAATACAACGCCAAGTGCAAGTGGGAACCCATCAGCCTGTATAAAGCCTGCTGGATAGAGAGCGACGACGATGCCGAACTGGAGGCTTTCAAGAAGCGGAAATACCAGTATATGGCAAAAGACAAAGAGGGAAGAGATGTCTTTCTTGCTGACAGCAACTACGTGTTGCAGATGGCACAGCAGGACTTCAAGCACATCAAGTTCCACTTCACCAGCGAGTTCTAACCAGCCCATGCGCTGGGCGTCTTTCATTTTTCATGGAACAAAGAGAAGCATTTTATGTTACAGGACGAAGTAAAGAAAGCCATTGAAGTGATGAAGGTGGGAGGGGTCATCCTCTACCCGACCGACACGGTGTGGGGCATCGGCTGCGATGCCACCAACGAGGAAGCCGTGAGAAAGGTGTTTGAAATCAAGAAACGCGAGGACAGCAAGGCACTCATCTGTCTGGTCGATAGCGACGTGCGTCTGCAACGCTATGTGCGGAACGTGGCCGATGTCACTTGGGACATGATAGAGTTGAGCGACAAGCCCCTCACGGTCATCTTCGACCATGTGACCGGGCTGGCTCCCAGCGTGATAGCCGAAGACGGCAGTGCCGGCATCCGCATCACAAAGGAAGAGTTCAGCAAGGAACTCTGCTTCCGATTCCAGAAGCCCATCGTGAGCACCAGTGCCAACATCAGCGGCGAGCCAACACCACAGACCTTCGACGACATCAGCGACGACATCAAGAATGCCGTTGACTATGTGGTGAAGTACAGCCGTCAGAGCCGCGAGAAGCACAAGCCCAGCAGCATCATCAAGATAAACGCCAACGGGCAGTTCACCATCATCCGAGAGTAGAAACGAAGCAACAGCATAACGAGACAAGGAAAAAAACTGAACATCATGAACCTCATTGGGATAAGGCGCAAAGAAATCAGGTTCCTCAATGCCATCACCGAATGGCTGAAAGGCGACCACACAGAAAAGCAAGTCATCTTGATGATTAGTTTCTTCGTTGGTGTGTTTACAGGGCTGACGGCCTTTGTGCTGAAGTCGCTCATCGAGGAAATCAAGCATCTGCTCACATCGGGCTTTGCTGCCGGACATCCCAACTTGCTCTACCTCGTCTTTCCCGGTGTCGGCATCCTCCTCTCGCTGCTGTTCGTGACCTACATCGTGCGGGGCGACATCAGCCATGGCGTGACCAAGATACTCTATGCCATGTCGCGAGGCCGGAGCCGCATCAAGTCCCACAACCGTTGGTCGAGCGTCATCGCCAGTGCCATCACCATTGGCTTCGGCGGTTCGGTCGGAGCCGAGGCACCCATTGTCCTGACAGGTGCCGCCTGGGGGTCCGACTTCGGCAAACGTTTTCACTTGCCCCCAAAGACCCTGATGCTCCTGGTGGGCTGCGGCGCGGCAGGTGCCGTGTCGGGCGTGTTCAAGGCCCCCATTGCCGGCCTTGTGTTCGTGCTCGAAGTGCTGATGCTCGACCTGAGTTTCTCCTCCCTCCTTCCTCTCCTCGTCACCAGCATCACCTCCGTCTGCGTGTCCTATGCCTTTTACGGCACAGAGCCGCTCTTCGACTTCAGCCTCCACAAAGCCTTCACCATCGACATCATCCCTGGCTGCATCGTCTTGGGCATCGCCTGTGGACTCGTCAGCCTCTACTTCACCCGTGCCATGAACTGGTTCGAGGGTCTGTTTGGCAAAATCAAGAACAAAGCCTACAAGTTCATGCTCGGTGCCGGGGTGCTGGGTGTGCTGATTTATTTCTTCCCCATCATGTATGGCGAAGGCTACGATGTCATCAATCAACTCATCAACGACGCTTCGGAACGAGACATCATGCACAACACCCTCTTCTACAACGACGAGGGCAGCATCCTTCTCTATCTGGGTTTAGTGCTCATTTTCAAGGTCTTTGCCACCACAGCCACCAATGGCGGAGGCGGTTGCGGCGGAGTGTTCGCCCCCAGCCTCTTCCTCGGCTGCATCGCCGGCTTCATCTTCGCCAATCTTTGGGACATGGCTTTTGGTCTGATGGCCGACAACACCTGCTATCTTTCTCCCAAGAACTGCGGACTCTACGGCATGGCAGGCCTCATGTCGGGCGTGATGCACGCACCACTTACAGGCATCTTCCTCATTGCCGAACTCACTGGCGGCTACGACCTCTTCGTGCCGCTGATGATTGTCTCGGCCGTGTCCTATCTCACCATCAACATCTTTGAACCCCACAGCATCTACGCCATGCGACTGGCGCGCCGGGGCCAACTGCTCACCCACGACAAGGACAGCGCCATCCTCACCGTCCTCAACCTCGAGTCGCTCATTGAGAAAGACTACAAGACCGTCACCCCCGACCTGCCTTTCGGCAAGTTCATCGCCATCATAGCCAAATCACACCGCAACATCTTCCCCGTGGTGGGAGCAAGCGGCAAGTTCTTAGGAGTCGTCACCCTCGACTCGGTGCGCCTCTACATGTTCCGCCCCGAACTCTATCGGCAATACACCGTGGGCACCTTCATGAAAGACCCGCCCGCCGTACTTATGGCCAACGACTCGCCCAAGGTGGCCCTGCAGAAATTCAAGGAAACCAAAGCGTGGAACCTCCCCGTGGTGGACGAGGACAACCTCTACATCGGCTTCATCTCACGCTCCGGCCTCTTCACCAGTTATCGGGAGACATTGCTCAAGTTCAGTCAGGAATAGGAAGGTTGAGAGTTAAGAGTTGAGAGTTGAGAGTTGAGAGTTGAGGGTTGAGGGTTAAGAGTTGACAAACAAAAAAAGGATATTTATGACAAAAGAAGACCTCAGAATCATCTATATGGGCACTCCCGACTTTGCCGTGGAGAGCCTCCGAGCCTTAGTCGAAGGCGGCTACAACGTCGTGGCCGTGGTCACCATGCCCGACAAGCCCATGGGCCGTCATGGCAGCGTTCTCCAGCCCAGTCCCGTCAAGCAATTCGCCGTAGAGCATGGGCTGAAAGTGCTGCAGCCAGAGAAACTGAAAGACCCCGCTTTCGTGGAGGAACTGCGAGCACTGAAAGCCGACCTTCAGATAGTGGTGGCTTTCCGCATGCTGCCCGAGGTCGTGTGGAGCATGCCCCCACTCGGCACCTTCAACGCCCATGCCAGCCTGCTGCCCAAGTATCGCGGTGCAGCCCCCATCAACTGGGCAGTCATCAATGGCGAGACCGAAACCGGCATCACCACCTTCTTCCTGAAACACGAGATTGACACAGGCGACATCATCCAGCAGGTGCGCATCCCCATTGCCGAAACCGACAACGTGGAGACCGTACACGACAGGCTCATGGCGCTCAGCGGCAAACTCGTCACCGAGACCGTCGATAACATCCTGGCAGGCACCGTCACCTCCATCCCCCAAGCCCACTTCAAGGACGTGCCACTCACCCCTGCCCCAAAAATCTTCCGCGAAACCTGCCGCATCGACTGGCACCAGCCCACCCGGCAAGTCTATAACTTCATCCGAGGCCTCAGCCCCTATCCTGCTGCATGGACCACGCTGAACGGCAAGTCGGTCAAGATATACGAAGCCGAAAAAGACACCGCCACCCCCACCGCACAACCCGGCACACTGCTCTCCGACGGCAAGACATACCTCCGCGCCGCCACTGCCGACGGATGGCTCCACATCAAGGTGCTGCAACTTGAAGGAAAGAAGAAAATGCCCGTCACCGACCTGCTCAGAGGCTTAAAGTTAGAAAAAGACGCACTTTTTGTGTGAAAAATTTGCTTTTTTCAAATAAATGCAGTTACTTTGCAACATCAAACATTAAAAAACCTAAATATTAACACTCTAAAAACTCTTTTGCCTATCGAGAAAACATTACGCTAAATCAAACACTAAGCATAATGAAGAAATTGCAGGAACTCGCTGACGAAACACTGGTCAGCCTGTATCAGGAAGGCAATAATAGCGCATTCGACATCTTGTTGAAGCGTTACGAGAGTAAGGTTTTTTCCTATCTCCTCTATTCCGTAAAAAACCAAGAACTGGCCGAAGACCTCTTTCAGGACGTCTTCGTCAAGATGGTGGTGCGCATCAAGAACGGCCAATACACCGAAAACGGAAAATTCTCTTCGTGGATGATGCGCATCGTCCACAACCACCTCATCGACCACTACCGCACCACCCCATCCGAACGCATCATCTCTAACGACGAGTCGGAAGTTGACCTCTTCAACAATGCCGACATCGCCGTGAACGAAAACCGCGAGCAGGAAATGATAGACCAGCAGACCCTCTCCGAAGTGCGCGGACTCATCGCCAAACTGCCCGACGCACAGCGCGAAGTCCTCCTCATGCGCGTGTATGACGAACTCTCCTTCAAGGAAATCGCACAAAAAACCAACTGCAGCATCAACACCGCCCTGGGACGCATGCGCTACGCCATCCTCAACCTCCGCCACATGGCAGCCGAGCAGGGCATCAGCATGGCATCATAAAAACACAACCCAACCACACACATCCATTCCACCACAAAACAGGGAAACGATGAAGCCCAATCCGCCTCGCCGTTTCCCTGTCTTTTTCGTTTCCGCTGCCACCCTACGTGCAACGCCGTTGCATATTCAATTTGTACGTCACACAATATGCAATAGCAACGGCGTTACATATACAAATTGCACGGAGTTCCACCGCGAGCGGCAGTGACTGTCCACAAACACTGAAAACAAAAAAACCTGCCAGACAAAAGTCTTGCAGGTCCAATTCTCTCTTAGGCATCTTAGCCCAAGAAGTTGTCAATCGCCCTTGATTACTTAACAACTGCAGAATCAGCGGCAGTAGTGTCAGCAGACACAGTGTCAGCAGTAGTGTCCTCTACAACAGGAGCAGCAGTAGTGTCAACAGCAGTAGTGTCAACAGCAGGAGCAGCCTTCTTGTCGCAAGATACGAATGATACAGATGCAGTGAGAGCGATAGCAGCAACGGCTGCAAAAACCAACTTCTTCATAATTTCTTTTACTTTTAATTTGTTAAACAATCAATTTGCTTTCAAAACCGATGCAAAGGTACGCACTTTTAAGATACGTTATCCATCCAAGCGTCTTTTTTTTCCGTTTTCAAGAAAAAAAAACCTTTTTAAGACAAAAACAAAACAATTTATTTCCGTTTTAGTATATTTGTGTACGTACACAAGTGCATCACCACAATCAGAGCGAATAAAACAAGTAAAAACAAATAAAAACAGGTTCTTCTTGGTTGTGATGGCAAAATGTTGTGGACGAAGAAATGGTTTTTATTTGTTTTCATC
>OCVV011352466.1_pt1 | contig 34534 bp, 25 predicted proteins | sample 1539721 | NCBI WGS metagenome assembly OCVV01 (sample SAMN02144230, study PRJEB22623) | gut metagenome | biome: sheep rumen | host: Ovis aries | place: New Zealand | reverse complement strand
CCGCCGGCGCCACCGTCAAGCGCCCCAGCGCCGCCTTCCACGCGCGACCCGCGACTGAACAACTTGCATACAGACAAGTTGTGTACAGGACATGTTATGAACAGGCATGACTTTACGCCGCCCTAACGCTCGCGTCCGCGGCGAGCGCATACCTTTTTGAAATTTCCATCATGCTGCCACGGGTATACTCCAAGCATGCGCCAACTCGGCGGCAGCCCGCCGTCGCGCCGCGGACAATACGCCATTCATGCTGCAAGACACGACGTTCGTACTAGCAAAACGCCCATACTCGCAACAACCAAAGGAGGGTCCATGACGTCCAAGCAAAAGGTCGCGTCCTATGCAATCGTCGCAGCGGCTGCCGCGTACGCCGTGATCTACATCGCGTTCCTGCAGGGCATCCCCCAGACGCACTACGTATTCGCGTTCGCGACGATCCTCGACCTCGTGGCCATGCCCATCCTGCTGTTCTCGCTCGGACTTTTCCTCATGCGCAAGCTCCGCCCGGATGACGCCACGCCCCGCACGCCCGAGCAGCGCACACGCGCCCGCCGCGCCCTCGCCGTCGCGATCGCGGCGCTCTATGCGCTGTACATCGTGCTCTCCCTCGTCGCGCGCCAGCAAGGCGGGCAGGCCGCGGCCTCGCTCATAGCCATCCTCACGGTCATCTTCTACGTGATCGAGTACGGCGGCTTCTTCGTCGGCCTCCTATACGGCATGTTCGCGTAGCGCCACGCCGCCAGGCGCCGCCCGCGCCCCCCACTGCGCAACGCAGCCCGCAACGCAAAGCGGCGGACGGAAGCACTCGCTCCCGTCCGCCGCTCTCATGTGCTGGTAGGGGCGGTGGGGTTCGAACCCACAAGACCTAGGCCGGCGGATTTTAAGTCCGCTGCGTCTGCCAATTCCGCCACGCCCCCGTGACCAAAAACCTTACCACAGCCCACCGCCGCGCGCGTCCCTCGCGCGCGAAGACCCGTCGCAGCCGCCAACCGCAGCCACTAACGTACAACTATAATTTCCGGGCTCCGGCAATCCTGCGGTTTCACTGCCCTAGCGTAGAACTATAAATTTTAGTTCTACGTTAGACCGCCGTTTCACACCCATGCGGCGCGCCCAAACCCTCAAGCGGCGCGCTCGCAAGCCCTAGACCCCGCCGCGCGCCTACCGAAGCTCGCTCAGGTCCGGCTCCCAGCCCAACGGGCTCGCCCCGCCGTCCGCCGCGGCGGCCGCGCAGATCGAAAGCCCAAACAGCAGGTCGCTCTCGCTCACGGTCAGCCGGTCGAACCCGCACGACTCCATCAGCGCGGCCACCGCTATCGTGCCGCCCAGAATCACGCTCGCGCGCTTCGGCTGAAGCCCCGCCATCGCGGCGCGCCCCGCCTCCGTCACTCCGGCAAATCGGGCGAGAAGATCCTCCACGTCCTCGCAGCTGAGCTCGGCAAGGTGAACCCTGCGCGGGTCGTACGGCTCCAGCCCCAGCTTCACGGCAACCAGGCTCGTCACCGTGCCGCCCGTCGTCACCATCAGCTCCGGAGCAAGCTCCCGCACGCCCTCCGCGGCCACCGCGTCGTCAAACATGCCGCGCGCCCACTGCCGGGCCCGCTCCACGTCGTCCGCGCTCGGCGGGTCGCCCGCGCTCAGGAACTTCTCCGTCATGCGCCGGCACCCCACGTCCACGGACCGTACGCGGTCAAGCGCAAGCCCGCGCGCGGCGCCCATGCTGCCCACGGCTATCTCGGTCGAGCCGCCGCCGTTGTCGGCAACCAGGATCTCGCGGTCCGCAAAGTCCTGCGCCACGCCCAAAAACGTGAGCGATCCCTCGACCTTGCCGGGAATCACCTGTGCATGCAGCCCGCGCGCCGCCAGCTCCGCCAGAAGCGCGTCCGAGTTCCCCGCGTCGCGCGCGGCCGAGGTCAGCGTGCAGCAGATCCGCGGCGCCCACGCCTGCCGGGCCGCCGCCAGGTACGAGTCCACGCATGCCAGCACGCGCACCGCGGCCGCCTCCGCAATCAGACCGGTCCGCGTCAGGCCCTCGCCCAGGTTGCAGATCGTCGACTGCTTCAGCATCCGCGTCACGCGGCCGCCCTCGACGTCCGCCACGGCCAGCCTCGCCGTCACCGTCCCGATGTCGATGCACGCGACCCTCGTCATTTCAGCACCGTCTTCCTGTCGTAGCCAAACAGCACGTCCAGAACCTTCGTGTACCACGCGCGGTCGTCCTTGTACGTGATGGCGGCCGACGGGTCCTTGCCGTCCTCCTTCAGCCCCTTCACCTCAACGCCCTTTTCGCCGGGGTACACGTAGCCGTTCTTCCGGGCCTGGTCCTCGATGCCCTCCTTGGACATCAGCGTGTCCACGTCGCTCTGAAGGTCCTTGTTCTGGCTCTTCAGCGCGGCGTACTTCACCTGCAGGTCCTGCGTCGTCCGCACGGAGACGTAGTAGCGCTGCGCCGGCCCGTACACCGCGGCAAGCACGGCAACCACCACGGCAAGCACGATCCACAGCCGGCGGTGCGCCGCAGCCCACTCCCGCGCGGACGTCGCGCGCTCGCGTGCCGTCTGAGCGCCGGATGCCGCGCGCTCCCTGGCCGCCGCCACGCGCTCGCCGGCGGAAGCCCGCTCCTCGCTCCCCTCGCCGTCGCGTCCGTTCCGCGCCGCGCGGGCGTCGGCGCGCTCGGTGCCACCCTCTGCCCGGGCGCCTCCCCCGCGCCTGCGCGCGTCTGGGCGAGAAGTGCCGTGCTTCGCGCTCCTTGCCGCCTTTGCCTCGCGAACGTCATCGTAGGTCGCGGCGTTCTGGCGCACGCCGTATGCGGCCTCGGACTTCGCGAGCGCCGTCTCGTGATCGACGGCCACCACTGCCTTCGCGTCCGCACCGACGCCCGCGCCGGCACCAGCCGCGCCACCCGCAGCACCAGCGCCCGCCGCACCGGCGCCCGCGTCCACCCGAGCGTCCGCGGCGCGCTTCGCCCGCTCGTCCTCCCGGGCCATGCGTTCCCTCGACGCGGCGATATCCTTCGCCGGGTCGACCGCCTGCGCCGCAATCATCTTCTTCGTGTTCTTCGACTCATGCTTACCCAGCGGACCGTCGGTCCTGCGAGTCCCGCGACGAGGCCTTCGCGCCTGCGCCTCTTTCTTGCCGCCGTCTGCCAAGAGCTCGCCGCTCTCGGGACGGCGCTCGCCGCCGCTGGGGTTGCCGTCGTCCTTCTGCACGGGTCTCCTTCGGCCGGTGACGCCACGTGTGTTCGGGGCAACAACGTTGCCCGATGGGGTCTGGTTCTGCATGCTCATGCCGTCGTCTTCGTTTCAGCTTCGTTGGTCGGCCGGCGCTCGCGCGCCTCCCCTCAGTTATAGCAGAGGGGCCGCGCCCGCCGCGACCCCTCCTCACAATCCCGCAAACTCAGCAGACGGCTCGGCGCACGCCGTCCCGTGGCCCAGGCCGCCGGCGCGCGCCGCGTCACTCGGCCCTACCCGCGCCGGACTCGCCGTCGCCCGCCCGCTCCTCCAACTTCGCGCGACGCCACAGCTCGTTCAGCCGCTCGGCGCCCAGGCCGTCCAGCTCCAGGCCCTCCTCGCGCGCCATCCGCTCCATCGCGGACCACCGCCGCCTAAACTTGCGGTTGCTTGCGTCCAGAGCCGTCTCCGCATCGATGCCCTCCCAGCGGGCTACGTTCACAAGCGAGAAGAGCACGTCGCCAAACTCCTCGACTGCCTCCTCGCTCCCGCGCTCCTCGCGCTCGAACTCCCGCCGCTCGGAGGCCACCTGGTCCCACACGTCGTCCACGCTCGCCCACTCGAAGCCGGCGCGAGCCGCGCGCGTGGATATCTTCTGGCACTGCAGCAGAGCGGGCAGCGACCGCGGCACGGAGTCCAGCAGCCCCTCGGGCGCACCCGCGTCGGCGCGCCCCTCCCGCTCGCGGCGCTTCACGTCGTCCCATATCGCACCCACCGCGCCGGCGTCCGCGGCCGCTGCGTCGCCAAACACGTGCGGATGGCGCCGCACGAGCTTCGCGTTTATCTGCCGGCACACGTCGTCGATCGTGAATTCGCCGGCGTCTGCCGCCACCTGCGCGTTCAACAGCACCTGCATCAGCACGTCGCCCAGCTCCTCCGCCAGGTGCGCGCCGCCCTCCAGCGCGGCGTCCGCGGCCTCGTACGCCTCCTCCACCATGTCGCGGCGCAGCGACTCGTGCGTCTGCGCGCGGTCCCACGGGCAGCCGTCCGGCTGGCGCAGGCGCCACACCGTACGCACCAGCCGGTCAAACTCCGGGTGAGTCCCCGGCGCACCCGCCCGCGCGCGGCTCAGCTCGTCCGCCCGCGCCGCCGCGTCGCACTCGCCCGCAGCCACACCCGCGCCGGCAGCCGCCGCGCCCCGCGCCTCGTCCTTGTCCCGCGCCTCGCCTTTCTCCATGGCCTACTCCTCGCCCTCGTCGTCGCCGCCAACTTCCTCAAGCACGCCCAGCGCGGCGGGCAAAAGCTCCTCGCGCCCGGTGTGGAAGGGGTAGCTCATCTTGCGCGTCTTGGGATAGATCACGGCGCGGCGCTCCTTCAGCTTCAGCGCCACGGCACGCGGCACCTGGATGCCCACATACGCAATCCGCCCGCTCGTCAGGCTGACGGAGGTCACGCCCAGGCGCTGGCAGCGTATGCGGATCCGCGCGCGGTCCAGCAGGTTGCGGCCGGCAAGCGGCAGGGCGCCATAGCTGTTCTCCAGGTCCTGCTGCAGGCGATCCACGTCCGTGAGCTCCGTCGCGCTCGCCAGGCGGCGGTACGCCAGCACGCGCTTGTCCACCTCGGGCAGGTACTCCTCCGCAAGATAGAAGTCCGCCGGCAGGTTGATGTTCACCTCGGGTGCTGCGTCCGGCGTGGCCTCGCCCTTCGCCTCGCTCACGGCCTCTCCCAGCATCTGCGTAAACAGGTCAAAGCCCACGCTGCTCAGGTTGCCGTGCTGCTCCGCGCCCACCAAGGATCCGGCGCCGCGAATCTCAAGGTCGCGCATGGCAATGCGCATGCCGCTGCCCAGGTCCTGGTTCTCGTTTATGGCCATCAGACGGTCCGTCGCCTCCGGCGTCAGCGGAAGCTCCCCCGGGAACATGAAGTACGCGTACGCCTGCGTCCTGCCGCGTCCCACGCGACCCTTCAGCTGGTACAGCTGCGCCAGACCCAGGCGCTGCGCGTCCTCTATTATCAGCGTGTTGGTGTGCGAGTTGTCGATTCCGCTCTCGATGATGGTCGTGGCCACCAGCACGTCAATCTCGTGCTCGTCAAACTCCAGCATCACGTCCTCAACCTGCTGCGCGCTCATCTTGCCGTGCGCCACGCCCACGCGGGCCTCCGGAGCGGCCTCGCGCACGCGGTCCACGGCGTCGTCTATGGTCGTCACGCGGTTGCTCACGTAGTACACCTGGCCGCCGCGCGCCAGCTCCGCGCGGATGGCGGCGGAGACCACGTCCGGGTCCCACTCGCCCACCTTCACCTTCACGGGAAGCCGCCCGGGCGGCGGCGTCATGATCAGGCTCATGTCGCGAACGCCGCTCATGGCCATCTGCATGGTGCGCGGGATGGGCGTGGCAGAAAGCGTCAGCACGTCCACCTGCTCGCGCATGTTCTTCAGCTGCTCCTTGTGCTGCACGCCAAAGCGCTGCTCCTCGTCTATCACCACCAGGCCCAGGTCGTGCGGGTTCACGTCCGCGCTCAGCAAGCGGTGCGTGCCAATGAGCACGTCCACCTTGCCGTCCGCAAAGCCGGCGAGCGCCTGGCGCTGCTGTGCGGGCGTCACAAAGCGGCTCAGCACCCTCACGTCCAGATCAAAGGGCGAGAAGCGCTTGAAGAACGTCTCGTAGTGCTGCTGCGCAAGGATCGTGGTGGGGCACAGCACCATCACCTGCCTGCCGTCCTGGCAGCACTTGAAGGCGGCGCGCAGCGCCACCTCCGTCTTGCCAAAGCCCACGTCGCCGCAGAGCAGCCGGTCCATGGGCTTCGGCGATTCCATGTCCGCCTTGATGTCCTCTATGGCGGCGCGCTGGTCCGGCGTCAGCTCGTACGGAAAGCTCGCCTCCATGTCCGCCTGCGCCGGCGTGTCCGGCGCAAACGCGTGCCCCTGCACCGTGGAGCGCCGGGTGTACAGGTCAACCAGGTCAAACGCGAGCTTCTTGGCAGAGCGCCGGGCCTTGCCCGTCGCGCGCGACCAGTCCGCCGTGTTCAGGCGCGTCAGGCGCGGGCTCGACCCGTCCGGCCCCACGTAGCGCGTGATGCGGTCCACTTGCTCCAGCGGCACAAACAGCTTGTCCTTGCCGGCGTACTCCAACAAAAAGTAGTCGCGCTCGCGCCCGGCCACCTCCTGCCGCACGATGGCGCTAAACAGCGCGATGCCGTGCGTGGCGTGCACCACGTAGTCACCCGGCTTGAACGGGAACGTCACGCTCGTGGGGTCCACCTTGCGCACCCGGTGCTTGTGGCGCGCCACGCGGGCCGTCAGGTCGCCCACGCTAAACACGGCCAGCCCGGCGGAGGGCACCACCACGCCGGCCGGCACCGGCGCGTCCACAAACGTCACGATCCCGCGTGGCAGCGGCTCCACGTCGCGCATGCCCGCGGGGTCGCACACCGGCACGCGGTTGGGCGCCGCCGCCCCCAGTGACTCCTCCAGCGGAATCTTCTCGTCCGTAAAGGTAAGCTCCAGAGCCTCGCGCGCGCCGCGGTCCGGCACGGCAAACACAATGCTCGCGCGGTCGTTCACCAGCTGGCGCATGCGGCCAAGCAGCTTTGCGTCGCTGCCGGCGATGGACGGCTGGCGCACGTCCAGCTCCGCGTCCGCCTGTCCGCCCACCCGCGCCATGGACGAGAAGCTCAGTCGCTGCTGCTTGCCAAAGTCCATCTTCCGCGGGTTCGTAAACAGACCCTGCGTGCTGGCGTGGGCATTGCGCGCGGCAGACTCCACGTCGTCCGTCGCGTGCATACAGTCGTCAAACAGGGCTCGCGGCTCCGCAAGCACCACCAGCGCGTCCGCGCTCATGTGGTCTATGGGAGAAGAGCTGCCCCCGTAAAGCTCGGGCAGGTACCTGTCGAGCGTGGGCTCCGCGGCGCGTGCCTCAAGCATCTCCAGGTCCGCAGCCACGCGCGAGTCGTTCTGCGCGCGGTTGAAGAGCGCCCGCGACGCACGCGCCACCGTCTGGTCCGTCAGCGCGATCTCGCGGCACGGGCTCACCGTGACGGAGTCCAGCTCGCCGATGGTCTGGCCGGTCGAGGGCACCATGCGGCGCACGCGGTCCACCTCGTCGCCAAAGAACTCCAGCCGCACCGGGGAGGTCGCCTGCGCGGGAAACACGTCCACCGCGTCGCCGTGCACACAAAACGTGCCGGGCGCCGTCACGTCCGAGGCGTCGCCCGCGTCCGTGTAGCCCATGCCAACCAGCAGACGCGGCACGTCGGCAAAGTCCACCTCGTCGCCCGCGCCAAACGTGCTCGATGCAAAGTAGCCGGAGCCCACGGGCGGCACGCGGCGCAGCAGTGCGCGTGCACTGGCCACCACCAGGCACTTTTCCCCCGCGGCAAGGCGCGCCACGGCGCGGCAGCGGGCGCCCACCACGGCGTCGTCCGCCGGCTTGTCCGCCCATGGCAGGTCACGGCGGTCCGGGTAGCGGCACACCACGTCCATGCCCAGCCACGCTGCCAGGGCGCGCGCCGTGCGGTCCGCGGCCTCCTCACCAGAGACCACCAGCAGGCACGGCCTGGGGTCGCGCGCCCACAGCGCCGCAACCAGCAGCGAGCGCGCGCTCTGCGGCACGCCAAGCGTCGCGTCGTGGCCGGCGTCCAGCTCGTGCAGCACTGGCGCAAGCTCCGGCGCAGCCAGCAGCTTCTGGGCGACTCTGTTTATAAGCATAGGGGAACCTCTTTACAGCACAAGCGGGCCCAGAACCATCGGTTCCGGGTCCGCGCATCGATTCTTGTTTCCTACATCATGCCACGAACGCACGCCGTGGCACCAAGCTTTCACTAACATTGCGGCGCGCGGGCCATTGCACCAAAACTGCCCAAAATACCTCGGTTGGAGGCTTGACGGAGGATGTTAGAATCTCCAACACACCAGCGGTGTCCGGATGCGGGCGGCGCCTCCCACAACAAGGAGGTAAAGCCTATGGACATGAACTTTGTCCTTAAAGTCCTGCAATCACTCGCGCTTGTCGCGAGCATCGCCCGAACTTCCCTCGACGTAGTCAGGGAGGTGAGGGAGTTGATAAGGGAGTATAGACATCATATCGGATAGCGTTAGGAGATGAGAAAAGCCCGGCTGCAACCGGGCTTTTCGATTCGAAACACCTGGCGTTGCCCGCAGACCAGTTCACAACGGACGGGCACCGCTGGTGTACCTGTATTCTACCCAGCATCGCCCCTCGCTGTCCATACGTTTTTGCGGAGCAACTTGGGACGCGACAGGCCGACGGTCGGCTTAGCACGGCACCGGCGACGCCTTTGTCAGCAGGTGTGGCGAAGAGTCAAAGAATAGCCCGGCTGCAACCGAGCTTACAAACCAGCGGTGCCCAGTGTGGACGTTGTTACCCACGGCTAAATCTGTTGAATGGCGTCCTGAAAGCCCTCGCGATCGTCGCGAGCATCGCCCGAACGTTCCTCGACGTAGTCAGGGAGGTGAGGGAGATGGTAAGGGAGCATAGACATCACAACGGATAGCGTTAGGAGATGAGAAAAGCCCGGGGGCAACCGTGCTTTTCGATTCGAACCACCTGGCGTTGCCCGCACCCCAGTTAAGAAACGACGGGCACCGCTGGTATCTGTAGTGTATCCAGCCACGAGCATGAGTTCCATGTCCTTGGCGATATTTTCCGCCCGTACCCCAAATGAGGGCTTTAGCGCGAAATAGTTCTGCGCTCAAGCTCACGGCAATCCTACCCACGGCGGGCCGCCATACTGCACCCCCCTCACCACAAAGGCACCCCCGGAGCGTCTCCGGAGGTGCCCTTTAGATGCGAGTTAGAACATCAGTGTTGCGAAGAAGGCCTTGCCTACTTCTCTTCCTTCTTGTTGTCACGCCTCATGACCACGGCACCAGCAACAACCACGGCACCAATCACACCCAGTGCAACAACAGCACCCGCGTTGTTGGTGTCGCCCGTCTTCACGACGCCCGAGCCGCCCTTCTTGACCGCAGCGGGCTTTGCAGGAGTCGCGGGCTTTGCGGGCTCCTTGTAGGTGTTCACGAACGTCAGGGAATCGTGCTCCTTGCCGTTCTTGTCCACGATGGCCCTCTCGACCTTGAAGTTCTTGGTGCCCTCGGTCACGGCTACGCGCATGGTATAGACGGTCTTGTCGTAGGTGTACCCGTCCTCGCCCTTGTCGATCTCATAGCACCTGTACTCGTACGTGCCGGCCTTGGTGTAGTCGATCTTGCCAAACTCGATGGTACCCTCGCCCTCGATGCTGGTCGTGAACTTTGCGTCCTTTGCGCCCTCGGGCAGCGGAGCGCCGTCGATGGACTCCAGCACAAAGTCGAACGTCGACTTCTTGGCAGGCTTGTCACCAGCAATCTTCTTGGTGACGGGCGGGTCAATCTCACCAGCAGGAAGGTTTGCGTACGTGTTCGTAAAGTTACACACGGCAACCTTCGTGCCCTCGGGCGTGCCCTCGTGCACCGCAGCGGTCACCAGAGTCTTGCTCATATCTCCGTCGGGGTGCTCGTACGTCACGGTCATGTAGTAGACCGTGTTGTCATACTCACCGCGGCCGGTGGTGTTCTCCGGTGCAACCTGGTAGATGCGGTACTTGTAAATGCCCACGCGCGCCTTGGAGAAGTCCAGATCAAACTCGGCAGGATCACCCTCGTAGGTGCCCGCCTTCAGCTCCTCGCCCTTCACGCTGCTCTCGGTTTTCTCCGGCATGGGCGCGCCGTCGGTCTCCGCCTCAATCTTCACCGTATACGTCTCGCCCGGGATGCCCTGACCAGACGTGGTCACGCTGACGGGTACTTTTACGGTAGTCGCGTCCCCTTTGATCGCGTCCCCGTCAATCGCCAACGCGGTCGCGGGGAACAGGGCCGCCAGGAGGAGCAGCGCTGGCGCGAGCGCAGCCGCTATGAGCCTGTGTTTGATCTTCATTTCTCTTCCTAACTCGCCATCTACTTGCCGTCACCCGTGTAGGGGACGATCCTTGCCAGCAGTACCGTCCGGGCCTCGGTTCCCTCAGAGGAGCACGTGGCCAAGGCCACGATCCGCTCCTGCGATGTGTCGGCCCCGATCTTCTCGGCCACGTCGCTGTGGATGTGCTCCGCCTTCTGCGTCGCGTAGCTCAAGACGCCAGAGCAATCCTTGGACCACGATGTGGGCGAGAAGATCGTGCTGTCAGAGGAGTTCACCGTCATCACGGCAAGCACCTCCAAGCCGTACGTGTTGTTCGGCGTCATCAATACGCCGGTCGTGTTCTTCTTGAAGAACTTCTTGTCGTGATAGAGGTCCAGGTCGCCAAACATGAGGTGGTTTTCCATGTGGTGCCCGTAAACAAGGGAGTATGCATCAGTAAACGAGGGGTTGCATTGGGTATCAAGGAAAATCGATCCGGACAGGGCAAAGTCGCCGTACACGTCCTTGTTGAGGTACTCCTCGTCGTCCTCGCCCTGGACTATCGGGTAGTCGATCTTGGTCCCATCCATGGTTATCCACGCAACCACATCGGGGTTGATCTTCCTCAGCTTATCGAAGGCCTTCCTGTTGTCCTTGCCCTCCTTGGGCCTCAGGTTCAGCAGGTCGTCCCTCACGCCCTTCGCCTCTGCGTACACCTGCTGGTTGTCCCACAGGGAATACCCGGCAAAAAGCGTTGCTCCCACCAGGAGTGCGGCAAGCACGACGTTAAAGACCCTATTACAAACCCTAAGTGGCTTTGATGCGCCCATGTACCGCACCTCCTCTACCAGTAGGTAGGTAGGTTGCGGGCGGGCTCCCCGCCCGCAACCTGTAAGCCTATTACCAAAGACTTCTAGTCAGCCAAAGTGCAGACTAGTCCATGTCGCTGTGACGACGTTTGTTCACGACGTAGATCGCGACAACGGCCGCGCCGCCGAGAATGACGATGTAGGGAGCGTTGTTCAGCAGGACGCCGGTGTCAACCTCGGACTCCTTGTTGTTCGTGAACTCGGCAGCATCCTTGTCGGCGCCAGTGATTGAGCCATCAGCCTTCTTCGACTCGGTCGTGTTGTAGCCATCGGCCTTGGTCTCAGCCACCTTATAGGTAACGCCAGCGGGAAGGTCCTGGAAGTTTACGGTGTCCGCATTCTTCGCATGAATGGTCACTACGGTGTCCTTGCCGGCCTCAAGAGTAACGGAGGTGGGGTTCTTGGAGCCCTCGGAGCCGCCGTCGATCGTATACGAAGTGGCGTACGTCACATCTGCCGGATTCATGAACGTGACGGTGAAGTCGAAGTACTTGCTCTTGTCACCGAGGTTGCCGGTAACCTTCTTGGAAACAGACAGGTCGCCGGTCTTGAAGTCAAATTTGATGCCATCGCCATCCTCGCCGGTAATCTTCTTCTCGCCCGACTTCACGTATGCGACCTTGGCAACATAATCACCGGGGTTGTCACCATTCTCGACGACGACCTCGACCTCCAGAGTCTCGTCATCATACGTGACCCCGGCGTTCTTGGTGTTGTGACCGACCTTAACATCGTAGAAGTACTTGCCAACGCTCGTGTAATTCGTAGGAACTACAATCGTTGCGTCAGCGTTCGCCTTGCTAGTCGTAGAGTTCAGTGCCCCTGCGACAAACTGCACGTTCTCAATCCTGATGTTGGGGGCATTATCCTTCGTCACGCCGTCAGCCGCATCCGTAACATTGGTGCACATCGGCGTGAAGGTCAGATCCTCGGCAAGCGAGCTGCCCTCGCCGGTCAGGTTGTACTGCACGTCGAAGTTGGCATTGGTCGCAGTGGTCTCGGCCAGCGCCGGAGCAGCGGCACCCAGCATCATCGCAGCAGAGATTGCTGCGGCGGCCAGTCCCTTCGTAAGCTTTGCGTTCATGTGGTTCTCCTTCCAACGGTCTCCCAAATATGAAAGCGATGCAAATCGCCGTTCACCAAACTTGCTGAGGCTCAGAACTTGCGCCTCCTGAGCAACCCGATCGTCACTCCCTCGACGTCGCTCGTAGGAATCGCGCCGAGCTTCCTGCTATCTGTAGCCTGGGTCCTAAAGTCTCCCAGGACGAATATCTTTCCCTTCGGAACCAAGTAGGGAAACTTGACGGCCTTCTCTGCCTTCGTCTGGTATATCTCGTTGGACTCCGGAGTGCCGTTCACGGTCACCTGTCCATCGTCCGTGAGGTCGACCACGTCCCCCTCCTTCGCCAGGACCCTCCCGACCAGCTCCTTGCCCCGGGATTTGTACACCACCACATCGTTCTGGTTGTACGAACCCTGAAGCCTCCAGGTCAGTACCAGGTCCCCGTCCTGCATCGCCGGATACATGTCGTTGCCACGCACCCTGTGCAAGCAGAACACGAACGAGAAGAGCAGCCACAGCGCGGCGAGAAGAACAATCACCTTCCCTATGAGCGAGAGCCAACCTTCGCGATCTCTGGCCTTCGCCCAGCGGGCCTTAATCACTCCTTCCGCAAGTCCGCCCTTCTCGGTGACCCTAGGCATGCGGCCACCCCTTGATTCCCCTTGACTCGAGCAGCGCGTCATAACGTGCCCGCTCTGCCCTGAGGCAGGCGTCGTATCGCCGGTTGAGCTCAGATATCTTCTTCCAGACATCCTCCTCGCTTACGCCGCCAAACTTCACCCGCTTGAACTTCATGGCCTTGAGCCATGCGAGAAGTTCTTCCTGCTCCTCGCTGAGGGGCTCCTGCTGGGGAGTCATCTCAGTCTGCACCGGCATACCGTAGTCGGCTGCCGTAGGAGCCTTGGTGCGGTTGCGACCCGCCTTGGGTCTTTGGGTACCTCCCGCGACGGGCACAACCGGATTCACGCTGGCCTTCTGCACGTAGGGCGCATCGGACCTCGAGTGTTTCCCCATGCCAAGTACCACTAGATTCCCAGGCTGTTCCGCCGCTTGAGGACCATCCAGATCACTCCGGCAAGGCCAGCCCCGCCGAATACGGCTGCATAGGGAGCACCGCTGCCAAGGTCGACGCCCACGTCCGGCGTAACGTCACGTTTGTTCGTGTACGTGATGGTCGTGTCTTTCGTGATGCCGCCTTTGGGTGAGCTGGCAGTGCGCTCTTTCGCATCGGTGGTTGCGCCACTATCGCCCGCATCGATCGTAGTGGTGTAGTCAACGGTGTCGTTCGTACCCTTCGGTTCTTTCTCGACCACCTTGTACGAAGCTCCATAGGGAAGCTCGACCACAAGCTTCTGGCCATTCTTCAGCTTGAAGGAGCAGCCATCGCTCTCAAGGCTCACGTCGGTTGAAACCGGCTTGACGTTGGTGATTGCTTTGCCAGAAGCATCCGTGAGCTTGAAGCTGAAATACTTCGAGGTGTCACCAAAGTTGCCTGTGACCGACTTCGTGATGGTCAGCTTATGAGTGTTCTGCTTGTTCGTGACCGTCGCGCTGGCTGCCTGCGCCTTCCTACCTGCAAGGGTAATGCTGACATCGACGCCATCGTTCTCGTTCACTTTGCTCTTGTTCGTCTCGTTGTCGTAGTAGCTGTTCTCTTTCAGAGAGTATGCATACGAAGTAGTCCATGCGTTCGCATCAGAAGGATCGGTCTCGACCACTTGATACTCGTGACCGACGGGACCAGCTGCAATGTTGTTAAAGACGCCAGTCCATTTGTTATCTCCATCTCCATTCAGCACAAGCGTTCTGCTGTTTCCCTTGGAGTCCTTGACGTCCTCCCAGCTCCCGTCGGCTTTCTTCCACTGGAGCTTTACGGTCGCCGAAGTGAGGGCGGCGTTCTCAGGGTCCCAAACCTTGGTGACACTAATGCTCGAAACGGGAACAGAGACTTCCGGCGACGGTATATCAATCGGCTTTTGCTCTGTCGTTTCATCATCGCCGTTCGTGGTAATCACGGTGCTATACGCAAGCTGCGCAGCGCTATTCGTAGGCACCTTATTGTCCTTCAGCTTGCCCAGGGCGGCTTCATCGTATGCGTCCTGATTCAGCGTGACCTCAAAGCTGACCGAGTAGGTCACACCCTCATCGAGCTTGCGGGTGCCAAGGTCCCAGCTAACCTGACCCTTATCCTTATCGAAGGTTGCATTAGGTACATTTTCTTCTGTCCACGGCGCGCCATCTTTCGTATACGTATACGTGAACTCTGGCGCCTTGCCATCTGGCAGTACATAATCAACGTACTTCGAGTTGGAGTCCGTAATCTTTACGTTCGTGTACGAAATGCCCTTGTTGATGGTCTGCACGATGTTGCTAAAGGCACTTTGCAGCGCATCGCTACTTGAACCGTCAATTGCCAGCTTGTTCGGCGAAGCGTTGGTCCTAGACGCAAAGTTGTTCATACTGGTAGCCGCGTCCGCTCCCGTGTATATTGCGTAGAACCCCAGAACATTAGAGGGCCGATCATTCGCAACATTGACGGCATCAGTCACAAACTGCTCTGTCGTATATGTACCATTGCCAGTGCCATTCTTACCGTATGTAGGCTGGCCATCAGAGAGGAAGACGATGTAGGTGGGAGTCGAGGAATCCTCTTTTGCCTTTTTGTTTGCCTTTTCAAGCGCATCCGTCCAGTTGGTACCACCAACTGCTCTCTGTCCGTCAACAAGCTTCTTGAACGCGTCCGCCTCACCCGCGCCATAGTATTGGCTTGGAGTCTCACCACTATCAGCGAATGTCTCGAGTGAAATCTTGACGGTACTTTTTTTGTCGGAGATGAGCTGGTCGGCAAGGTTGCCAAGGGCTTCCTTTGCGACGTCGAGACGCGTCTTGGGAGCGTACCGATCTCCCGTATACGTGATATTGTTCCAACCATCCGAGTAATAGTACGTGTCATAATAATAACTGTAATTAAGTTTGACGTAGTGGCCGTCAACGAGTCCATAGGTTCCGTTGGTGTTATCCTGAACATACCCTACAGTTTCGTTCATCGACCCAGACGTATCCAGAACCACGATGAGATTGGCACTCGACTTGGACTCACTCGTTCCGGTCTTACCAGTGACACTGAGCGTGATATTGATCTTTCCGGTCTTGGGGTCGAGAGTGGCGGTCTTCGAGTGCTCGGGGGCTCCAAGCGACACGTCGGCGGCAAACGCCGGCACAGCGGCAAACACCGCCACGGCCACGGCTGCAAGAGCCGAGATGGCAACCATCCTGAAGGACCTTCTGAAGGTGCTTCCCCTATCACGTCGGGCGGAGCCTCTGCCTCCCAGGCTCCCGCTTAACTTGCCCCTGTTGCTGCGTTTAATCATCATGAGCATCCCCGATTGGCCTTAGCTTGGTCGAACGCGTTGCCCGACCCCTGACTGCTTTTCGTTCCGCATAAGGCAACCCTCAATACCAACTGAAATGTTGTGCCACTTTATTGGCATTTTCGCGTTACCTAAATGCTTGTTAGCATAGTAATCGAACCCAAAGGGAGCCAAAGGGTCTCTGGTCCGAATACCTTAACGCAAGGTCTAAAAAGCCCAAGGTAATTGGTAGATTTATTGGTAACGTGCGGGCAAGACTACCAACGGAGTCCGTGCTCGTGCGAAAGCGTACAGCCCGGAAAGACAGCTGTGCGTTTATTGGATGTGTCAACTGATTGCATATTTTGGGAGGTCTTAGGCATGCAGTACGACTTGTCCGAGCGCTCCCTCGACCTGTTCGACGCCCTCTGGCATGGTGACCTGAACACCTGCCTTGAACAGGTTGACACTGGATTCTCGTTCGTGAGCCCCCTCACGAACGCACACGAACCCGCACCCAAGCAGCTGGAATCGTATTGCAAAAGAGTAGGCAGTCTTCCCAAAATCCTCGACTATCGGGTGCTGCAGGTCCGTCGCGTCTTCGAGACTGAGGAGACCTGTATCATCCTCCTGCTGGGAAGCGTGCTCGATTCCTCACGCGAGACGATCGGCTTTCGCTGCACCTTTGTCTGGCATATCCAACCCGAGGGGCCCAGGCTCGTTCACATGCACTTCTCGCTCCCACTTGCCCCGCCGGACATGCCGATCGACAAGCTTTCCGTCAGCGCGCAGGCGCGGGGAAACCCGATCATCCTGCGCGACACGGATGGCCACTCGCACGTGGTGAACCGCGCCGAGGTCCTGTACCTGGAGAGCCGTCACCAGTACACCATTGTCCACCTGCCGCAGCGGCAGATCCGGGTGCGCATCGCCCTCAGCGAGCTGCTGCGCGACTTTCCCGACTACTTTGTGCGCGTCCACCGCAGCTACGTCATCAACGTCCTGCACGTTGAGCAGATTTCGCGGCGAGAGATCCGCCTGGCGGGCGGCTCGCACATCCCCATACCGGAACGTCGCAGCAAGAGCGTTCGCGAGGAGGTTCTTGATGCGATGATCCGTGCGAGGCTCGTATCAGAGCGTGAAAACAGCATCTCCCCGAAACGAAAATAGACCGAGGCTAGAAAGCGGGTCGAGGACGAAAGCGTCCTCGACCCGCTTTTTTCCACCTGTCCGCACGCGCCCGGGCTGACGCGCGCGGTTCCGCTAGATGCGGCCGCTCTTCTCGGCCAGATCGCGCAGATGCTGCTGGGAGGCGTCGATGGACGCCTGGTCTGCCTGCCAGCTCCAGTTGCCCGTGGCGACGCCCGGCACGTTCATGCGGTGTTTCTCGTCCAGGCGAAGGACGTCCTGCAACGTTACCATGGCGACATCGGCGTCCGTGGCAAGGCAGTTGTCCATCACGCGGTCCGCCTTGGCGACGGCCTCGTCGTGCAGGCGCACGACCTCCTCCTCGCCGGCGCCCTCCGCGGGCGCGAGGCCGTAGCGCTCGCGCACCCAACCCAGGAGCGTGTTGGTGTCGTGCGTGGAGGTGTACACCATCTTCTGCGGCGCGGGATCGTACTGCTCGCTGGGATCGCCCTGGTAGAACTGGGCGACGTCCATGCCCGGGAAGCCGGTGGCGCTCACGAGGGTGCGCACGGCCGGCGTGACGGTGCCAAGGTCCTCCGCCACGACGGGCAGCGGGCCGAACTCCTGGTACGCGCGGCGGAAGAGGTCGAGCCCAGGCCCAAAGTACCACGAACCCTGGAGCGGGGTCTTGCCGTTTGGGATGCAGTAGTAGCTGCTGAAGCCCAGGAAGTGGTCCAGGCGCACGTAGTCGTACAGCTGGAACGCGCGCTTGAAGCGGCGCATCCACCAGCGGTAGCCGTCAGCGCGCATGACGTCCCAGCGATACGTTGGGTTGCCCCACAGCTGGCCGTCCGCAGAGAAGCTGTCGGGCGGGCAGCCCGCCTGGCCCGCGGGGTAGCCGTCGGCGCCCACCGCGAAGTACTTGCGCTCCGCCCAGACGTCGGACGAGTCCGCGCTCACGTACATGGGCATGTCGCCGATGATCTTGACGCCGCGGGCGTTAGCGTACGCGCGGACCTCGCCCCACTGGCGCATGAACTCGAACTGCACGGCGCACTCGCGGCGCACGTCTGCGGCGAGCTCCTTGCTGTGGGCGAGCCTACCGGTGTACTCGCGGTAGCGCTCCGGCCACTCTTGCCAGCTCTTCTCGCCCATGCGGCGCTTGATGGCACGGAACGTTGCGTACGGGATGAGCCACTCCTCGTTTTCTTGCAGGAAGTCGCGGTACTCGCGCGTGCCCTCGAAGTCCGCCGAGAAGGAGGTGCCGCCGTCCTCGTCGTAGCCCCACATGAGCGCGACGTTGCCCGCGAACGCGGAGAGTCCCGCGTACGGGGAGCCGAAGTGGTCCGTGGGGTTGACGGGCAGGACCTGCCAGTAGCGCTGGCCGCCGGCGGCGAGGTAGTCGATGAAGCGGTACGCGGGGTCTCCCAGCGTGCCCGGCTTGCCGGGGCGGCCCGGGTTGGGAAGTGACGTGACGTGGCAGACCACGCCCATGCCGCGCTCCATGGGCTTCTGCAGGCGCTGGGCCTTGTGCAGGTTGAGCACGGCCGTGCCGAGCGGCCACAGGAACACGCGGGCGTTGCCGTCCTCCACCTTGGGCGCCTTGCCGGAGACGACGTCGTCCACCTCGAGGCCGTCCAGCGGGATGGTGACGGTGTGGTCGACGTCGAGGCTTGCGTTCACGAGCACACAGACCTTGGAGTTGGCGTCCTCGCGCCAGAAGCCAAACACGTCCCGACCGATCGCGAACGGGCGGTAGTCGCCGTCCGTGAACACGGGGAGGGACTTCCTGATGGCGACGGCGTTGCGATAGATGTCGAAGCAATCCTTGTTCTCGCGGCGCCACGGGAAGGCGGCGCGGTTGTACGGGTCGCCGTAGCCCTGCAGGCCGGCCTCGTCGCCGTAGTAGATGCTTGGGACGCCGGGCAGCGTCATCTGCAGCAGGGCCGCGACCCACAGGCGGCTGACGGCGAGGTTCGTGTGGTCCTTGTCCAGGCGGAACGCGTAGCGCTGGTAGTCGCCGAGGGAATCCGGCTCCGGCGAGTTGCCCAGGATGGTGAGAAGCCTGATCCGGTCGTGGCTGCCCAGCAGGTTGAGCTCGCTCGCGAACGCCTCCGGCGGGTAGTTCTCCATGAGGGACTGGGTGACGCGGCAGACCTCCGCAGCCTCGACGCGGTTGGTGAGGAAGTCCAGGAGCACCTGACGCAACGGGTAGTTCATGGTGCCGTCGAGCTCATGGCCCCAGAAGTAGTGGCGGAGCCTGTTGTACGCGAACTTGTTGGTCGCGTCCTCCCAGACCTCGCCGATCACGACGGCGTCGGGCTTCTCGGTCAGGGCCGCCGCCTTGATCTCTGAGATGAAGTCGTCGGAGAGCTCGTCGGCGACGTCGAGGCGCCAGCCGCGCGCGCCGAGGCGGAGCCACTTGCGGATGACGCCGTCGTGGCCGCAGATGAGCTCGCGGAAGTCGGGACTGTCCTCGTTAACGTCGGGCAGGTCGTCGACGCCCCACCAGCTGCAGTAGCTGCCGTCGTTGCGGAACGTGAACCAGGTGTCGTACGCGGAGGCGCCGGGCTGGGCCGCGCCCTCCGAGCCGTAGTTGCCGTACTTGTTGAAGTAGAGGGAGTCCGCGCCGACGTGGTTGAACACGCCGTCGAGGATGATGGAGATGCCGCGGGCGGACGCGTCCTGGCACAGCGCCTTGAAGTCCGCCTCCGTGCCGAGCATCGGGTCGATCTTGAGGTAGTTGGCCGTGTCGTAGCGGTGGTTGGACGCGGCCTCGAAGATGGGGTTGAGGTAGATGACCGTGATGCCAAGGGCCTCGAGGTACGGGAGCTTCTCGCGGATGCCGTTTAGCGTGCCGCCGTTGAAGTCCCAGTTGGCGATGCGGCCGTCCTGGGTCTTGTCGTAGCGCGGGTACGTGAACCAGTCGTCCACGAAGCGCATGCCGGGGCCGGCGTTGTGGGGCTTCTTGAACGCGGCCTCCACGCTCTTCTCCCAGCCCTTGCCGCGGTAGAAGCGGTCCGGGAAGATCTGGTAGACGATGCCGTTCTTGTACCAGTCCGGCTGCTCCTTGCGCTCGTTCTGGTACACGGTGATCTGGAACGATGGCGGCTCGCCGAAGGCGAAGGCGCCCTCGCCGCAGCCGTGCTCGCGCGCGGCACCGTAGCGCCACACGGCGCCGTCCGCCGCGACGATCTGGAACGAGTACCAGACGACCTCGGGCTCCTCCGGCTCGATCGTGACGCCGAAACGTACGGGAACGTCGTCCCCGAACTGGGCGGCCTCCTGATCGCCGAGGGGGATGCGGTCCATGTCCAGGATCTTCTCGCCCTTGTCGTCTATCCAAACGCGAAGCCGTGCCTCCGCCGACGGCTCGTCCCAGACGTCAATACACAAGGAAACGGCGCCGCCAGCAAGGACGGCGCCGAACGGGTTCCTGTATTGGCTGTCTGAGGTGTTGTGCCTAGCCCTCAAAGCCATACCCTCTTCTGCTTAACGACCAATCTCCGGGTGCAGCGAGTGGTACATGTCCATGTACGTGCCTGCCGCGCGACTCCAGCTGAAATCGGTCTCCATTGCTTGCCTTTGTAGCTTAATCCATGCGTCCTTATCCGTCCAGAACACTTCGCACGCATCAAGCACGCAGTTGGCCATCTCGTCGGCATTCATGTTAGTGAATCTGAAGCCCGTGCCCTCGCCGGTGTACTTGTTGTACGCGACGACGCTGTCCTGCAGGCCGCCGGTCTCGCGAACGACGGGGAGCGTGCCGTAACGCATGGCGATCATCTGCGACAGGCCGCACGGCTCGAACTCCGACGGCATGAGCAGGATGTCGCCGCCGGCATACATGCGGTGGCTGAGCGCGTTGTCGAAGGCGATGCGCGCGACCATCTGGTCGCCGTACGTCCAGTCGAAGTACTTGAACGCATCCTCCTGGTCCTTGTCGCCCGTACCGAGGATCGCAACCTGCGTGCCGCGCTCCATCAGGTGGTTCATGGCATAGCGAACGAGGCCGAGGCCCTTCTGGTTCGTGAGGCGCCCGATCATGACGATGAGCGGGCGGGCGGGATCCTCCGCAAGGCCAAGCTCGCGCTGGAGGGCGGCCTTGTCCTGGGCCTTGCGGTCCAGGGAGTCCTCGTCGTAGTTGCTCTCGATGAGCTTGTCCGTCGCGGGGTTCCACAGGTCGGTGTCGATGCCGTTCAGGATGCCGCGGAGCTGCGACGAGCGGCGACGGAAGATGTCGTCGAGGCCCTCGCCGTAGAACGGCATCTGGAGCTCGTTGGCGTAGCTCGGGCTGACCGTCGTGATGACGTCGGAGTAGCAGAGCGCGCCCTTCATGTAGTCGATGGTGCCGTAGCCGTTGTACAGCTGACTCGACGCCGTCGGGTTGTCCGCGAGACCGAGGACGTCCTCGAGGACCTTGTCGTTGTACTGGCCCTGGAACTTGACGTTGTGGACCGTGAACACGGTCTTCACGTGGCGGCACGCCTCGGAGCCCTGGTAGAACTCGCGCAGGAACACCGTGGCGAGCGCGGTCTGCCAGTCGTTGCAGTGCAGCACGTCGCACTGGAGCTCGGGCAGCTTCTCGATGGCCTCGCAGATCGCCTTCGAGAAGAACGCGAAGCGCTCGTCGTCGTCGTAGTACCCGTAGATGCCGTCGCGCTTGAAGTAGGCCTCGTTGTCGACGAAGTAGAAGTCGACACCCTGGTAGGTGAGCTTCTCGATGCCGCAGTAGACGCTACGCCACGCAAGGGGAACGTAGAAGTCTGCTATGTGGGTCATCTTCTCCTGGTACTCCTCGGGAATCGAGGCGTACTTCGGAAGGATGACGGAGCATTCCGCCCCTGCGGCATTAAGTGAGCGGGGCAGCGAACCAGCGACGTCACCCAGGCCGCCCGTCTTGACGAACGGGACGGCCTCCGTGGCGGCGAACAGGATCTTTATCTTGCGTGTGACCTGGTCACTCATGGGCTAAATCCCTACTCTAAATCCCTACTCTACCGACGCCTTTTCCTTGATGAACAGGGCTTCGGGCGTTCCCTTGAGCTCGGTGCCGGCGGGAACGACGTTGTCGCGGTCGACGATTGCGTTCTCGACGCGCGCGCCGGTCTTGATCACGCAGGACTGCATCACGATGGAGTTGTTGACGATGGCGCCGGTCTCCACGACGACGTTGCGGCCTAGGATGGAGTTGGACACGGTGCCCTTGATGCGGCAGCTACCGGAGACGCGGCTGTTGCTCACGCGAGAGCCGGTCTCGAACTTCGCGGGGGCGTTGTCGTGGGCCTTCGTCTTGATCGTGCGGTCGGCCGGGAACAGCTCGGAGGAGATCGTCGGGTCGAGCATGTCCATGTTGGACTTGAAGTAGTTGTCCTTGTTGAAGATCGGCGCGACGTAACCGTCGAAGTCGTACGTCTGGACGTTCACGCGCTCGTAGTCGGCTGCCATGGCCTCGAAGAGGTCGAGGTAGTCGGTCTGCTCATACCAGTTGAGCAGCTGGAGCAGGAACTCGCGGCCGATGACGAAGCAGTCGAGGAACGAAACCTCACCGCGCTCGACGCCGTGCTTGATGCCATGGACGCGTGTGCCGTCGACGGAAAGCCCGGTGACGTCGGCATCCTTGCCCTTCGCGGACTGGGTGACGACGGTGATGTCCGCGCCGGAGGCCTTGTGCGCCTCGATGAGCTTGTCGTAGTCCATGTTGTAGACGAAGCTCGCGGAGGAGAGGACCACGTACTCGGCGTCGCTGCGCTTCAGGAAGACCTTGTTGTACTCGAGGTCGCGAAGCAGGAAGCGAGACCCCGTGCGGGAGGTGCCGAACGCAGAGCCGGGCAGGATGAACAGGCCGCCCTTCTTGCGGTTCAGGTCCCAGTCACGGCCAGAGCCGATGTGGTCGATCAGGGAACGGTAGTTGTACGGCATGATCATGCCGACGGTGCGGATGCCGGCGTTGACCATGTTGGAGAGCGCGAAGTCGACGACGCGGTAGCGGCCGAGGTAGGGCAGGGACGCGACCGGGCGCGTCTCGGAGAGGACGCTCGGATACTTTGTGGAGTAGTTGGCGGTAATGACGCCCAGGAGCTTTTCCATCTCTACTCCGCCTCCTTTGCAACGACTGTGTCATTTCCAATGACGGCGATATCAGCGGACTGGTCAGAGCTGCCAAGGGTCGTCTCTGCCTCGACGACGGAGTTCTCGCCGAGGATGGCGCGGATGACGCACGCCCCGGCCTTGACCTCAGCGCCCGGCAGGAGCACGGAGTCCTGGACGAGCGCGCCCTCGCCGACGACGGCGCCGGTCGAGACGATGGAGTGCACGGCCTTGCCGTAGATGCTGCTGCCGTTGCCGACAAGGCAGTCGTCCACGGTGGCATCCGGACCGACATACGCAGGCGGCATGGCGCCGGCATTGCTCATTATGGGGGCCTCGGTGTCGAACAGGTCGAAGTCGGGCTTGGTGCCCAGCAGGTCCATGCTCGTCTCGTGGTAGCTGGCGATGGTGCCGACGTCGCGCCAGAAGCCGTTGTACTCGTAGGTGTAGAGGCGCTTGCCGTCCGCAAGGAGCTTCGGGATGATGTCCTTGCCGAAGTCGTGCTCGGAGTTCTCGTCTTCCGCGTCCTCCTCCAGCGTCTTGACCAGGAGGTCTGCGTTGAAGATGTAGATGCCCATGGACGCGAGGTTCGAGTCTGGCTCCGCGGGCTTCTCGGTGAACTTGAGGATCTTCTCATCCTCGTCGGTCGTCAGGATGCCGAAGCGGGACGCCTCCTCCCAGGGCACGGGCATGACCGCGATGGTGAGGTCCGCGTTGTGACGCTTGTGGTTGTCGAGCATCTTCTGGTAGTCCATGTTGTACAGCTGGTCACCAGAGAGGATGAGGACGTACTCGGGATCGTTCTGCTTGATGAAGCCCAGGTTCTGGGTCACGGCGTCCGCGGTGCCCGCATACCATGCGCCACCGGTCTGGGTGGCGTACGGCGGCAGGATGAACAGGCCACCCTCGCTCTCGTCCAGGTTCCAGGCGCTGCCGGAGCCAAGGTAGTTGTGCAGGAGATACGGCCTGTACTGAGTCAGCACGCCAACGGTGTCGATGCCAGAGTTGGCGCAGTTGGACAGCGCAAAGTCAATAATGCGATACTTCCCGCCGAACGAGACGGCGGGCTTGGCGACTTCCTTCGTGAGGACGCCGAGCCTGCTGCCCTGGCCGCCGGCAAGAAGCATTGCAATGCATTCCCTCTTGCTCATTGAACTTCTCCCCTTTCGAGCTTTACATCCCTATGTACCGAGGCCCCTCGCCCCGATCATTACCTATGCATCAATATGCCAAATGTCATGGGCATATTCGCGAATGGTTCGGTCGCTGGAGAAATATCCGGACCTGGCCGTGTTGTGCACAGCGGCGCGGTTCCACTTCGCCCGGTCGCCGTAGGCCTGGGTCAGCTCCTCCCACGCGTCCACGTACGAATAGAAGTCCTTCAGCACGAGGTCGTGGTCATTGCCGACCATGAGCTCGTCGTAGATGCTGTCGAAGTTGCCGGACAGACGCGCGAACGTGCCGTCCTTCAGCTGGTTCACGATGCGGCCAAGACGGTCCGGGTCCTTCTTGAGAAGGTCGTACGCCCAGTAGTTGCCGCTCGCGCGGAGCGCGTCCACCTCCTCGGTCCTCAGGCCGAAGATCTTGATGTTCTCGTCGCCCACGAGCTTCGCGATCTCGACGTTCGCGCCGTCGTAGGTGCCGAGCGTGATGGCGCCGTTCATCATGAGCTTCATGTTCGAGGTGCCGGACGCCTCGGATCCCGCCCACGAGATCTGCTCGGAGATCTCGGCCGCCGGGTAGATAAGCTGCGCGCTCGATACGGCGAAGTTGGGCACGAACGCGACGCGGATAACGTCGTTCACGCGCTTGTCGTTGTTGATGACGTCCGCGACGGAGTTGATGAGCCGGATGACCTCCTTGGCGAAGGTGTAGCTCTGCGCGGCCTTGCCAGAGAAGATGAACGCCGTCGGGCGAGGCTTGAAGGACGGGTCGGCAAGCAGCCTGTTGTAGATGTCCAGAATCTTGAACACGTTCAGCAGCTGGCGCTTGTACGCATGGAAGCGCTTGACCTGGACGTCGAACACCATGCTGGTGTCGAGGACCGTGCCCGTCGTCTCCTTGATGTAGTCCGCAAGGCGCTGCTTGTCCCACTCCTTGGCCTTCTCGAACTGCTCCAGGAACGAGGGGTCGTCCTCGTACTTCTCGAGCTCGGCCAGCTTGTTCGCGTCACCGAGCCAGCCCTCGCCCAGCACGTCGCACACAAGCTTCGCGTACTTGGGGTTCGCGTTGCCGAGGAAGCGGCGGTGCGAGATGCCGTTCGTCTTGTTGTTGAACTTCTCGGGCGTCAGCTTGTAGAAGTCGTGCAGCGTCGTCGCCTCGAGGATGCCGGTGTGCAGTGCGGAGACGCCGTTAACGGAGTTCGCGAAGATGACGGAGAGGTTCGCCATGCGAATCTGGCCGTCCCACAGGATGGCGGTGTTCTTGAACTCCTCCTGCCAGTTGGGGTCGGTGTGGGAGAAGCCCTCGCGATAGCGGCGGTCGATCTCCTCGATGAACATGTAGGTGCGGGGAAGCAGGTCGCGGAACGTGCTGATGGGCCACTTCTCCAGCGCCTCGGGCATGATCGTGTGGTTGGTGTACGAGATGGTCTGCTGTGCGATCTTGAACGCGAGGTCGAAGTCGACGCCATGCTCGTCCACCAGGAGCCTCATGAGCTCGGGGCCGCACATGGCGGGGTGGGTGTCGTTCGTGTGGATGGAGACGTGCTTGCCGAGGTCCTCCCAGGCGTCGTCCCCATACTTCTTCTTGTAGTCGCGCAGGATCGTCTGCAGGCCCGCGGAGACGAACAGATACTCCTGCTTCAGCCTGAGCAGACGGCCGTGCTCGCCGGCGTCGTTCGGGTACAGGATCTGCGAGATGGCCTCGACGTCAGAGCGGAACTTCATGGCCTTCGCGTAGTCGCCGGCGTTGAACGCGTCGAGGTCGAAGTTCTCCTCGGCGGGCTCGGCACTCCACAGGCGCAGGTTGTTGACCTTCTTTGCGCCGTAGCCCACGATGGGCACGTCGTACGGGACGGCCTTCACGAGCTCGCCGCCCTCCTGCGTGAACCAGTAGCGGCCGTTCTCCTCGTGACGCACGACCTGGCCGCCAAAGCGGATGAGCACGGCGCTCTCGTTCCTGCGGGTCTCCCACGGGAATCCGTGCTCCAGCCAGTTGTCCATCTTCTCGACCTGGCGGCCGCCCTCGATGGCCTGCCTGAACAGGCCATAGCGATAGCGCATGCCGTTGCCGTTGCCGTTGATGCCGAGCGCGGCCATGGAGTCGAGGAAGCACGCGGCCAGGCGACCGAGTCCGCCGTTGCCGAGGCCGGGGTCGCTCTCGCAGCGCTCGATGTCGTCGAGCTGCATGCCAAGGTCCTTGCACGCCGCCTTCACGATGTCGCGGATGCCAAAGTTCAGCAGGTAGTTGTCAAGCAGGGGCCCGAGTAGGAACTCGATGGAGAAGTAGTACACGGTCTTCTCGCCCTTGTCGTTTGCCCGCTTCAGGGTGTCGCCGCGAAGCGCCTTCGCCTTGCCCGCGATGAGGCTTGCCATGGCGTAGTAGCGCTCCTGCGGACCGAGCTCCTCATGGGACTTGGAGAACTCGCGCTCGCACGCCAGACGATATTGCTTGATGAAGTCTTCCTTGTCGGTAAAGATCTTGGGCCAGCTCTGTTCAGTCATGTCATTCCTTAGAACGATGTTTGGCGGGACCCCGCGGCGGCGGTCCTCTCCTCCCCCTGCGAGCGCGTCCGTGCGCGCCCGGCTCGCTTGCCTCGTCGGCTATTCCAACTTCGCGGCACCCGCACTTCTCGCCTTCGCGGTCCCCCCTTTGCTCGCAGACGTCGAGGGCGCCTTGGGCTTGCCAGCCACTTTAGTGTTACCAGTTTTTGCGGTCGAGGTCTTGCGCGAGGGTGCCTTTTTTGCCGCGGCTTTACCCGCGGTCGCGTCCTTCGTTACCTTGGACGCGGCCTTCGTGGCGGGCTTTGTAGAGGTAGACGCCTTTGCGGCGGACTTTGCGGGCGCCTTGGCCTTAGACGCGGGCTTTGTCGCGGACTTCGCGGTTGGCTTTGCGGACTTCGCGGCAGTCTTGCGCGTGCGCTTCTTGGGCAGCGGGCCCACGTAGCGCAGGATCGTGCCGCCCAGGGGCGGTACGCGCAGCTCTATGGACTGCTCCTGGCGGTTCCACGGCACGTCCTCCGTCTTGAACTTCACGCCCCTGTTCGTGACGCCCGAGCCGCCGAACTCCTCGTCGTCGGAGTTGAAGACCTCCTCGTAGATGCCCGGCCTCGGCACGCCCAGCCTGAAGTCCTCGTGGGGGTTCACCTCGAAGTTGATCAAGATCACGAGGTCGTCCTTCTCGTCGTCGCCATGGCGCACGAACGAGATTATGCACTGGTCGGCGTTGTCCGCGTCGATCCAGTCGAAGCCCTCCGGCGAGTACGAGTCCTGCCACAGCGCGGGCTGAGACTCGTAGAGCGCGTTCAGGGCTGCAACGTAGTGCTGCTGGTGTGCGTGGCTCTCGTACTCCTCCGTCAGGAAGTACTGGATGCCCTCGTAGTAGCGCCATTCGATGAACTGGCCAAGCTCGTTGCCCATGAAGTTGAGCTTGCCGCCCGCATGCGTCATCTGGTACAGCGCAAGGGCGCGCATGCCCGCGAACTGGCGCCAGTAGTCGCCCGGCATCCTTGTGATGAGCGAGCACTTGCCGTGGACCACCTCGTCGTGGCTGAGCGGCAGGATGAAGTTCTCGTTGAACTGGTACATGGTCGAGAAGGTCAGGAGCTTGTGGTTGCCGGGGCGATACGGGAAGTCGGTCTGCATGTAGTGCAGCGTGTCGTTCATCCAGCCCATGTCCCACTTGAAGTGGAATCCCAGGCCGCCGTCGGAGGTGGGGTACGTCACGAGCGGCCACGCCGTGGACTCCTCCGCGATCATCATCACGTCAGGGTAGTACTTGCCCACGGTGTCGTTGCACGTGCGGATGAACTCGATGGAGGCGTCGTCCTCCTCCGTGCCGCGGGAGTTGAACTTCTTCTGGCTTGGGTCGTCCACGCCAAAGTTGAGGTAGAGCATGGACGTGACGCCGTCCATGCGGATTCCGTCCGCGTGGTACTCCCCCACCCAGTACAGGAGGTTGGACGTCAGGAAGTTGCGGACCTCGTTGCGCGAGAAGTCGAACTTGAACGTGCCCCAGTTGGGGTGCTCCTCCTTCTCGTACAGCTTGTCGCCGTTAAAGTGCACCAGGCCATGCTCGTCGCGGCAGAAGCCGCCGGGCACCCAGTCCAGGATCACGCCGATGCCCGCCTGGTGGCAGGCGTCCACAAAGTGCTTGAACTGCCTGGGGTTTCCGTAACGGCTGGTGGGCGCGAAGTAGCCCGTCACCTGGTAGCCCCACGAGCCGTCGAACGGGTGCTCCATCACGGGCAGGACCTCGATGTGCGAGTAGCCCATCTTCTTCACGTAATCGACCAGCTCGACGGAGAGCTCGTCGTAGGTGAGGTAGCTGCCGGCGTGGTCGTCGGAATCCGGGTCGCCGTTTCCGGCCAGGCCGTCCGGGTGGCGCTTCCAGCTGCCCAGGTGGCACTCGAAGATGTTGAGCGGCCGCTTGAAGAAGTCCTGCTTGGAGCGGGAGGCCATGTACTTCTCGTCCTGCCACTTATAGCCGGAGATGTCCGCGGTGCGCGACGCCGTCCCCGGGGGGCACTCCGCGTAAAACGCGTACGGATCGGCCTTGTACAGCAGGTCGCCGCGGGCGGTCTCGATCAGGTACTTGTAGAGCTGACCCTCCGTGGCGCCGGGAACAAAGCCGTACCACACGCCGCCGGTAGGCGTGCACTCGAGGTAGGTGGCGTCCGTGTCCCAGTCGTTGAAGTCGCCGATCACGCGGACGCTCTTGACCTTTGGCGCCCACACGGCAAACCAGTAGCCCTCGACGCCGTCCTTGTTGCAGGGATGGGCGCCGAGCTTCTCGTAGCTGCGGTACCACACGCCCTTGCCCATGAGGTACAGGTCATCGTTGGTAAGAAGGTAGTTGGCTATAGGCGCGCTCATGCGACCATCCTCCGGCTTCGTCACGACTAGGGTGGGTGGCATGCCCACGCAATCACCACCGCAACTACACATTCTATGTAAACGGGCAAGGCTTTGCGGCCATGACTTCGCGGTCGGCCGCAAACGGGCCGCGCGCGACCGGCGCGAAGCAGGCGCGGGCGAAGGTATACGGCGATGCGCGCTCGAAGCGCCGATGCGCGGGAACGAGCGACGGAGGCGGCACGGACAGCGCGGTCGCATGGACACAAAACCGGGTATCATGTGCCACTAACGGCAAGTTTTGACCCCGCGCGTTGCGCCCGCGCGCACGGCGGCGGGACACGGCAAGGCAGGTGAGAAGATCGTGCCACGAGAGTCGAAGGCGTCGCGCCGTCAGCGCGGCATCGAGTTTTGCGCCCGCATGCACGAGCGATACCCCGGCGTGCAGAGCGCGCTTGACTACCACGACCCGTTTACGCTGGTGGTATGCGTGATGCTTTCTGCCCAGACCACGGACGCCGGCGTGAACCGCGTGACGCCGGAGCTGTTTCGCCGCTGGCCCACGCCGCAGGCGATGGCGCAGGCCGACCCGGCCGAGGTGGGCGAGGTCATCCACAGCATTGGCTTCTGGCGCGCGAAGGCCGCGCACTGCGTGGAGCTGTCGCAGATGATCATGAGCGACTTTGGCGGCGAGGTGCCGCGCACGATGGAGGAGCTGTGCCGCCTGCCTGGCGTGGGCCGCAAGACGGCGAACATCGTGCTGAACAAGGCGTTTGGCATATGCGAGGGCATTGCGGTGGACACGCACGTGTTTCGCATCGCCACGCGCATGGGCTTTACGCGCGCGAGCACTCCCGCGGCGGCGGAGAAGGACCTGCTTGACCTGCTGCCGCAGGAGCTCTGGACCTACGTGAACGAGGAGTGGATACACTTTGGCCGCGACACGTGCACGGCGCAGCGGCCAAAGTGCGAGGGCTGCCCGTGCGCGGACATCTGCCCGTCCGCGTTCAAGGCGGTCAAGCCGGCGCGACGCGGGCCTGCGAAGGGTGCGGGAAAGGCCGGCACGAAGGGCGCGAGGGGCGGCAAGCGCGCCGCCGACAGCGCGCGTGGAAAAAAGACAAGCGAAAGGGACTCGTGATGGCGGACCTTGGCAGGCACTTCTGCACCTGCGGCGACACGCGCTGCCCGTGCAATCCCAACAACCCGGCGAACCTGGCCAAGGGCAACTTTGGCTGCGACGCATGCATCCGCAAGAACCTTGCGCTGGGCGAGGTTCCCACCTGCATGTTCAAGAGCCTGGGCAAAACGGAGGGCTGGGACGACTGGTCCGTGGAGGGGTTCGCCCGCTTTGTGCGGCTGCATCCCCGTAGCGACGAGGTGCGCCGAGACACGGCAGCCCGGGCGAAAGCGTTTGACGAGGCGCACAAGGCGTAAGGGTCGGGCACCGGCGGAGTCGGCGGGTGACGTGCGGCCAAGCCGCGCGGCCGCGACTCTGCCGAAGCCAAGGCGATGGCGCGAGCGAGGCGGCGGCCCTTCTCGCCCGGCGCTTTGCGTGCCGGCGCTTTGCGTGTCACGGGGCGAAAGATACCTGCAAGGTATGCGAAAGGGACGACGCCTTTGGCAGGCGTCGTCCCCCTTTTGGTGCGATTTTGGCGCAACCCGAGTCGCGGGGTCGCGCGGCTGGCGGCGCGGCGCGAGGAGCGGCGTGTCGGAGGCCGGCCTTAGGCCTTGGAGATGGCCTGGTCGAGATCGGCGATGATGTCGTCCACGTCCTCGATGCCGACGGAGAGGCGGATGAGGTCCTCGCTGAGGTGCGCGGCCTTGAGCTGCTCGGCCGTGAGCTGGGAGTGCGTGGTCGAGGCTGGGTGGATGATGAGGGACTTGGCGTCGCCCACGTTGGCGAGGTGGGTGAAGAGCTTGACGTTGTTGACGACGTTCAGGCCACCCTCGCGTCCGCTCTTGAGGCCGAAGACCACGACGCCGCCGAAGCCGTGCCTGAGGATGCGGGACGCGACCTCGTGCGAGGGGTCGTCCTCGAGTCCGGAGTAGCGGACCCACGCGACCTTGGGGTTATCCTTCAGCCACCTTGCGACGGCGAGCGCGTTGTCGGAGTGGCGCTGGACACGCAGGGAGAGGGTCTCGAGGCCGATGCCGATGAGCTGCGCGCCGTACGGGGAGAGCGTCGGGCCGAAGTCGCGCAGCTTGTTGGCAAGGACGCGCGTGGAGAACGGCGCGGCGGGCGCGGCATCCGCGAAGACGACGCCGTGGTAGGAGGGGTCGGGCTTCGCGATGGTCGGGAACTTGTCCGCCTGGGCCTTCCAATCGTACTTGCCGGTGTCGACGACGGCTCCTCCGAGCGTCGCGCCGTGGCCGCCGATCCACTTGGTGAGGGACTCGATCACGACGGCCGCGCCGTCCTCTGCGGGACGGTAGAGGTAGGGCGTCGCGAAGGTGTTGTCGACGAAGACGGGCACCGGAGACGGCAGGGAGTTTGCGGCCTGGACCAGCGCCGGGACGTCCGCGACGTCGACGAGAGGGTTGCCGATGGTCTCGACGTACCAGAGCTTGGTGTTCTCCTTCGTGGCGGCGACGAACGCGTCGATGTCGTTGTTCTCGACGAAGGTGGTCTCGACGCCAAGGTCGCCGAGGGTGTGTAGCAGGATGTTCCACGTGCCGCCGTACAGCGAGTCGGACGCGACGATGTGGTCGCCGGCGCCGACGAGGTTGGTGAGGGCGAGGATCTCTGCCGCATGGCCAGAGGCAACGGCGACGGCACCCGTGCCACCCTCGACCGCAGCGACGCGGGCGGCGACGGCGTCGGTGGTGGTGTTGGTCAGGCGGCCGTAGACGTTGCCCGGCTTGGCGAGGGCGAACTTGGCGGCGCCATCGGCGGCATCGTCGAACTGGAACGCCGCGGACGCATAGATCGGGAGCGCCGCGGAGCCGGTGGTGGGGTCGGGCGACCAGCCGGCGTGGACCTGCAGGGTGTCGAAGTGCTTCTCGGGGTCGGATGCGAAGGTGGGATCGAGCTCGAACGCCATGATGTTCTCCTTTGTGGGTGGCGCCGTGTGCGCCTGATGTTTTCCTGATGCGATAACGATTGCCTTGCCGCTGCCCGGTCCTCGTCTGCGTGGTTGCAGCTTCCTGAGGCCGGGCTAGGGCATTAACGTGCTCGTGGGTGATATGTCTGCTCTCGTTTTCATCGTGAGCACATCATAGGGCACCAATTGACTCTCGCAAGGATTTTCATGGGAGATTGCGGCCCATTTGAACATTTTTGCAGGTAGATGCTATCTCTCAGTATCAGTTTAATTGTTATCGGTATTATCGATAACGCTGTTGACGTGCAGCGTAGAAAATTTGGGATTGGCGGCGTTTACGTAGGTGGAGCGACACGAGAGACGCGACTGGCGGCACGGTTGCACACCCGCTCACGCGGCACAAAAAAGCCCCGCACGTCGCTGGCGTGCGGGGCGCGAGTCGCTCATGGCGCCGCCGTGGCGGCTTGAGGCACTAGTAGTTGATTGCCAGCTCCTCGAAGTAGCTCTGCGGGTGGTTGCAGACGGGGCAGACCTTCGGCGCGGTCTCGCCCACGTGGATGTGGCCGCAGTTCAGGCACTTCCAGACCTTGACGCCCTCGCGCTGGAACACCTCGCCCTTCTCGACGCGCTCGACGAGCTTGTTGTAGCGCTCCTCGTGGTGCTTCTCGACCTCGCCGACCATGCGGAACTTGGCGGCAATCTCCTTGAAGCCCTCCTCGTCAGCGGTCTCGGCGAAGCCCTTGTACATGTCGGTCCACTCGTAGTTCTCGCCCGCGGCCGCGTCCTTCAGGTTTGCCAGGGTGTCGGGAACGTCGCCGTCGTGCAGGTACTTGAACCAGAGCTTCGCGTGCTCGCGCTCGTTGCCAGAGGTCTCCGTAAAGATGTTCGAGATCTGGACGTAGCCCTCCTTCTTGGCCTTGCTCGCATAGTAGGAGTACTTGTTCGTCGCCTGGCTCTCGCCGGCAAACGCGGCCTCGAGGTTCTTCTTCGTCTGGGAGTTCTCAAAGTCGACAGCCATGTACGATCTCCTCTCGCAACGGGACGGGCCCCCTGCCCGTCCATCACTTGTGACGCACCTCACATGATACGACCTACGCCGACCAATTGTCACCTATTTTGTGACAAAATCCCTCGGCCTCGAGCTCTTCCAGCAGAGCGACCACATCACACGCGGATATTTTTCTTCTACCCGATTCCACCTCAATCGAAGACAGTTCTTCGGCAATCGTCACAAGGTCGATACCGCGGCGGTCAGTCGCACGGTGGTCCAGCAGCAGCCTCACCAGTTCCGCGCGCTTCTGCCGGTGCGACCCCTCGAACTTCGACTGCCTCACATGCGTCTTCGAGCGCCTAGACGGGTTGGGCAGCGCCTTCTTGAGGTAGGCACCGTAGTCGAGAAGGGCGTAGTACCACGTCCTCGGGTCGTCCTGCGGGTCCGAGCCGTCGGCTGGGCAGCTGGCCTCAACCAGCGGCACCAGGTCCTTGTCCGGCACCGCCACGGCGTCGGGATAGAACTCGTGCAGGAAGACGGAGCGCACGTTGGTCTCGAGGTAGACGCCGGGCAGGTCATACGCAAACGCTCGGATGCCGGCGGCCGTCGCCGGGCCTATGCCGGGAAGCGCCACCAGGTCGCGGGCCTCCGTCGGCATGTCGCCGCCCGCGGCGCTCACGATGCCCGCGGCCCTCCACAGCGCAAGCGCCCTGCGGTTGTAGCCCATTCCCTGCCACTCCTCCAGCACGTCCGCCGCGTCCGCCGCCGCGAGCGCGTCCACGCTGGGAAAGCGCTCGCACCAGCGCTGCCAGCGCCCGTCGACGCGAGCCACCTGGGTCTGCTGGAGCATGACCTCGGATATCCATATCTGGTACGGATCGCGCGTTCTTCTCCACGGGAGGTCGCGATACAGCTCGCGACCGCGCTCGAGCACCCTCTGCCGAAACTCAGGAGGCACCTGCACAGCTGGCGTCGCGGGGGCCGCGGATGGCGTCGGCGTGGCGTCGCTCATGACGGCGCCTACCGCGCGCTGGGCACGTCCGGCACCCGCGCCGCCGGGCCCAGCACCTCGAAGCCGCTTTCGGGCGTCAGCGCGGGGTGCTTGTGCTCGCAGACCACCTCGTACAGGCTGATGGAGTCGAAGTAGCGCGTCAGGATGCGCTCCGCCTCGCACCAGACGGGGTTGAAGTGGCACTCTGGGCGGAAGGGGCACGCGGCGCCCTCCGGGCCGGCCGTACCGCACGTGGCCACGTACACAGGCCCCTGGATCGCCTCGATCACCTGGCGCATGGTCACCTCGCGCGGGTCCACGCACAGGCGCATGCCTCCGCGCGCGCCGCGCATGCTCTCGATGATACCCGCGGCCACAAGGTCGTGCTGAATGGAGCGCGCGAACGAGTACGGGATGCCGTTCTTCTCGGCCGCGGCGCGGACGGACACCACGCCGTCGCTCCTGACGAGCTCGGCGAGCATGCGCAGCGAGTAGTCTGTCTTCCTGGAGATGTCCACGTTCCGACCCTTCGTGCCGTGTCCCCTGCGTCGGCGGCGCCCGTGCGGCGCGCCGGCTAAGGCCACCTTTGCGGCAGCATTTTGTGATTGTAGCCCATTGGCGCCCTGCGCGCCGCCACGTACGTCGCCGCCCACGTGGCGTCCGCACCCGCGCCCGCAAGGCAACGGCAAGACAGCCACACAAGAAAGGGCCCCGGTTGCCCGGGGCCCTCTGCGGTCAAGATGGCGGGATATGCGGGACTCGAACCCGCGACCTCCGACGTGACAGGCCGGCGCTCTAACCAGCTGAGCTAATACCCCGTGCGCTGGTGCAATAAAAAGGGCCCCGGTTCCCCGAAGCCCTGAATACATGAATGGCGGGATATGCGGGACTCGAACCCGCGACCTCCGACGTGACAGGCCGGCGCTCTAAC
>OCVV011302689.1_pt1 | contig 34591 bp, 28 predicted proteins | sample 1539721 | NCBI WGS metagenome assembly OCVV01 (sample SAMN02144230, study PRJEB22623) | gut metagenome | biome: sheep rumen | host: Ovis aries | place: New Zealand | reverse complement strand
CAGCGTGAGCACGGTTTTGATGCCATTGCGGATAGAATTTACCGCTTTCCACAGGTTAAATCGCTTTACCTTATGAGCGGCGGTTATGACCTTAAGGTTTTGATTGAAGGGGACAACCTTAAAGATGTTGCCCTTTTTGTAAGCGAGAAGCTTTCTACTCTCGAAGGTGTTCGCTCAACTAAGACAAACTTTGTTTTGAAGACTTATAAAGAAAACGACATTGTTTATGTTGAGGATGAGAGAGACCGCCGCGAGGGTGTACAGGCTTAAGCAGTAAGCGTCACAGCGCGCGTGACAAGAATGTCATTGCGAGCGCAGCGAAGCAATCCATGACTTGAGGATTGCCACGTCGCTCCGCTCCTCGCAATGACGGACTTTATTATGGAGTTTTAATTTGAATACACGAGAAGATAAATTCAGCTCAAAGATGATGGAAATTCCTCCATCTGGAATCCGTAAGTTTTTTGAGCTTTGCATTGGACATGATGATATTATTTCACTGGGTGTCGGTGAGCCTGACTTTCCGACTCCATGGATTATGAGGGAAGAGGCTTTTTACCATCTGGAAAAAGGCCACACTTCTTATACTTCAAACTGGGGCTTGATTGAGCTTCGCGAGGAAATTGCTAAGTACCTTGAACGCTATAAGCTTTACTACGATCCTAAAACTGAGATTCTGCCGACTATAGGGGCGAGCGAGGGTCTGGACCTTGTGCTCCGTTCAATTTTGAATCCGGGCGATGAGATTATTGTCTGCGAGCCTTGTTATGTTTCTTACCAGCCTCTGGCTACTCTCTGTAATGCTAAGGTTGTTCATCTGGATACAAGTGTGAACGGCTTTTATCCTACTGCAGAACAGATTGAAGCTGCCTGCACTGAAAAGACTAAGGCTGTAATGTTCTGTTCACCAAGTAACCCTACCGGCCGCATTATTCCGGCTGAAGAGCTTGCAAAAATTGCCGAGGTTGTAAAGAAGCATCAGATCTGGTGTTTGAGCGATGAGATTTACTGTGAGCTTATTTATGATGGACACAAGCATGTATCAATCGGCGAGTTCCCGGGCATGAAAGACTACGCAATCATTTTCAACGGTTTTTCTAAGGCCTTTGCCATGACTGGCTGGCGTATCGGTTATATTGCAGCTCCTCACGACCTGCTTGTACAGTGCTGTAAGCTTCACGCTTACTCTTCTATTTGTCCGCCGATTTTCAGTCAGTATGCAGCTGCGGAAGGTTTGCGTCACGGCTGGGATGAGGTTGAAAAAATGCGCGTAAGCTATCAGCAGCGCCGCAACATCATGCATAAAGCCTTTATTGATATGGGGCTTCCTTGTGTTGAGCCGGAAGGAGCTTTTTATATGTTCCCGGATATCCGCCCGACAGGAATGACTTCCGAAGAATTTGCGACAGAGGCTATTTCAAAGTATAATGTAGCTGTAGTACCAGGAACCTGTTTTGGCGACGGTGGTGAAGGTTTTATCCGCTGCTGTTACGCTACTGATATCAATAAAATTAAGATTGCTATGGAACGTCTTGCTTTGCTTGTAAAGGAAAAAATTGGCAAATAAACATAAAGGAAAGAGTGAATGATTATTTCAATCTTAATCGCTGTTATAGTTGCACTTCTTCTTGTTTCGCTTATTGTTGGTTTAAGAAATATTAAGCGGAGAGAAGACAAAAAAGATGTTACTCAGAAAATTCAGAAGAAAGGTAAATCTGCTGTCTTGAAAGAAGCTGAACGAAAGCTTGCTCATGACCCGCATAATGTTCAAGCTCTGGAAATGGTTGGTAACATTTATTACGACGAAAAGGATTGGGAGAAAGTATGGAATATCTATAAAACTTTGTATGATATTTCTGCTGCGCATCCTGAAGTTGATATTGCAAAATGTGCGCTCAAAATGGGTATTGCAGCTTACAATATGGACAAAAATGAGGATGCAATCAGTTCACTTTTGCTTTCTGTAAAAAAAGTGCCTGATAATTTTGACTGCAATATGTATCTTGGCCGTGCTCTTATGAAGGCTAACACTTTTGATAAGGCAATCTACTGTTTCAAGAAGGCTAAGGTTTTGCAGCCTGAAAACAATGAAGTAAACGGGCTTCTTGGTCAGGCTCTTTTTAAGTCTCAGAAATACCGCGACTGTCTTCCATTTTTGAAGCGTGTGCTGGATGAGAATCCTGGTAATAAGGAAATCCTTTTTGATATGGCTATTGCCATGACTGAGTGTGGCATGGGTGATAAAGCGCTTAAAGTATTCATGCATCTGCGTCCAGATCCAAATTTTGGTGCACAGTCTTGTCTTGAAGCTGGAAAGATGCATGAGCGTGTAAAAGATTATACGAGTGCTGTAAAGGATTATGAAATTGCCTTAAGGCTGCCGGTGATTCCAGAACAGATTATGCTGCAGATTAAGTATCGCCTTGCAAATACCTGCATTGCAATGAATGATATTTCCAAGGGACTTATATATCTGCGTCAGATTCAGGCTGCTAAGCCTCAGTATAAGGATGTTGATGCTCTTGTTGCCCGTTATTCTGAACTTAATCAGAATAAGAACCTGCAGACATATCTTCTTTCGGGAACCAGCGATTTTGTTGCGCTATGCCGTAAGTTTATTTCTACCTATTACAAAGATTCGTTTGTAAAGGTAGAAGATGTTCAGGTTGCTTCTGAAAGTGTCGAGATTGTCTGCGAGGTAGAAACTCCAAAGTGGGAAGCCAAGCAGATGTTCCGTTTTTACAGAACTCAGAATGTTATTGGTGATATCAACATCCGCGAGTTTCATGGTAAGCTGCGTGATACTAAGTGTGATAATGGTGTATGTATTACTATGGGAAACTTTTCGGAAAGTGCCCATAAGTTTATAGACGGCCGTCCAATTGATTTGATTGAAAAAGATGATCTGGTAAAGATCCTCAAACGAATCAATATGTTTAGTTAACCGTCATCCCGAACTTGTTTCGGGATCCAAATTATAAAGATGCTGAAACAAGTTCAGCATGACATTTTTTATTATGAATATCTGTTTATTTTCACAAGATGAAATCTCAAAGCCTCTGCCATTACGCGATGAACGTGCTCAGCACATTATCAAGGTGCTGCATAAAAAAGCTGGAGACACTTTTGCTGCTGGTATTATCGGCGGGCAGAGTGGGGTAGCTACAATTGTTGAGATTTCAACCTCTGGCGACACGGCCGGTATAAGCTTTGACTTCGCTCCAGCTGGCGATGGTAAACCTCTTGTTCCGTTTGAAATGATTATTGGTTTTCCACGCCCTATTCAGCTTAAGCGCCTTTTGCGGGATATCGCTGCTTTGGGAGTTTGCCGCGTTCATTTAACGGGAACTGACCTCGGCGAAAAATCTTATATGCAGTCGAATCTTGTGGAGCGCGGCACGGCGTATCAGATGCTTCTGGATGGAACAGTGCAGGCTGGTAGTACTCATGTACCGGAATTGTGTCTGTATAAAACTCTTGATGAATGTTTAAGTTCAATTGAGGGGAGTGCAGAAGAAGAATATCTTAAGCTTGCTTTGGATAACGTGAATCCTTCTGAGCGGCTTGCAGATGCTTTAAAGCCTTCCGCTCGTGTGGTTGCAGCTATTGGTAGTGAACGCGGTTGGACAGAAAGAGAACGTCAGCTTCTTGAATCAAAGGGGTATATCCGCTGTGGAATGGGCGAACGCATTATGCGTACAGAAACTGCTGCTACCGTGGCGGGTGCGATAATACTTTCCGGGTTAAAAATAATATAGATTGCCACGTCGCCCTAGCGGGCTCCTCGCAATGACGATATGTCGATTTGTCATTGCGAGCGTAGCGAAGCAATCTATTTTTCCGGTTCAATTTCATTGATTTTCGAAAGAATATTTTCCATTGAATTAATCAACTCAGAAACTATCTTAAAATTTTCGCTAAGGTTCAACTGATAGAATATTTGGGTTCCAATTTTCTTTGGTTTAATTAAACCTGAATCCTTAAGAACTTTTAAGTGATGCGAAATTGCAGGGCGAGAAAGCTTTGATTTTGCAGAGAGGTTTGAAACATTTATTCCCTCGCGGCCAGCTTCGGCAATATCCATAATTAATTGCTGACGATATTCATCGCTCATTGCAATGAAAAATGGAACACATGAGTTAAATGTCTTCAGTGTTTTTTTTATTTCACTCTTATCAACAACCATATTATAAGAATAAAATGAAAAATCTTAGTTGTCAATATAATTAAATGATTAAAAAATTAAACATTTAATCAAAAAAAATATTGACTTTAAAACAATCTGTTATTATATTCTTGGTTATAATGTTTAAGCGTTTAAGAAATTAAACAAATGAACAGTAGCAAACTGTCCTGCTGATACAGTTATTGCAGAACAGGTACAAGGAGATTTTATATGAAAGCAGCTAGGGCTTTTTTCAAACGTCCGTGGATAATCATTGCAATTTGCGTGATTCTCACTGGCGTTTTCGGATTTTTTATTACAGGACTTGGAATTGATAATTCAATCCGTCAATTCCTGCCACAAAAAGATGCTTCTTATACTCGACTGACTCAAACTGAAGATGAATTTGGAAGCATGATTGTTATTGGCGTAAGCCTTGAATCAAAAAAAGGTACTATTCTCACACCGGAAAACATTGAAGTTGTAAGAAAAATTACAGACCGTTGTCTGGACCTCAATGAAGTTGAAGGTGTAGATTCACTTACTCATATTGATTATGTATGTGAATCTGATGGCTCGATTTCTGCAAACCAGCTTATCCCGGATTCTTACACTGGTTCCGAAGCGGATATTGAACAGCTGCAGGCTCGACTTGCTGAATGGAGTGACATGTATAACCGTGTTATTGTAAACGACGATAATACTGCTACTCAGATGCAGATTACAATTCATTCAATGACACCGGAAGAAAAGGCCACTTCAAAAATTACAGATGCTGAACGTCAGCAGAAGATTCTTGAACAGGTTCGTCAGGTAGTTGTAGAGGAGTGCGAGGGACAGCCATTGGTTTATAAGATTTATGGTGATCCTGTAGTTGCAGAAAGTGCACGAAGCTTTATGATTTCTGACCTGGCTGCCTTGATTCCACTTGTAATTGTTGTAGTTCTTCTTTCATTGTTCTTCAGCTTTAAGACTGTGGATGGAACCTTACTTCCTTTGATTACAGTTGTTATGTCCGCAGCCTGGACAATGGGGCTTATGGCATTACTTGGAATTACCTTTACACTGGTTTCCAGTGTTATTCCTGTTGCTTTGATTGCCGTTGGTTCTGCTTATGGTATTCATGTTCTTACACATTATTATGTTGCACTTGATGGGGTAGAAGGAGAGCTTACCCGTGAAAAATATGTTGAAGCAATTTTTGCAGGACTTAAAGAAGTAATGAAGGCTGTCCTCCTTGCCGGAATTACTACAATAGTAGGTTTTATTTCACTTGTTTCAAGTCCAATTGAACCACTTCACAGTTTTGCAATTTTTACTGCAATTGGCGTTGGAATTGCTCTCCTTCTTTCTATCACTTTTATTCCAGCTTTGCTTTTGACTAAGGATTTTAAAAAGGTTCAGGCTGGCCGCGAAAAGATGAAGCACATTACTGAAAAAGTTGAGCGTCGTCTTGAACGTGCCCGTCAGCTTGCTGGTGGAAAGGAGATGAAAGATGCAAGTGGTAATACACTTTATAACATCTATCACTTCTTCTGTGGCAGCCGTGTTCGTCTTGTTCTTTTTACTCTGGTTATTCTGGGCATCTCTTATGCCGGCCTTCGCATGCTTAAGATTGATACAGCAATCGTAAATTACTTCCCGGAGAATTGTGAACTTCGTCAGGATATAAAATCTATTGATAAAAACTTTGCCGGAACTAACAGCCTTTACTTTACAATTTCCGGTCAGGAAAAGGGCGACCTTACAAAGCCTGAGATTTTGAAGGCTGTTGATGATATGCAGACTTACCTTGCAGAAAATTATGATGGAATTGGTAAGATTGTTTCTTTCACAACTTTCATAAAACGAATAAATCAGGTATGGCATGTGCCAAGTACTGAGAATGCGGATGTCGCAGGTACTGACGCAGCTGCCGGTGATGACTCTATGCTTTTGCCACAGACTGCCAACACTGATGGTTTTGATGATTTTGACAGTTTTGATGATTTCGGCGATTTTGGTGACTTTGGAGATGACTTTGCTGCTGATGATGGATTCGATGATTTTGGAGATTTCGGTTCTGCAGAAGAAACAGCATCAACTTCAGCCGTTGCAGATACAGACTGGGTTGATCCTAACATTGAATACGCTCAGAAACTTTCTCAGCCTATGACAACAGAAGAAGTTCTTGCAATGCTCAACCGCGCTTATGTTGCCGCCGGAGCAAAAAATGCTACACCGGAAAAAATGCTTACCGAACTTGAAAAAGAGTGCAATTACAATGGAATGGCTTACTACGAGATTCCATACGATCCTGCAAAGTATCCTGTTCCTACCCGCGAAGAACTTGCAGGTGTTGTAAACGGTTATCTTACCTTGCTCAGCGGCTCACTCGACCGCTTTGTTGATGATGATATGAGCCCTCGTGTAATGCGTGTTACCTGTCAGCTTCGCAATCACTCAACTGAAGAAACAGGAGACATCATCGCCGCTGCAAAGAACTTTGCTGCAGAGCACTTCCCTGAAGGCTACACAATCGAAGCAACAGGTGCCGGCGAAATGGAATACACAATGACAAAGATGATTGTATCAAGCCAGGTTCAGAGCCTTTTGATTTCACTCATCTCTGTATTCATCATCATCACAATTGCCTTTAGTTCTGCCTGGGCCGGACTTGTTGGTGCGGTTCCTCTTGCCCTTGCAATTCTTTTGAACTACATGGTAATGGGCTTTGCCGGAATCAATCTTGATCTTGTAACAAGCATCATAGCATCTGTTGCAGTAGGTGTCGGCATAGACTACACAATCCACTTCCTTACAACCTACAAGGAAGAGCGTGCAAAAACAGACAACCTGGAAATTGTTACCCGCGAGACCTTCCGCAAGAGTGGCCACGGAATTGTAACAAACGCACTGGCAGTAGGACTTGGCTTCCTCGTTCTCTGCTTCTCTAAGTTCGTCGTACTCCGTTACATCGGTGTACTGGTTGCAATCGTAATGTTCACATCAAGCTACCTCGCAATGACAATCATTCCTGGAATTTTGAATGTGTTCGAACCAAAATTCATTTCTAAAAAAGCAAAATAAAATTCCTCACAGAGGACACGGAGTACACAGAGAAATTATATAGTTTTTCCTCTGTGCTCTCTGTGAGCTCTGTGAGAAACAAAATATACAAGGAGAATCAATTATGAAGAAATTAACTAAAACATTCGCAGTTTTGACTGCACTTACAATTTTCGCTGGATCAGCTTTCGCCGATGCAAAGGGAACTGAAATTATGACAACTGTAGCAGACTTCAAAAAACCTGCATTTTCCCGCAGCCAGGTAATTATGAGCCTGCAGGACAAGAGTGGTTCAAAAGAAGACCGCCAGATTATTGAGTACGGAAAAGAAGCCGACGGTAAGACTTACGTTGTAATGGACTTTAAGGGACCTGCTAACGTAAAGGATACCCGCTTCCTTCAGATTACAAATGACAATGGGCCGGATGACAAGTTCATCTATCTGCCATCTTTGAAATCAGTTCGCCGTGTAAACTCTAGCGAAGGTTCAAAATCTTTCATGGGTTCAGATGCAACTTATGATGATCTTTCAACCCGCAACGTTTCAGAGGACGACCACCAGTACCTTCGCGAGGAATCAATTACCGTAGAGAGTGGCAAGTCTTACGACTGCTATGTAATCAAAGAAGTTCCTCTCGACAAAAAAGGCACTCAGTACAACTACCGCATGGTTTGGGTTGATAAAGAGACAATGTATCCTATTCACACAGAGATGTACGACAAGAACGACAAGCTTGTAAAGGTTCTCGAAGTTTTGAACATTCAGAAAATTGACGGTTACGACATGCCAATGGAAAACAAACTCAAGAACGTTCAGACAGGCCATAGCACAACTCTTAAGATTCTTAAGGTTGAGGTTGATAAGCCTCTTCCAGACAGAGTATTCACACAGAACTTTTTGACTACAGGAAAATAATGTAGATTGCCACGTCGCTACGCTCCTCGCAATGACAAAAAAACGTCATTGCGAGCACGTAGTGCGAAGCAATCCAACAGTACGTCATTCCGAACTTGTTTCGGAATCTATTTAATAGAGATGCTGAAACAAGTTCAGCATGACAAAAATTCGAGGTTAATATGAAACTTAATAAATACATTCTTATGACATCGGCTCTTTTGATGGGAGCTGCTGCTTATGCCGATGACTTCGACAGCTTTGGAGATTTCGGTGATTTTGGTGGAGAGTCTTCATCTGGTGCTGTTTCTGCACTCGAAGTAAACGGAAGTGTGGATACAGAAATCCGCGCTTATGTAGATGTTGATGAGGCTAAGGCTGATAAAGTAGAAATCGAAGCAACTCCATCTGCTGCTCTCGACTTAAAATACAGTGGAACAAAATCTGATGTAGAACTCAATTTCAAGATTGATGAAGACACAATTAAAAATCATCCGGCCGATGTAATTGATGAAGCAGTGCTTCGTGGTTATTTTGGAAACTTGACTCTTGAAGCTGGAAAAATGAAAGTTGTCTGGGGCAAGGGAGATAAACTTCACGTTCTCGACAATTTCAATGCAGACGATTATTCAGATTTTATCATTCCAGATTATCTGGACCGTCGCATAAGCACTCCAATGATTCGTGCTGTATATAGTCTTCCATTTGCTAACATGAATATTGAAGGCGTTTATACACCGCTTTTGCCAGTTGACCGTTTTGCAACAGATGGCCGCTGGACTCCTGCGCAGGTTGCAGCTTTGACTGGGGCTGCGACAACTTCTGCTGAAATGTATGTAAAGAAACTTGTTACAGATTGTGAAACTGCAAGAACAGGGCTTGCTGCAGCTACAACTATAGAAAAGAGTTCTCAGTTGCAGGCTGCTGCTGCATCAGCTGCGGCTACTGAATATGGTAATAAGATAACTGAATATACAAATGCGATTGCACAGCTAAAAGCAGGAATTATTGCTGCAAAAAAAGCCGGTCAGGACACAAGTGCGCTTGAGGCTCAGATTCAGCAGGCAACAATGGCCATCGTTCACTGTACTGCAGAAAAAACTGCTCAGGAAAAAGCTGCGGCTGAATATACTGCAGCAGCCAAAAATGCAGCTGCACAGGCGGCTGATTATCAGAACAAACTTACTGCGGCTGATACAGCATATACGCTGGCATTAAACAATGTTACATCAGTTTCAGATAATATCTACCCGGACCTCTGGACTCTTAAATACAGTCAGTTTGGTAGCCGCGCTACCTGGACACTTGGTCAGGTTGATATGGGCTTGAGTTATTACTATGGCTGGTACAAGCAGCCATCTTTCAATGCAAGCAAATTGAACAACTTCCTTGAGACATATCTTGCTAATGGTGAAGTTTCTGAATCTGACAAGTTCCTTGCATACGACAGAAAGCAGACCTTTGGGCTTGAGATGTCTTCAATCATCTGGCACTTCAATGTACGCGGTGAGTTTGCTTATAATCTTACAGATGATACAGACGGAAGCAATCCTTGGGTACACAATAATTCCATCGCATGGCTTGGCGGTTTTGATATTGACCTTCCGTTCTGGAATGCAAACCTGAACGTTCAGGAAACCGGTACTTTTGTTCTGCATGGTGATGAATGCGATAAAAATACAATGGATGTAGATTACAACAAAAAAGGTTATTCAAATAACAAAGTTGTTGCTAATGTAACTACATCATTCTTAAATGACAAAATTGCTCCGGAAGTAACTGTAATGTACGGAATTGAACGCGGCGACCTCGTCGTTCTGCCAAAGCTTGCATTTAAGCCGGATCAGAACCTTACACTTACAGCTAGCGGAATGTACATTCACTGTGCAGACGAAGACAGCGAATTCTACGCATGGCACAAGAACAGTTTCGTAAGTCTTGGTGCAAGCTATCAGTTCTAAATGGATTGCCACGTCGCTGCGCTCCTCGCAATGACGTCATTGCGAGCGTAGCGAAGCAATCCATATAAAAACCTCTTCCCCAATACTTCAAATACGGTTAAAATGGAGAAGAGGTTTTTGAATTGAATAACGAAAGAATTAAAGAAATCCTGCTGGACATAGCTCCAAGCGAAATAGACTTTACAGTAATCCAGACAGGTAAAGAAAGCAAGCGTGTAAACGGATTTTATCAGCCGGATACACATGAAATCTATCTTCATAATCTGAATTTTAAATCTGATAACATGCTGATTTATACAGCAGTTCACGAATATACCCATCATCTTTGTACTATAGAAAAGCAGGAAAATGACCCTAGTTACGGAAAAGCCTGCAAGGTTCACACTCAGGAGTTTTGGGCTAAGTTTGGCGAGCTTTTGAAAATTGCCGAGGAAAAAGGTTATTACTCAATTGGATGGGAAAATAACGAGGAGCTTAAGGCTCTCACTCTGGATATCAAAGAGAACTATCTTGCTAAAAACGGACAGCTTATGCAGGAGTTCGGCAAAAAACTTGCACGTGCTTTTGACCTTTGTAAAGAAGCTGATATCCGCTATGAAGATTATATTGACCGTGTACTTTGCATGCCTCGCAATGCCGCAAAAGATATCCGCAAGGTAGGTGCTGTAGAAGTAAATCCGGCAATTGGTTTTGAAAATATGAAAGTAGTTGCCAGTGTAAAAAAGAAGGATGACCGTGCTCAAGTAGAACAGGAATTCCTTGCTGGTGGAAAGAGTCCTTCTTCTGTACGCGAGATGATGAAGCAGAAATCTGCTCAGGCAGCAGGTACGGATCCTAAAACAAAACTTGAAAAAGAAAAGTCTCGACTTGAAAAAACAATTGCTCAGCTTACACAACGTCTTGAATACGTGGAGGAAAGTCTTGCAAATATGTAAATCAAAAAAGACTGTTCTTGCATCAATTGTTTTGATGTGGAGCAGCTTTAATGCTTTTGTTTTTGCACAGTCTCTTGATATGCCTGACATGCCGGAAATGCCGTCTATGCCAACTGTCGGCGGAGATTTTTATACACCGAGTTTTCCAACAAGACTGAATAATAAAAATAACAAGACAGCAACTACAGAGCCGGGGAAAGAAAAGACAGAAACTATACTCACAGAATCAATTACCCCGGAAAGTGTACTTGCTTCAAATCTGACAAAAGGAAATATTCTGACGGCATATGACATTTCATCACTTTATGATTCGGGACTTTTCAGTAATCTGTCTTCTCTAGATACAACGTCAAATATGTCGAATTATAATACAACTTCTTCGACAAACGTTCTTTTGCAGCAGGTTTTGAATGGGCTTAATGATTTGAAAAAACAACAGCAGAATGCAAGTGCAAAAGAGAAAAATGAATTAAATGCTGTAAAAGCCGATTCTGAAAATTTTAAGAAGCGTGAGCCTTCTATTCTTCGTTTCAAAATCAATGGTTATAATATTGCTGATTCTCTCACAAAAGTTTTCTTCAGCGATACAGAACCGGATGGAAGTTTTTTACTTACCGGTGACAGAAGATATTTTGTAAATCAGCAGGTTCGTACTGAAACTTTTTATATGCTTTTTAAGACGATTGGATCCAATGGTTCTACTTTAACATATCGCGTGCAGCCATCGCTGGTGCAGGACCACAAAAATGAAAACTCCTATGTATATAAACTTTCCGGAGTAAAAAATCTTACAGCGGAAAAAACAGGTAATCTTGTTGTAATTCATTATTCAGGAGATTCTGTAAATGCAGATCTTCTTCTGGATATAGACAGCAAATAAGGGTAAATGAAGTTATGGTAGATATGATAAAGGGGCTCGCAGAGTGTGGAATTCCAGAAGCATACTGCGCTGAACTTGCAGAAAAAATGGAAGTTTATATCAAAGAAATTATTCTTTTTAATTCTGCATATAACCTGACAAATACGAGCGACAGAGATGAACTGGTTGTAAGGCATATTCTCGATTCGCTTGCTGCTTTTGTAGAAATTGAAAATTTATGCGAAGTTATAACTAACGAACGTTCGGAAGTTGCACAAAAGGTTGTAATTGCCGATATTGGTAGCGGTGGCGGTCTTCCAGGTATTCCTCTTGCGGCTGCTTTTTTTGTATGCGCAAAGGACAATAAGAAACTTGAAAATATACGTTTTGAACTTGTTGAGCGCATGGAAAAGCGCTGTTCCTTCCTCGAAAACTGTGCTGCAATACTTGGCTTAAAAAACATAACTGTAGTAAATAGCGAGGCAGAACGGGTTCCGGAAAAAGTCTATGATCTCATAACATTCCGTGCATTCCGTCCTCTTGATAAAAAAATGACAAAAACTCTGCTGAGAATTGTTAAAGATAAAGGATACCTTTGTGCTTACAAAGCAAAGCAGGAGAATATAAAAGAAGAGATGGCTGCAATTTCATCATTAGTTCCAGCTTATGATGTTCAGCCTCTTAAAGTTCCGGGGCTTGAGTATTCGGAACGAAATCTTGTTGTTATAAGGAAGTAAATTATGGAATTTAAATTATCCAGAAAAGATAAAAATAGAACTCCTGCACAGGTAGTAGTACAGGATGTGGTAAAGGTAAAAAAGAATGAACGGGTTCTTATCATTGCTAATCCTGCAACTGCAGAAATTGCACAGGATATATATTCAGCAAGTTGTGAGAGTGGTGCTGTAACAACACTTATTTATCAGCCAGATAAAACCAGTTTTGATAATGCAAATCCTGAAGTATTGGCTGCAATTGCTGCAGAACCGGAGGTTTGTTTTTCTATTTCAAATATAAAACTCGGAAAGGATCCTAAAGCAACTGCGAATCCTTATGTAACAGAAGATGGTCAAAAATATACACATATATTTGATTATCTTATGGATGGTAAAAAAACAATGCGAGGTGCCTGGACTCCTGGAATTACTCCAGATATGATGAACCGCACTGCTGCTATAGATTACAAAGAACTCCAGGAGCGTTGTGTAAAACTTGGAGAACTTTTTAAGAATGCTGTAAGTGTTCATGTAACTGCACCTGGTGGTACAAATCTCATAGTTCCAGTTAATGGTCGTAATCTTCTTTCTGATGATGGAGATTTTTCAAAACCTGGAACTGGTGGAAATATTCCTGCAGGAGAAGTTTTTATAAGTCCAGTGGTTGGAGGAAGCCAGTTAAAATCAGCTGATGGTTCTATTTTGGAACAGCAGTGTGATGGTTGCGAAGGTGTAATTGTTTATGACGGTTCAATGACATTTTCTGATGGAGATTCAATTATAGAAACTCCAATTACCTGTAAGGTGGAAAAGGGTTATGTTACTGACATTACTGGCGGAGCTGAAGCTCGTCGTCTCTTAAAAACAATTATGGAAGCAGAGCTTAGACCATTTGTTCTTGAAAAGGAGGGTAAGCTTCCTCAGGGACAGGCTGCAATTTATAAAAAGAATGCACGTAATATCGGTGAACTTGGAATCGGTTTGAATCCTGCAGCAACAATTACAGGTAATATGCTTGAAGATGAAAAGGCCTTCCATACCTGTCATTTTGCAATCGGTGAAAATTATGATAATGATGCACCTTCATTGATTCATCTTGATGGAGTAGTTAGGGAACCAACAATTGTGCTTACTTACGGAGATGGTACTACACGAACAATCTTACAGGATGGGGCCTTGTTATGAGTAAGAAAAAGGAACGTAGAATAAAGCGCCTGCAGAAGCTTCCTATTTGGCCTGCTGTGCTTGAAATGATTATAACTGAGCTTGTGATTTTTATACTTACAATATTCATCTGCGTTCTTTCAATCTTTGGAATCATTAATACGCTTGTACTTAATATGTCCAAAGATTGTAATACAGTAATTGAATCAGTAAATAAAAACTGGAGCCGGGAAAGCAGAGAACAAATAGAAAGCAGGATTTCCGCTTTTGCAGATTCCTTCAGCGATATAAACGAAATTGTTATAGATGATAAAAATAATTTTGTTTCTTATTTTCCATCTTTAGAATTTTATTTTGATGAAGAAGCTAAACGACAGTTTGAATCAATTGGAATGATACACTTTATAGACAATTCTTATAAGGTGTTGGATTCTGAATTTTTTGGACATCAGGTTGGAATGGAACTGCGAGGGATTTTGTTTAACCCAAGGAATATGTATCGTTCGCTCGATGTAAAACGTCTTCTGACTGACAGAAAATATATTGAATGGTCTAATAAAGAAAGTCTGCAACTGCATACAATTTCAATTTATCGCACTGATATTCCGGGAATAAACCTCTGTTTTAAAAATGTTTATAGAATTAATACTTTTCAGATGAATCTTCTTTTGACTGTATTAATCTTCCTTGTAGTTGTTTTTGTTTTCTCCGGAATTTATGAAATCTCAAAGGTAATAAACCTTGTGCATGAGCGTATGCGGGTAAATAAACTTGTTACAACTGATACGGTCACAGGTGGATATAACAAGGACTATTTTATTCAGAAAGCGAATAAAGAAATTTCACGTTCAAAAAATAATTATGCTGTAGTGCAGCTTCGTTTAGAAAAATACCGTAATTATTGTACTGCATACGGAATTAAGCAGGGTGAAAATCTTCTTGAAGAATTAAATTGTAATATGGTGCAGCTGCTTGGAAAAAAAGAACTTGTGGCACATGTTGAAAAATCTGATTTCGCACTTCTTTTGAATTATCAGAATGAAGATACCCTGAATATTCGGGTAAGAAATATAATGAATATTTTGCGTGAACGTCAGGGTGGGCAGCATCTTACTTTTTCTGCAGGAATATGTCCTGTACGAAGAAAAGCAGAAGATGTTTCTCTTGTTCTTACCTGTGCCGGAATCTCAGTTCCTAAGACCTTAAAAATGCAGGATGAAATTGTCTGGTTTGATGATTCAATGAAGGAAGAGCAGGTATGGGAACGACGTATAGAAGATGATATGGAAAAGGCTCTGGAAAATCATGAGTTTCAGGTTTTTCTGCAGCCAAAATATTCAACAAAGGAAGAAAAACTTTCGGCTGCAGAAGCTCTTGTGCGCTGGATTCATCCTGTATTGGGATTTATCTCTCCGGGAAAGTTTATTCCTCTCTTTGAAAAGAATGGATTTATTTTGCAGCTTGATGATTATATGCTGGAGAGTGTCGCTCATTTGCAGGCAGCCTGGGCTGAGCAAGGAAAAGAACTGGTTCCGATATCTGTAAATGTTTCGCGTGCACATTTTGCTGAGGATAACCTTGCAGAACATATATGTTCGATTGTTGATAAGTTTAAGGTTCCTCATAAATATATCGAACTTGAACTGACAGAAAGTGCCTTCTTCGATGATAAGTCAGTTTTGCTAACTACCGTTCGTAAGTTAAAAGATTTTGGTTTTAAAGTTTCTATGGATGATTTTGGTGCTGGTTATTCTTCGCTTAATTCCTTGAAGGAACTGCCGTTGGATATCATTAAGCTTGATGCAGAATTCTTCCGTAGTGTAGATGATATAAAACGTTCGAACCTGATTGTTGGTGAAACAATTTCGCTTGCCAAGAAACTTGGAATGGAAATTGTAGCAGAAGGAATTGAAACTCGTGAACAGGTTGACTTTCTTGCAAAGCAGGATTGCGATTTGATTCAGGGTTTCTATTTTTCAAAGCCGCTTCCGGTTGCAGAGTTTGAACAAAAAGCATGGAGTTAATTATGAAACGTAATTTTGGTAAATCTTTTATTATTCTTGCTGTGTTAGTTTTAGTAAACTTTAGTGCATGTGCTAAATCAAAAAACGTGACTGCAGATAAAACACCAGAAGCTAAGGTGCAGCCGGTTGTTAATCCAGAAATAGAAAAACTGAATCGCGTTCTTCTTTCAATGAGTCCGCGATGTAAGGAAGCAATTCCAAATGGTGATCCTGAAGAATTTCTGGAGGATTTGAAAAACGTTCTAGCAACCCGCAGTAATTTTTCTTCCGAAGATTTAAGTCCATTTTATCTCATTGATAAAACTCACAAAGTAAGTGCTGATTATGAACCAAAAGGTCTTATTCATCTTGAAAAAAATAATTTATTTGCAATCAATAAAAATAATCTGAGCCTTCGTCCGGAAGCCTTTGAAGCTTTAAAAGTTCTGGCAGCGGCTGCAAAAGCTGATGGTGTAACACTTACTGTTAGTTCAACCTATCGTTCGTATGACTATCAGAAAAATCTTTTTGATTACTGGGTGAGGGTAGACGGACTTGAAGAAGCAGAGCGTGAAAGTGCAAGACCTGGAACAAGCCAGCATCAGCTTGGTATGGCACTGGATTTTGCACCGGTAGATGATGCTTTTGATCAGACTCCTGGCGGAAAATGGGTTTATGCGAACGCTGCAAAATACGGCTGGTCATTAAGTTTTCCAAAAGGATATGAAGATGTAACTGGGTATCGCTGGGAATGCTGGCACTTTCGTTACATTGGTGTAGAAGCCTGTCAATTCCAGAAAAAGTGGTTTTCTGATGTTCAGCAGTTTATGATAGAGTTTATTAATGCCTGGGAAAAGGCAGAGTAAAAAAAAATCCCGAGATACACTCGGGATTTTTGCTTTAGTATTGCTGACCAATCTTTGAGATTCGGCCCATAATTTCTTCGGTGTCTCGCTGCAGGTTTTTGGCTGCATCTTCAACAGCGTGAGTTCCATCCCGCATCTGAGAGATACAGGAAAGAAGCATAGAGTTTCCTTCGTTTTGTTCGGACATGGAATTCTTTACCTGAAGTTCCTGATCTTTTACTTGACCTGCAAGAGAAACTACAGAATCAAATTCTGTCTGAACTGTTCCTGCTTTAGAGTAGGCTGTATCAACCATCTGCTTAATTGACTTAAGAACTTCTCCAATCTGTTTTGCCTGACGGCCAGAATCTTCTGCAAGCTTACGGATTTCATCAGCAACAACACTGAATCCGGCTCCAAAGTCACCTGCATGTGCAGCTTCGATTGCGGCATTCATAGCAAGTAAGTTTGTCTGACTTGAAATCTGTCCGATTACCTTACTCATTTCAACCAGCTGTTTAGATTCTTTTTCGATATCACCAACCAGCGCAGTAACTTCCTGAAGGTTTGTACGGCCAATGCTTGTGGCATCTTCGAGTTCGTTTACAATAACAAAGTTATTGTCAATAATCTTGTTGATTGAAGAAATGTTCTTAAGCATCTGTTCAATAGATGAAGAAGAATCAGAAACATTCTGAATCATTCTGTTTGTAACGTTTGTAAGAGAAGTTACATTTCCGCGAGTCTGTTCAAGCATGGCAACGCTTTCAAGCGTGATTTCACGAGCTTTTTTGTTCAATTCTTCTGCATGGTTTTCATTTGCAGTTTTAAGAACATAATGGTGACAGTTCTGCGGTTTATTTTTACCATTGAAGATTGCTGTCGCCATCTGTTTGCACGATTTATAACCACATGCACCACAGTCATACATATCCTGTGGACTGTGTTTACCCATTTCTGAAAGAATCTCATTAAGTTCATCTGTATTTGGTTGTTTTATAAGTGAATTGTATACACTGCTTCGGTCCAGATATGCACGGTCGTATATTCCCGGTTTCCAGTATGCATTAATTGTGGCATTGAGTTTTTTCAGAGCTTTTTTGCGCTTGAAATCACTAAGGGTGTTCCATTTTTCACAGCGTTCTTTTGAACGTTTTTCAACATAACTTTCAAGTTCATCAAGTGGCATTCCCTGATTAGTTGTACCACCGCCACAGTTACAGCCTTTTTCGCAGTTTAAGCAGTCTATGAGTTTGTAGAAAGGTTCCTGGCCTTTTTGCAAGGATTCATCCAGTTTTTCAAGATATTCAAAAATTTGAGGATGTCCTTCAATCTTACGGGTCATAGAGGTTATTTCAGGAACAAAGCGCGCTGCGGTACGCATAAGTCCACCCGGTATAGAATACAGAGTTCCTCTTTCTGCCATAGGATTGTCGTATTCTGTCTTTGGATATTTTGACAGATTAATATGATTCTCAGCGAAATATGCATCCAGAGATCTCATCGTAACATTAAAATCTCCACGGTCAGTTTCGTCAAATTCACGACGTTTTGCAAAGCAAGGTGAAATTACGGCAATAAGGTGTTTTGCATATTCCGGATGATAATTGCGGATATACTGAACAGTGTGAGCCATTGGACTGTCACCTTTGGCAAGATACTGAATGAGATTTGGCCGATAAGTTTCAATATAAGAAACAAGAGCAGGACAAGGTTGAGAAATCATCAGTTTTGGATTTTCTTTAGTCAGTTGTTCAACATAGGATTTTGTAGTTAATTCGGCACCAAAAGAAACGTCAAATACAGCTTTTACACCAATTGATTTAAGCCATCCGTTTAGTTCAAGGTCTTTTCCTCTAAAGTTAACGGCAACAGCTGGAGCAACAATTGCAACTATAGGAGTGCCTTTCTTTAATTCTGCAAAGAATTGTTTTGTGTCATCTATTCCAGTTCTTGCTCCGTGTGTGCAGGCCTCAATACATGAACCACAACCAATACATAAATCCGGATTAAGAGTAACAAAGTCTCCGGAACCGTCATTACAAAGTTTAACCGGACATACAGCAATGCAGCGATGGCAGTTGCAGCACTTATCTTTGTCAACATTAATTACAGCTCGTAAATGGAGCTCATTAGGGGTTGTCATATTTCTGTTACCTCTCCTTAGTATCGTGAATTTATATTTTAACATGGAATTTAAAATATGGAAAATTTTTTTGTATTTATTGTTTTTCCCTGAATTCTTCTATATACTTTGGCCTTATGAGTAAATTTGATATAAAACTGATTGCCCTTGATCTGGATGATACCCTTTTGAATGATGAACGCCAGATTACAGACGGAACTGTTGATGCTTTGAGAGAATGTGCGCGCCGTGGAATTTATATTGTTTTGTGTTCTGGCCGTGCAGAAGATGCCATACTACCGTTCGTTAGGAGACTAGAGATTGCAGGCATGGAAGCAGGTCGCTTTTTGATCGCAATAAACGGTTGTTCAATTTTTGATTTACATAAACGTCAGCAGATTTTCTGCCGCAAAGTTGAAGCTGATATTTTGATTCGTACAAATGAAATTGCAGAAGCCCGTGGACTTCGCAGTGAAGTTTATACCCCTGATACAATTTATTACCGTGAAGAAACCAAATGGACAAAACTCGATGTTGATTTGTGCGGACTTAAAGGCGCTGCAGTTGAAGATTATGATGAGTTCCTAAAAACTGGTTTTACAAAAATGTTAGTACCTGGTGAGCCTTCAGAACTTTTAGATTTGCAAAAGGAGTTAAGAGCTGAGTTTGGTGAACGTGCCGTAATCTTTACAAGTAAACCTTACTTCCTCGAAATTCTTCCACCAAATTGCGGAAAGGGTGAGGCTGTAAGCTGGCTTGCAACTGAACTTGGCTTTGGTATGGACAAAGTAATGGGCTTTGGCGATAGCATGAATGATGAAAGTTTGATTCGCATGGCAGGGCATGGAGTTGCGATGTGCAACGGACTTGAAGAAATCAAAAAGATTGCAAACCACGTTACAGATTTTGATAACAACCATGATGGGGTAGGCGAGTTTATAAAAAAATACGTGTTGTAAAATATATGGATTGCTTCGTTTCTGAAACTCCTCGCAATGACAGATAATCGTCATTGCGAGCGCAGCGAAGCAATCTATTTGAAGAGTTCCGGGTTAATTCCGAGCTTGTCTATTAACTCCAATCCATTAGTTTTACAGTTTCTATTATTTTCTTTTTTTATAGCTCTTATCAGAATATTCTTTGGAGTGTGTTCCATATCAATAAATTCCAGCATCTGAACCTTGAAGCCCTGAGCTTCCAACCACTCGCCGCGAAGTGCATCAGTTACCAGGGAGCTGAATTTTTCGCGGATGATTCCCCATTTTAGAAGAGGTTCGAATTCTGGTGGAACATCACCTGTTGCGCCTCCTGCCTTTCCCCGCATCTGCAGCTGGGTATTTATCTGATGCTGACAGCAAGGTACGCTTAAAATTGCCCGGGCTCCGTGTTCTACTGCGTATTTTAAGGCAAAGTCTGTTGCAGTATCGCAGGCGTGCAGGGTGATTACTATATCAGGGCTATGGGTGCCGGAATAATCAGCTATATTTCCAGTGTGGAAAATAAGATTCTGAAGACTGAGCTTTTTTACCATGTCATTGCAGTAATTGATTACTTCTTCTTTTAAATCAAGGCCTTCAATTTCGCATTTTATATGACGGATTTCGGTGAGAAAATAATGAACAGCAAAAGTAAGGTAAGATTTGCCACAACCAAAATCAGCTATGCGGATTGGCTCACCGTCAGAGGTTTTATCAGAAAACTCCGGCAGAATATCATCAATGAATTCCAGAAAACGGTTTATCTGACGGAACTTGTCGTAGCGGGAAGAAATCACTTTGCCTTCATCATTCATAATTCCAAGCAAAACAAGGAATGGAACAGGTGTGCCTTCGGGAAGAAGATATTGTTTCTTTTTGGCCTCTGGTAAAATTTTAAGCGGAGCTGTTTTTCCTGTAGTGGTGTTCAGTTTTTTTCTTAGTTCAGTTGTCTTTCCCTTTTTATTTGTAAGCAGTGTGATTTCTTCAGAATCTGTTCGCGTAACAACGTTTTTAAAAGTGATTCCCGAGTTCTGCTTTAAAAAATCATCCAGCTCACTATCCGAAAACTTCTTATGAAAAACCTGGGTCTTTGTAAACATCTCCGCTGCATACGAGGCTCCACCAGCTGAATTCACTGCACGAATTTTAATTTTTGTGTAAGGCTTCCCAAGAGATTCTTCAATATTATTAACAGGTTTTGATAAGGTTACGCTTAAAATCATTCTAATAAAAATGGATTGCTTCGCTGCGCTTGCAATGACGTAGAACTTTGTTCCACTGACAATGACACAGAGTCACGCTCCATCCTCCGGTTATATTAATTAAATAAAATGTATCACATACGTCATATGAAAATCTGTCTGGCGGAGCGGGAAAAAACTGCAGACTGCATTGAGCCGATACGAAAAAGCTAGTTCGGCTATAAAATACAGAGCGAAGCGCCGAGGCTCACCCGCAGTCTGCAGGTTTTTACAGCGGAAGCCAGACAGATTTTCAAGATGTCGTTCTTTATTCAATTTTCGATACATTTTTACTGTATACTATTTTAATAAAAAATGATACATTTAATTATATGGGAAAGTGTATTGTTTTTGTTAATCAGAAAGGAGGTGTAGGTAAAACCACCTCAGCAATCAATATCGGCGCATATATAGCTCTTGCCGGTAAAAAAGTCCTTCTTATTGATTTTGATTCACAGGGAAACATGTCCAGCGGTGTAGGAGTTTCTAAAGACAAGCCTACTGTTTATGAATTGCTTGCTGAACAGGTTGAAGCAACAAAAGCTGTTAAAAAAACTCCTGTAGAAAATCTTGATGCAATCAGTGCTTCTCTTGACCTTTCAGGTGTTGCAATTGAGCTTGCAGATCAGGAAGATCGCGAATTCTATCTTAAGAATGCAATTGAACCGCTTAAGGCTATTTATGATTATATTTTGATTGACTGTCCACCTTCCCTTGGTATTCTTACTTTGAACGGACTTGCTGCAGCAGATTCAGTTCTTGTTCCAATGCAGTGTGAATATTTTGCTCTTGAAGGTATTACTCTTCTTTTGCAGACAATTCAGAAAGTACAGAAGAGCATTAATCCAGACCTTAAGATTGGCGGTATTTTCTTTACAATGTACGATTCCCGCACCCGTCTTGCACAGGACGTTGTAATGCAGGTTAAGTCATATTTTAAGGATGTAGTTTTCAATACAATTATTCCACGTAACGTACGTCTTTCAGAAGCTCCTTCTCATGGACTTCCAATTTGTAAATATGACCCTGAATGTGTGGGTGCCCGCAGCTATGCTAAACTTGCAGAAGAGGTGATTCGCCGTGGCTAAGAATGCATTGGGAAAAGGCCTTGGTGCCCTGCTGAATGAAAATCCGGCAGCACAAGAAGAAGTTGCAGTTTCGACAGGTAGTGGTCTTCATACTACTACAATCAAAAAGACAAAAATTCCAGCTGCCATTGAAATGAAAGAAGATGGCAGTATGTGGATTGACCCGGTACTTCTTAAGCCGAATCCAAAACAGCCACGTATTGAGTTTAATCAGAAACAACTTGATGAACTTTGTGATTCCATTAAAGTAAACGGAATCCTTCAGCCAATTATTATAGAAGATGCTGGTGATGGTGAATTTTACATCATTGCCGGTGAACGCCGTACCCGTGCTGCAAAAATGGCAGGGCTTGCAAAGGTTCCTGTTCAACTTCGTAAGTTCGATGAACAGCAGAAGCTTGAAATGGCACTCATTGAAAATATTCAGCGTGCCGACTTAAACCCGATAGAAGAAGCAACTGCTTATTATAATCTTATTCAGATGGGCGACCTTAATCAGGAAGAAGTTGCAAAGCGTGTTGGTAAAGCTCGTGCTACTGTTGCAAATGCAATCCGCCTTTTGAAGCTGCCGGAAGATATTCAGCATGCTCTTGTAAGCGGACAGATTACTTCCGGTCATGCACGTGCCCTTCTTATGGTAAAAAATGATGCCGACATGCGCGTTATGTTTGGTAAGATTTTAGGCAGCGGCCTTTCTGTTCGCGAAGCAGAAGCTCTTGCTGACACATACAATGGTGGTGGCCGCGCCGCATCTAAAAAAGAAGAAAAGAAAGCCGTTAAAAAAGACGCAGATGTTCTTGCCTTTGAACAGGAACTCCGCAATATTTTTGGAACCCGCGATGTAAGCCTTAAAGGAGACATCAACAAAGGTTCAATCATCATTGGATTTGATAACAAGAAAGACTTCGATAGAATCTACGAAGTCTTGATGTCTAAGAAATAATAGATTGCTTCGCTGCGCTCGCAATGACGAGTCTTTTTGTTCGTAATGACGAAACTTCTGTCTCGCAATGACTCTGTTTGTTTCGTCATTGCGAGGAGCGCCAGCGACGTGGCAATCCGTCACCCCGAACTTGTTTCGGGGTCTTTTAATTTAACCCCAGGAACGCCTTACAACATTCATACATCTGGCTGATATCTTCCTTGCTAGTAATTTCCCAAGGCGCATGCATACTCAAAACTGCAACGCCGCCATCCAATACATTCATTCCATATTTTGCAGCGTGGTAGGCAATTGTTCCACCACCGCCCTGATCAACTTTTCCAAGCTCAGCCATCTGGTAAGTAACATTTGCATCGTACATTGCGGCACGAACCTTTGCTATAAATTCAGGATTTGCATCGCTTGCACCAGATTTTCCGCGGCTTCCTGTATATTTCTGGAATGTAACTCCACCTCCGAGCATACTTGCATTTTCTTTGTCGTAAAGTCCGGCATTCATTGGGTCGTATGCAGCATTTACATCGCTTGAAAGCATGTTGCTGTTTGCAAGACATCGTCTCAAAACAAGGTCGCTGTACTGAGTATCAGTTAATGCAATAATTTCAGCAGTCATATTTTCAAAAAGATTAGAAGCCATACCAGTTGCACCTACGCTTCCAATTTCTTCTTTGTCTACACAAAGACAGCAGGTTGTGCGTTTTCCGGCTCTCATTTCGAGCATAGCAGCAACAGATGAATAAGCGCAGGAACGGTCATCCTGTCCGTAGCCAAGAATCATTGAACGGTCAAGTCCCATATCGCGGGCTTTTCCTGCAGGAACAATTTCGAGCTCAGCAGATTCAAAATCTTTTTCTTCGATACCATACATCTCTTTTAAAAGTGCCAGAACAGTTTTTTTACTCTTTTCTTTAAGATCCTTCTTTTCTTCCTTACTAAGATTTTCGTCCTTTGAAGCAGGTGATACTGAGCCAAGAATTACATCCAGGTCTTCGCCTTTAATAAAGTCGCTGGCCTTTTCCTTCATCTGTTCCTGTGCAAGGTGAGGAAGAATATCAGAAATGCAGAAAACAGGCTCATCCTGATTTTCACCAATTACAACCTTTACAGTCTTGCCGTCTTTTTTTACCACAACACCGTGAATTGCAAGCGGAATGGTTGTCCACTGATATTTTTTGATTCCGCCGTAATAGTGTGTGTTCATATAAGTAATGCAGTCTTTTTCATAAAGCGGATTCTGTTTTGCATCGAGGCGGGGAGAGTCGATGTGCGCACACAAAATGTTCATTCCTTTTTCAATAGGCTCAAAACCAATTTCAAAAAGAGCAATGGCCTTATCCATTTTTGTGATGTAAACCTTGTCTCCAGGTTTTAAATTTTTAACCTTAGAAATATCTTTATAACCGTGTTTCTGAGCCATCTTTACAATCTGTTCAACACATTCACGCTCAGTTTTTCCGTTGTTTAAAAAGTTTTTGTAATCAACTATAAGTTGTTCATTCATAAGAGACTCCTTTATATTTTTCGATATTATTTTGCTTTTACAGAATCACGCTCGATAATTTTGCATTCAACAAAACTCCGTTGAGTTTCAAAATCATCAGGTGATGCAATTTGATTCAGAATCAACTCTGCAGATTTTCTGCCAATTTCAAAAAGCGGAATTTCTACAGTTGTAAGGGCTGGTTTTAAGAATTGTGACATTGTACGGTTATCAAAACCTGCTACAGAAATGTCTTTTCCGGGAATAAGGCCTTTTTCATCAAGATAGTCGTATACACCAGCCGCCATCAAATCATTAAAACAGAAAACGGCTGTGCAGTCTGAATTGGAAAGCAACTCTTTTGCAGCTTCATAGCCTGACTGTCTGTCCCAGTTTGCATATTTTAAAAGTTCTGGATCTTCCAGATTATTTTCGCTCAAAGCCTTATGGTAGCCTTCGAGACGGCGTGTAGTATGAATATTTTTTTCAGAACCTGCAATAACGGCAATCTTTTTGTGACCATTTTTAATCAGGTTATTTGTCATGTCACAGGCAGCCTGAATATCATCAAATTCTACAGAAGAAAAGCCCGGCTGTTCTGTAAAGGCATAGGAAATTACAAGCGGAATATCAAGATTTTCAGGAATGCACGAAATGCATCTTGCATGGCCGGCAACGTAAATAATTCCGTCCACCTTGATGGAAACAAACTCGTCAATAGCCTGCTGAACAGAATCTTCATAACCCTTGTTGTGGTACCACTTTGTTCCCCATTTTGAATAAAAGCGCAGATTTTCGAGGATTGCCTTATATTTGTGCTCATCAAAATAAGACATAATACCGTCTATGATTCCGGTAGAACTGAATTCTGTAAGGTCATCAATTATAATGCCTACGGAATTTGTTTTTGCGGCACGCAGGCCTCTTGCCATGTAATTAGGACGGTAGCCAGTTTCTTTGACTACTTCGAGAACCCGCTGTTTTGTTTTTTCAGAAACATTCGACTTACCGTTGAGGATATTAGATACTGTTGTAATTGAGACAGAACATTTTTCTGCTATTTCTTTTAAAGTAATCATTAATTTCCATTATAGCGTTAAAACTAGACAACTGTCAAAATGTGCTGTAAAATGATTACCATGAAAAAGATTGTATCATTATTGTTCGCGCTTTTTCTGGTTTTATCAGCTTATGCGCAGTCCGCAGACGTAATTACGGACATTCTGGAGACCGAAGAGATAACCTTCGGACAGGTTTGTTATCTGACAGCTGTTCAGATGAATATCGTTGAGGATTCTGCTTCGTATGAGGATGCAGTTACTGCCTTGTATGAAAAGGGATATATCCCGTCTTTGGAAGACTCTCAGGCTGCGGTTCCGGCTGTAGATTTGGCTTATCTCTATTCAAAGCTTTGGAATATAAAGGGCGGTTTAATGTATCGTCTTACAAAAGGTTCTCCAAGATATGCATTCAGACAGTTTCAGTCAGATGGAATTATTGGTGTAGATGTTGATCCTTCTAATTATATTTCTGGAGAAAAGGCTCTGAGTATCTATACATCTTGCATAAACAAATACAGCGATTTTGATATGAAAAATGTTTCAATGGAGGCAGAATAATGAAAAAACTGATTCTTAGCGGCATTATAGCCTGCCTTCTTGCTCCTGTATTTGCACTTACCTGGAATGGTGTTGTTGATAATACTTCTAAATTAAGTTCAAATGATGATTTTTCTGCTTTGACTTTAGAGCAGTCAAATGGAGTACATCTTTCTGTAAATGCTCCGTTTAATTCAACAGGTACTTTGAAGTTTGTTGCAGAAGGTTCTTTTAAATATAAGCTTACAAGCAATTTTGAAGCAAAGCAAAGTGACTTAAAGATGATAGCCGATCTTGACCTCTTTAAGTTTGCCGGAAAATGGACTGTTGGTAAAGGAATTATTGCCCTTGACCTGGGACGTTTTATGATTTCTGATATTTCCGGAAATGTATTTGCCCAGAAGAGTGACGGTTTGAGTCTTTCTTATGATGCTCTTAAATTCAGAGTTGGTGCATATGCTGGTTATACAGGATTGCAGAACAGACTTAATGTTACAATGCTTAATAATCCTCAGAATGATGCAAATTTCTACGCACTTACTGCAGGTTATGTTCCTGTAATGGTAAATCTTACTTATAAGACACTTTTTGAAACTCAGACACTTGGTATTCAGGGCGAAGCTTTTATTCCTGTTAACACAGAAGATAAAACAAATTATGCATATTGTACCCTTATGTTGAATGGTCCAATTGGAGTTATTGGTGCCTATACTTTAAAGGGAACAGCAGGTCTTTCAGATTTTAAGAATCTGATGATTGATGGCAGCCTTGATTTTAACTTCTATCTTGCTAATACCGCAATTATGGTTGTTGGTGGTGAATTCATTTCTTTTGAAAAAGATTCCCTGCATTATTTTACTCCAATTACAGCACGTACCATAACAACAGATCCACTTTTTGCAGGTGGAGTGCTTCCAAAAGTATCATTCATTTATGCTAAGAGTAATGTTCTGGCATCTGTTACTGGTAAAGGTGTGCTTGGAGTAATTCCTCAGTCAAGTGATGAAATGAAGTTCCATGGTGTTGATGTAACTGCAAGTATGATTTGCAATGTATTTAGTGATTTGCAGATTGGATGTGATTTAGGAGCATTTATTGCAGTTGATAAAGTTGTAAAAGATACTATCAAAGAAAATAAGAGCAATGTCTATTACGCAACATTAAAGGCATCTCTGGCATTCTAATTTATTTGGAGGATGAAAATGAGAAGATTTAAGGGACTTTTAGTTGCAGCCGTTCTGACAGTTTTTAGTGCAAGTTTGTTTGCTGCTGATGCAACAGTTACTTTTGTAAGTGGAAAGGTAGAAGTTCAGCGTAACGGAAAATGGGTTGCCCTCCAGAAAGGTGATACAGTTGCTAAGTCAGAAACAATTAGTACAGGATTCCAGTCTGAAGCAAAAATCAAGATGATGGATTCTGTAATGTATCTTGGTCCTGTTACCCGTATTACTCTTGAAGAACTTTCTACTACTGGTAAGCAGGACAATGTAAACGTTTACCTTAAAACAGGTTCTGCCCGTTCTCAGGTAAAACACGTTGACAGTAAGCGTGTAAACTATCAGGTTCATACAGCAGTTGCCGTTGCGTCTTGCCGTGGTACTGACTGGATTATTGATGATTCAAATAATATCATTTGTTTTGAAGGAACAGTTGCCGTAGCAGCTTATGTTCCTCCTGAGAATTATATTGATAATAAATCTGGCTCTGCTAAAAAGGAAGAGGCAGAAGGTGAGGGCGAAGGTTCTGAAGAAACTGCAGAAGAAACTCCTGCTGCTGTTGCTGATGCAGGAACTGAAACAGAAACACCTGCTGAAACAACAGAATCAACAACACTTGTTACAGAAACTCCAACTACAAATGATGGAATTCTTGTAAAGGCTAATCAGTCTGTTACGGTTTCCGTTACAAGCGAGGTTTCTGTACCTGTAAATACAGTTGTTACAACTGTAAGCAATGTTACTTCTGCAGTAAAGACAGCTTCAGAAAAAGAGGCTGTTGCTACAGTTGAAACAAACGAAGCTCCAGCTGTAGTTGCTTCTGAGGATTCAAAGCCTCAGGTTACTACTGGAACAGTAGTTGTAAATATTGAATTTGATGAATAATGTGACTAGATAATTGAGCGTAATAACAGTTAAAAATCTAAACTTTAAATATCCGCAGAATAATAAGGCGGCCCTTTCCGATGTTTCTTTTTGCATCGAAAAGGGCTCTTATGTTGCTATTGTCGGTTATAACGGCTGTGGCAAGAGTACTCTTGCACGGCTTATTTGTGGGCTTGAACAGCCTGATTCGGGCTCTGTTGAAATTCAGCCAAATAACAGAATTGGAATTATTTTTCAGTCTCCTAAGGATCAGCTGGTAAGTAGTATTATTTCCCGTGATGTTGGCTTTGGACCTCAAAATCTCGGGTTACCGGCGGGCGAGGTTGAACTTCGCGTTATTGAATCCTTAAATATAGTCGATATGCTCGACAGGGCGGGCTCTTCAACTTCTGCCATTTCTCTTGGCCAGACACAAAAGGTTGCCTTGAGTGGCGTAATTGCCCTGCGTCCGGAAATCTTGATTCTTGATGAAGCTTTTTCCATGCTGGATCCTGTTTCCCGAACTGAGATACTGGATTTTATTCGTTACTGGCATAAATGCGGAAATACAATTATTCAGATTACTCACGATTTAGAAACTCTTTCTGATGCAGATACAGTTCTTGGAATAGAAGACGGCAAGGTGTTCTTTTATGGAACACAGCGGGCGTTTTTGTCTGATGAGACAAATGTCAAACGTATCTGTGGAGAGGATTTGCCAAAATGTGCTCGTGAGCCTTTTACTGGCCGAGATATTTCGCTAAGCCTTCGTAATGTGAACTATGTTCATAACAAACAGGATCGTCACGGTATCTTTGATATAAATCTTGATTTTTATAAGGGAACATTGACTGCTCTTACCGGGGCTTCCGGGGCAGGTAAGTCTACCTTGCTTGAAGTATGTGCGGGGCTTCAGAAGCCGGAGAGTGGTAAGCTTTATGCAAAACCATGGCCTGTTCTTGCTCAGCAGAATGCACAGACTGCATTGTTTGAACCTTTTGCTTCTGATGATGTTGCCTTTGGAGCAAGAAACAGAGGCTTAGCCGGAAAAGCTCTTGTTGAAAGGGTGAAGTTCTGTATGGATGAAGCTGCTTTACCTTTTGAAAAATTTGGAGAGAGGCGTACATTTGAGCTTTCTGGTGGTGAACAGCGCAGGCTTGCAATTGCGGGAATTCTTGCATTGGATGCTGATGTTGTTATGTTTGATGAACCAACAGCAGGCTTGGATAGTCCTTCTCGAACAGAAGTTATGAATCTGCTTAGAAGACTTGCAGACGAAGGAAAGACAGTAATTTTCAGCACTCATAAGCGCGATGAAGCTGACTTTGCAGACCGTGAAGTTGTAATAAAAGATGGACGTGTTGTAGGAGATTCTCTGAATACTTCTGCTTTACAGGAAAAGACAGAAGCTGATGAAGATGCTGTTATGGAAGCTTCTCCATCTGCGGGCTTAATTGCAGGCTTAAAAAATCTTTCCCTTGGATTGTCACGTTCGCGCCATTCAAAAAAATCCCCAGTAGAAAAACTTTCGCCCGCGCTTAGAATCCTTTTGTTCTTTGCACTGTTCAGCTTTTCACTTGCAGTCCGACAAGTCTGGTTATGTGCTGCAGCTATTGTGATTGCCGGTATTTATTGTAAAGTTTCAGGTTTTCCGTTGCGCCGTCTCTTATCAGCCTGGTTGAAAATTCTGCCGTTCCTTTTATTCTTTAGTATTTTCCAGCTGATATTTCATCCGGCTCTGCCTGATGAAGTTCGATTTACTACATGGAAATGGTTTACAGTAACGCCATCAAAATTATTATTCTGTCTTGCAACAATTTTACGAACCGATGCGGCACTTGCCTGTATTTCCGCTTTTTTTGTTTCAACTCCTGAATATGATCTTATGGATGGCTTAAATATTCTTTTAACTCCGCTCCGCCTGTGCCATGTTCCAGTACGCTACTTCATTTTAATAATCGAAATCATCTTCAGATTCATTCCGCTGCTGGTAGAAGAGGCGGTATCAATCTTAAAAACTCAGACAATCCGTGGCGGTCTTGGTTCTGTAAAAGGAAAGCTTGCAAAAATAAAGGCAGTGATTCCATTAATTATTCCGCTGATAATTCAGTCAATCAAACGGTCCGAGGCTCTTGCTGATGCAATTACAATGAGGTGTTTTAAATGACAAAACAGATAAATGGTCTCAAAAATGATTTTAAGATGTGCCCGATGTGTGGCAGTAAGAAAATCGAAAATCATGGAAACCGCAAGTGGCTTTGTCCTGAGTGTGGTTTTGATCTTTATTGCAATGTGGCCGCTGCTGTTGGAGTTGTAATCCGTGACCGACAAAATAACGTTCTTTTTGAAGTCCGCGCTAAAGACCCTCGCAAAGGTTTTCTTGCTCTTCCGGGTGGCTTTGTAGATTTTGGCGAGAGTGCCGAAGAAGCCGTTGTGCGCGAGTGCCGGGAAGAAATTGGAGTTCCTGTAGAAGGTGCTGAGTTTTTATGTACAGCTCCAAATACCTATGAATATAAGAACATCGAATACAAAACCTGCGACATCTTTTTTGTTGCAGAGCTTCCTTCGCAGTTTGATACAATTGATGATTTTATAAAAAGCCTCAAGGCAGAAGAAAGTGAAGTACTCGCTTTTAAGTCTTGCAAAGTAGAGACTTTAGAAGATATAGAAAAAATTCCGCTTGCATTCGAAAGCGCAAAATATACACTAAAACAACTGGCAGGTAAAAAATGCAATTAAAATTTATTTTCTTCGCAGTAATTCCAGGATTATTGATGCTTGCAATTTCGGTCATAATGCCATTCTGGAAAAACAAGCTGATGACAAAAACCGGCGAAATAATTGTTCCACTCGCAAAAAGAAAATCAAAGCTTCAGATGATAGCAATTCCCACTGCTTATGTTCTTCTGATTCTTTCTATGCTTTTTGATTTTGGAAAAATGAGTTTTGTGATTCCATACTGTGCAGTGCTGGGGCTTTTTATCACAATAAAAGAAAGCACTCTTCTTCCAGTAAACGGCGTCTACGAAAAACTGATAATCAGCGGCACCGACATAATCAAAATGGAAGATTTGACAGGAGTTGAAACCCCAGACACCAGTATTACCCAAAACACCCTGAAAATCCAAACCACCCACGGCCCCAGAACTCTAACCTTCGACAATTCCAACGAAGTCACCGAAGTCCTCTCCGCGTTAAAGAAAAAGCTGGATGTTTAATATATAGAAGCCGGCTACGTTTTGTTACGAGATGTTAGATAAATTAACCTGGGCGGAGTGGAAAAGTTTATTGGACTGCATCGAGGTTCACAAAAACCAGCTCGCCCGCAGGCCAAGAAACTTTTCAACGGGAGCCCAGGTATTTTCACTAATCATATTGACAAAGCTTTCTATCTTCTATATATTAAACATACATTTTTTTCGGTGTGGTACCCAAGCGGTAAGGGACTGGTCTGCAAAACCATCATTGGTAGGTTCGACTCCTATCCACACCTCCTAAAAGAACTTCCTCGTGAAGTTCTTTTTTTTTGTCATATTTACTGTTTTACACCTAAGTTTGGTAATTGAAAGAAAAATCAAAATATAATAAACTATTATATGTCAGCCCGACAACGTGTTTTGCCGGCGTTGATTCTCTGGAGAGTTCCTGCATTCCCGCAGGACGCCGAAGGGTTAGGAAAACAGTGTGCATATTTTTGCAACGGGGTTCTGATATCTCAGGCACCAAGGACGGAGTCATTTATAGACGTTCTGTTTACTCTTTGGAGAGCAGGTTTTGCTTATAGCAAATCTGCTCTTAATTTTTTTTAAAGGATAAACAAAATCATGTTTGAAGAAATCCTTAACAAAATCGATGACATTGTATGGGGAGTCCCTACAATTGCCCTTATCCTGGTAACCGGTATCGTAATGACTATTGCGACTCGCGGTATTCAGTTTACAAAACTTGGTCGTGCTTTTAAGAGCATATTTAAGGAAAACGAAGGAAAAGGTGAGCTTTCCGGCTTTTCTGCACTTTGTACAGCTCTTTCTGCAACAATTGGTACTGGTAACATTGTAGGTGTTGCTACTGCCATTCTTGCCGGTGGTCCTGGTGCCCTCTTCTGGATGTGGATTGCAGCTCTTCTTGGTACTGCTACAAAGTATGCTGAATGTATGCTTTCTATTAAGTATCGTGAAGTAAAAGAAGATGGTCACGTTCTTGGTGGTCCTTTCTATGTAATTGAAAAGGGTATGGGTAAGAACTGGAAATGGCTTGCTATTCTCTTTGCTATTTTTGGAACTCTTGTAGGTCTTTTTGGTATTGGTACCTTCACACAGGTAAACGGTATTTGTGGTGCTATTCAGAATGCTTTTGATGCTGATAAAGCTCACATTGCTTTCTCTCTTTTTGGAAATGATTATACCTGGGCTACTGTAATTGGTGGTGCAATCATTACAATTGCTACTGCTCTTGTTGTAATTGGTGGTCTTAAGCGTATTTCTAAGGTTGCAGAAAAGGTTGTTCCTGTAATGGCTATTATTTATGTATTCCTTGGTGTTTCTGTAATCATTATGAACGCTACTAAAGTTCCAGCTGCCTTTGCTCTTATTTTCAAGGGTGCTTTTGGTGTTGATACTGGGGTTAAGGCTATTGCTGGTGCTGCTGCCGGAACAATTATTCGTCTTGCTATGCAGAAGGGTATTGCCCGTGGTATCTTCTCTAACGAGGCTGGGCTTGGTTCTGCTCCAATCGCTGCTGCTGCCGTTCAGACTGATGAACCTGTTGAGCAAGGACTCGTAAATATGACTGGTACTGTAATTGATACTCTTATCATCTGTACTATGACTGGTCTTTCTATCGTTCTTGCTGGTGGTGATGTATGGAACAGCGGTGCTACTGGTGCTGCCCTTACTTCTCAGGCTTTCTCAGCAATTCTTGGTGGTGACAATATTTCTGTTCAGTTCCTTCTTATGCTTTGTCTTGTTTTCTTTGCATTTACAACAATTCTTGGCTGGGACTATTACTCAGAAAAATGTCTTGAATATTTGACTGGTGGAAACATGGCTGTAGTTAAGGTTTACCGCTGGCTTTATATTCTTGCTGTTGCTATTGGTCCTTATATGACAATTTCTGCTGTTTGGACAATTGCTGATATTACTAACGGTTTGATGGCTATTCCAAACTGTATTTCTCTGATTGTTCTTAGTGGACTTGTTGCTAAGGAAACTAAGGCATATTTCGATAAGTATCCTAAACTCTAAAATCTTGCCTGGGAATGACAAATGATTTAAGACTCCGGTTAAAAGCCGGAGTTTTTTTTATTTGACGGATTTTTGAAGGCAAGGCTATAATATTAACTTAGCATTATGGAATCCCGTGAAAACCCCTTGTTTGGGCGTAAGGTCTTTTTTATAAGTCCTTCGTATGTAATTGATAAGTATCTCATAGAAAAGCTTCGGCAGAATGAATATGAGGCTTATATTCTCAGGGATATAAAAAAAGTAAAAAGTGTTCTTGCAAAATTTCCTGAATCCATGTGCTTTATTAATATTGATGGGGGCTTTTCTTATTCTGCCTGGTTTAATTTCATGAAAAGCTTTCAGCTGTCTCAGGATCTAAGCGGCATTTATCTTGGGATACTTAGTAATTCTGCTACCTGGGAAGATAAAGATAAATTTTTGATGAATATAAAGCTGCCGGGCGGGTTTAATCAGTTTGATAAGACAGAAACTTTTCTTAATAACTTTATGAAAATTCTGGATTTGAATGGAGCCAAGGGGCGCCGGAAATTTCTTCGTCTTGATACCCGCGGTTTGAATGATGTTAGCGGTTATATGAATTCTGAAGGGAAGCTGTATGCAGTAAATATTAAGGATCTTTCCAGTGCGGGCTTTGCCATTATCTACAGACAGGAACTTATGTCTCTTTTTCAGAAAAACACTTTAATTCGAAATCTTAGCCTCACTGTGGGAAGAAAGACGATGATATGTTCATGCATTGTTTTTAATACGCAGTCTAATCCGGATGGAACGGCAATGTCTGTTCTTATGCTGACAAATGAAAATCCGGAAGAAACAAAAATCTATATAAGGAATTTTATTTTTGAAAAGTATGGCCGGCAGATGGAAAGTATTATGGAAAACGCAGAAAAAGATCCGGCTTCTTATTCACAGCCTGACGAATATTCAAAACTGATTGCGATACAAGACAGGAATTATGATGAATTAATTCCTGTTACGGAACTTGACGAAGCTGAAGAGGTAGTTGATGCTGCTCCTGCAGGTGCAGCGGCAAACACAAAGTATACCGGCAATCTCGATGAGGATTTATTGTAAGGTTAGTAATAGCCGGGCGTTGCGGGGCGGCGTTTGAGCCCCGCTGGGTGGGGTAGCGGACAAGCAACAAAGCGGAGAGAAGCGGCCCTGCTTGCAGGGGCGCTTCGTGGAGCGACTTGCTTGGGAGCGAGGGGCGGGGCTCCGCCCCCT